>WNFR01000305.1_pt1 | contig 49821 bp, 46 predicted proteins | sample 5400221 | NCBI WGS metagenome assembly WNFR01 (sample SAMN13153357, study PRJNA577476) | soil metagenome | isolation source: 40 cm soil under Madrone tree | place: USA:California | collected 2016-06-14 | reverse complement strand
CATCCAACGTGTTGAAGAAAGCAGGGTTGCCCGTCACGCTGAAGATGCGGCATGACGCGCACTACATCGAGCAACTGACAAGTTACAGCGGCGCCGCAGTGGGCCGCATGATTCGCGTGGACGAAATCCGCCCGAATCCGGAGCAGCCGCGGAAGGCCTTAGGGGATTTGCGCGAACTCACGGAGTCAGTTCGCGAAAAGGGTGTGCTGGAGCCATTGTTGGTGCGTTTTATCTCCAGCGAAGGATGCTTCTATATTATTTCCGGCGAGCGGCGATATCACGCGGCGCGCGCGGCGGGACTACGCGAAGTGCCGTGCATCGAAAAGACGGTTGACGACGCGGAAACTCTGGAAATCGCGCTGATCGAAAATATTCAGCGCAAGGATCTCACCGCTTTCGAAGAGGCTGAGGGCTTGCACCGGCTGGCTTCGCAGTTCGAATATACGCACGAGGATATGGCCAAGAAGATCGGGCGGGCGCGCTCCTCAGTGACGGAGACGCTGTCGTTGCTCAACATTCCCGAATTGCTGCGCAAGAAATGTGTCGAGAATGGCGTGACCTCCAAATCGCTGTTGCTGCAAATCGCGCGGCAGCCGACCGAAAAGAAAATGATCGAGATGTTTCAACGCATCCTGCAAGGCGGGTTGACTCGCGACGAGGCACGCCGCGAGCGGCGGGAAGAGCAGAACGGTCCGCAGAGGCCGCAACCTTTCATTTTTCACTTCGAACCGCAGAACGACGCTTTCAAGTTTCGCATTCAGTTCAAGAAAAGCCACGTTTCACGCGACGAATTGATTGCAACATTGCGAGAGATTCTGTCGCAGTTGGAAGGAACCGCCTCCGAATCGTCGAACGCGGACTCCACGGCGGCCTAATTACATCCAACGAACGGTTTCCGCAGTACAAATCGGGCGCGAGGCTTCGGCTTTGTACCCGATTTGCATTTCTGGCATTCCCTCGGCAAACTAAAAATCTATGAAGAAATACGACCTTATCTGCATTGGAGCGGGTCCCACCGGACTGGCGTGCGCGATCGAAGCGGTTCGCGCCGGGTTAACGGCGCTGGTGATCGACAAAGGTGCGATTTGTAATTCGCTTTACCACTATCCGGTCAACATGGTGTTCTTCACGACGCCTGAACTGCTCGAAATCGGAGATTTGCCGCTGGTGTGCGCCGCGGAAAAGCCCACGCGCATGGAAGCGCTCAAATATTATCGCAAGGCTGCAGAGCACTTCGGACTGGAGGTGCGGCTTTACGCGCAGGTGACGATGCTTGATGGAAGTGACGGAAATTTCGTGGTGTCCGCGGTGTCGGAGAACGGATCGACGGCCGCATATCACGGCGCAAAAATCGCGATAGCGACCGGCTATTACGATTTGCCGAATGAGCTTGGCGTGCCAGGCGAAAACCTTGCTCACGTTTCGCACTACTACACGGAACCGCACGCTTATTGGAATCAGGATGTGGTCGTGGTTGGAGGAAAGAATTCGGCAGCGGAGGCTGCGCTCGACTTATGGCGCAACGGCGCGCGCGTGACAATGGTGCATCGCGACGCGGAACTCGGGTCCACCATTAAATATTGGGTCAAGCCAGACATCGAAAATCGCGTCAAAGCTGGCCAGATTCCGATGCACTTCAATTCTACGGTGAAAGAAATCAAGCCCGAAGCGGTGATTATCGAAAACGCCAAAGGGAAGCAGCGACTTCCTGCAAAACAGGTTTTTCTTTTGACAGGATACCACCCGGACTTTGCATTCATTGAGAGTCTTGGAGTTAAGCTTGATCCTATGACCAAAAAACCGGACATGGATCCAGAGACGCACGAAAGCAATATTCCGGGTGTATATCTGGCAGGCGTGGTCATTGGCGGAAGACATACCAGCGAAATTTTCATTGAAAACGGCCGATTTCACGGGAAACAGATCGCTCGGGCGCTTGCCGGACGACACACGCAGTCTGCGTAGCGAGCGGTTGTTTGCCCGACTTCCTGCGGTTTGATAAACTCGCTTCATGGGATCCCCGATTCGTGAAGTGTTCGACGTCTTCAGGACCATGTTCAACGGTTTCAGCGTGACCTTCCGCACCATGTTTCGTAAGAGCGTGACGGAGAGTTATCCGGAGCAGCCGGTAAATTTCCAGCCGCGCTACCGCGGAATTCACGTCCTGCATCGCGACGAAAATGGGCTGGAAAAATGTGTTGGGTGCTTCCTCTGCGCGGCGGCGTGCCCGGCGAATTGCATATACATCGAGGCCGCGGAAAATACCGATGCCAATCGCATCTCTGCGGGTGAACGCTACGCTTCGGTGTACAACATAGATTATTCACGCTGCATTTTCTGCGGCTATTGCGTGGAAGCTTGTCCGACGGACGCCATCACACACGGCCATGACTTCGAACTCGCTCCCTACGATATAAACTCCCTCGTGTACCGCAAAGAGCAGATGCTCGAAAAGGACATCCTGCCGCAAGCTCCCGCCGCCCGCTGATCGCGGGTCAAAACTGGCGCGAAGATTCCTATGTGAGTTCCCGACTGGCTATAGCAGCAACGTGTCGCCGACGCGTAAGAGCTTGCCTTGCTCGGTGCCGGGGACGCGGGTGTTGGTGGCCAGGCGATAGAAGTGGTCGAAGCGTGCGGCCGGCGATGTTGTCGGCAGGGAATTGCGGCGCATTTCGCTGAACTTTTTCTGGAAGCCGACGAGCTCTTCGCTGGTGCGCGGGTTGCGCGGCGGCACGGGACAGCGCGCGCAGGGATAGCTGCCCTCGAACGCGACTTCGCCGATTTTGAAGCGAACTGGATAGTTTTCGTGCTCGCCGAAAAGCTGATCTTCCCAGAATGCCGGAACGCCATCGATTTCCAGCGTGGTGCGAAACCGTTCACGGGTTTCGTTCAACTCGACGCCGGGAAAAAGTTTGCAGACTGCCTGCAACGAGCCGGTCGAGACGATTGTCGGTCCGGTAGCCAGGCCATCATCGGGGACGCCTTGCGGCACGTGGCGCACCACGACCGTCTGATCAAAATATTCTGAGAACCACGCTGCGGCTCGTTCGCACTCGGCTGGAAACGCGAACCGCGCCGGCTTCAAACCGTTGGATTTTTTCGCATTGCCAGAAAGCGAGAGCGTAACCATCGAGACCAGCGGGTCATATTCGGCGCGAAGGTAATGAATCGCCGCGGTGCGCTTGCCATTAACCCAATTGCCGTCGACCGAATAGAGCGCCCACACGCGATCCAGTTCCAGGCCTCCGTTCGGGCCGATGCGCGCTTCCGGCACGCTTACAGGATCGAGACCTTTGATGGGGTGGAGGCGAATGTTCACCAGCCACGCAGTACGCGGCGTACCGGACATGAAGGAATTTTACCAGAGCTATGCGCACGGCTCGCTCGAAGATTCCAAGTGCAACGCGACCCGCTGTTCGATACGGACTAAGTCGGATTGTGCGATCCAGAGCACAGCAAAGAAAGCTAAAAAGAAAGGGGGGCGCGGGCGATTGTCCGCGCCCCGGAGGGACGCTAACGATTCGCGGCGGTCGCCGCCGCCTTCGTTATTGGTTTATAGCCGCACGTCGCGGCTTTACGCATTGCGTCCTGAGCTTCAGCGGCGGTCAGCAGGGTGGTGGTAGCGCAATTCCTCACCGTGCCGCCACCAGCGAATGCCAGAGCAATTGCTGCAGCGGAAATATTGTCCGGCATCTCAGTGATCAGCACAGCGTCATGCTCCCCGAACGCGAAATAACCGTGTTCCACTTTGCCGCCCAACTTTTCAATCGGGGCGCGCACAGCTTCAAAACGATCCTGCGGATGCGCGATGAGCTGCGCCATCGCTTCGGGGGTATAGCTGATTTGGTGCAAAAAACGCGGCATTGTCTGAACTCCTTTCGAGCGAGGGTGGGCACTCCGGAGGATAACCGGAAAGATGCTCCTGTGCCTTGGGAGAGTCAAGAGGGAAGTGAAAAATAATTGTTGAAAATATTGGAAATCACTTGCTTTCGCTCAGAGAAGAAATACACGGAGATCTTAGTGAGTGCATTCAATACGTGTCTCAGTACGTGTCTTTGACCGGCGGCGGGTTCGGCCGACTGGCTGGCGGCACGATTCCGTTCAATCGCAAGTAAATTATCATCTGGCCGTAGTGATCAGCGTTGTGCCAGATGACCACGGCCGCGAGGCCCATGCGCGTGTTCGGCCCGGCGTAGGGACCTTCAATCGGATCGAATTGATTTTTCGCATTGATAGCTGTGAATGATTTGCCGACCGCCGCAAACGAGTTGCGAAGATAGATCAGCAATTCGCGTTTTGTTTTGGCAGGGTCCGGACCGCCCTTGTCGCAGCCCTTCGGGGGCTCTTCGCCGTTGAGTTCCGCAGCGAAAGCAAGATTCGAGCAGGCTACGTGCTTGACCTGTCCGGCAAAGGTGCGCACTTCGGCGGGTCCGAATTCGGGTTTCTCATTCTTGAATTTCCCTTCCGCCGGTCGGTAGGCGTACAAGTCTTCGGGCATGGCTTCGGCGGCTGAGCGCAGGGCGTATTCCTGAAATGCCATGCTGCGAAGGAAAGCGGAGGCCACAGTTTCTTTTACGCTCAGCTCCGCGGCGGTGGGCGGGGGGATCTGCTGGCTGAATGTGGGGAACGCGAAGGCTACGCAGAGGAACGTGATTGTGGTGCTCATTCGAATGGGAAAGTGGCGGGGCCGAAGGTGGCGGGAGGGCGAGTATCGAGCGGAAAAGTGGCAAAAAGGGGAGTCCATAGGCTGCTCCTGAATCCGCAGTGTAGCACGCAGGAAATTGCGGAAGGGACGTTCGGCAGTGCGATTTTCACAATTCTGGGCGAGAAGTACCGGCTCTTCGGCGGCGCTGCCGAGCCTGGCGAGCAAAGCCCAGCATCGCGCGCTTTGTTACCGGCATGCCGCTGGGCGAACATATCGCCCGTCAGGTCAGGGCGGAAGATGCAACTGCACGGGCGATTCCTCTTCAGCGACTCTAAGGCAAAGCACAGAAGGACTTCCGGCCAAAGAAATTCCTGCGGCGCTGGAATTGGTAATTTGATGACAGCCGCGCGAACAAAAACGTTACGCGCAACATAGCGATGCTAAATTCGGTACAGGCACTGCAGCAAAATGTTCAAAACTCTGTCACCCGAAAAAACGCTTCGCATCATCATTATTCTGTGCCTCGCTTCTATGGGGGCTGCGATGATTATTGTGGCAAGCCATCCGGGAGATCATTCGCCGCCGATGGAAAGGTCGCGCGAACTGGTTGGTTATTTTTTCCTGGGCATGGCGTTGTTCGGGCTTTTTTATTTGCAGTACGGAGCCGCGTCCCGCTACCTGAAAGTGGAGTTGAATGTTGCGCTCGGGTATTTGCAGACGCTTGGCAGCTTTTTATTTTTGCTCATTGGCGCAATTGGGCTTCTCAGCCGCCGTGAAGTGGTGAATCTGCAAATCGAATCGGGATTCCACTCGAATGGGTATTTGACCAGCATCGCGATTCTGGGCGAGGCCGTGTTTCTGGGGGACATCGTTTGGACATATTTGCGTCAGCCTCGGTATGTGCCGCGGCCGTTCGCTGACATCTCGGCCCCCGCACAGTTTGTGCCGGCGGCAATAGTAGTATCGCCGCAACCTGCAAGCTCGCCAAAGCTTGGAGGCATCTGGCTCTGGGGCTGGCCTCAGTCGCCTGTACATTTGTTCGGCATCACAGCGGCGTTGGTGTTTTGTGCCGGCCTGTTGATGGTCCTGTACAACGCGCCGTCGTTCAAATTGGTTCTGCCGTGGCCTGGTCCGCCGCGTTTTGTTTCCATGGGTTTGTATTTGTGGATTGGCGCGCTGCCATTTGCGTTCTTCGCTTCGCTGTACTGGATTTGCGGTGGACGGTACGGCATGACTTTCAACGACAAGTTGAATCGTTTTCACTTTTGGGTGGCGATCATTGGTTTAATTGACTCTGTAAGGCTCGCGGTGAGCTGGGTGATGTCGCATGTTTCGAGGCTGGCCGCGAGTAATGTTCGCAGCGATGCCATCGAAGTTGGCGCGCTCTTCTGTTTGGCATTCCTGATTTGTGCTGCAAATATAATCTTCGCGGAAAGGCGACCAGCGTCTTCGCTTTTGTCGCGGCCACTTCCTCCACGCTGAACCGTTGACTATGCTCGATTTTGCAAAGAATTTTATGCCGGGGGCGTTACGTCAGCCTGCTCGAAGAAGAAGTTGTATCTGAGCGCGCGGAAAATCAGTGGCTGCGCGGCGAAAAGGAGATTCCATGACTAAACCAATCGAAATGATGGCTCCTGGCGAAATTGCTCCGGAGGACGGAAATTGCGCGCTCGGCGCGAGCCTCGCAGGGCGTTGCCGATAAGAACTCTGGGTACGGGTCGAGTCGCGAGACCGGAGACTCTCGCTCGTCCATATACCTGCAGGCCCCTACATCAGCCTCCAGCAGGAGCTGCAACAGTTCTCAGGCCTAAACGTGTCATCCACGAGCTCAACCTCCGCCAGCGGCCCGCCGCCCACAACCCAGGCAGCTTATATAAGTCTCCGCAGCACACGCTTCCGCTAAACGCGAACCGAAATCCGCCCCTGGCTGGCGCGCCGGGAAGCGCGCCAGCCAGGGGATAAACAAAGCCCCAGAACACCCTCCGGGCCAAGCAAATATCCACAGCCATGGCGTTAGCCGAAGGAATTCTCTTGACACAGCGTCTTATAAGTTATATTATGTTAACTACAAAATGGGCGTCAATTTTGCGCCTGTGGATCGCCTGTGCAAGCCTGGAAGCCCCTGCTTTTAGGGTCAGGCCTTCCCTCCTGATTTTTCTCGTCAGTTCTTTTTCGCGGCAGGATGTTGCATTTCGTACTGCAGCAGTTGTTCGAGCTGGTGCGGATCCGCTCCGACAATTCGCCGTCCATTTACAAACAGGGTCGGCGTGCTGGATACGTCTAGCAACTTTGCGTTGGCGATGCTCGCGTCCACGGCCGAAGCCGCTTCCGGGCTAGTCATGCAGGCTTTAAAATTGTCCGTATCGAGACCGGCCCGGCTGGCATAGTCCGTCATCTTGTCCCAGGCATTCGCTGCCGAGATCAGGTCCTGGTTGTCGTAAAGGTAGTCGTACATCTTCCAGAAGGCCTTCGGGTCCTGTTGGTAGGCACAGCGTCCTGCCAGGGCCCCAGTACCAGCCCACGGGTGCACCTGTTCGAGCGGAAAGTCTTTGAACACCAGCCGCGCCTGCGGATATTTCGGCAGCAATCCCCGTAGCGCTTCATGCAGATTCCGGCATACCGGGCATTCGAAGTCGGCGAACTCCACCACGGTGATTGCCGCTTCGGGATTGCCTGTGGACGGAGCGCCCTTCAAGTCCAGCTTGGCGCGATTTTCCGCAAAGCCGTCCTTATTCATGTCGTTCAGTTCGCCTCGGAACAGGAATTTGCCGTCCTTGCTGACCCACATCTTGGCGTTTTCCTTGTTGCCTTCGATGGTCACGGCGATTGTCGTCTCGAGTAGTCCCTGCGGCCCAGTCTCCTTGAAGTCGCCGACCACCAGGTTGGTCTCCGGGCCAAACGCGAACATGTTCCGCAGGTACAGCTCCACCTTATGCTTCAACTCCTCCGGCGAAGGGTTCTGTGCCGAAACAGCTGGCGCGCAAAGGCTCATCGCCATACCCAAGATCAGCACCGCAAAGAGAGTTTGTAACCGACGTTTCTTCAAGGAAGCCTCGCGTTTCATGGAATAAACCGCTGCGCAATCGGGAACGGCCGTCCAAAACCGAATGCCCGCGAGGTAATCTTCAGTCCGGGCGCAGCTTGCTTGCGTTTGTATTCGCTGCGATCCACCAACAGGGCAATCTCACGTACCAGCTTCAGATCGAAGCCATATTTATCCGCAATCTCCTGCGGACTGCGCAGATCCTCGATGTACGCTTTCAAGATGCGGTCCAGAACGCTATAAGGAGGCAAGCTGTCTTCGTCCTTTTGGTCCGGACGTAACTCCGCCGACGGCGGTTTCTCAATCGTTGAGCGAGGTATGATTTCCCTTTGCCGGTTGATGAATTTCGCCAGCTCATAAACCATCAGCTTGGGCACATCGGAAATCACCGCAAGTCCGCCGGCCATGTCGCCGTACAGCGTGCAATACCCTACCGCAAGTTCCGATTTATTTCCGGTACTCAACACCATCGAGCCAAATTTGTTCGATAACGCCATCAGATAATTTCCGCGAATGCGCGCCTGGATGTTTTCTTCCGTCACATCCGCTTTGCGGGCACCAAACGCCGGCTTCAACGCAGCGCGATAAGCGTCGAACACCGGAGAAATCGGCAGAATCTTCAGCTCGATCCCCAGATTCTGCGCCACAGCCTTGGCGTCCGCGATGCTGCCTTCGGAGGAAAATGGGCCTGGCATGGAAACGCCCAGCACATTTTCGGCGCCCAACGCCTGGACCGCTATCGCCGCCACAACCGCGGAATCGATCCCGCCGCTGAGCCCGACAATGGCCTTCGCAAACCTGCACTTGTGCACATAGTCGCGCGCGCCCATCACCAGCGCGCGAAATGCGTAGGCAATCTCCTCCGGCGGCTGCTCGTGAATTTCGCCTCGCCCGGTTGCGGTGTCGAAGAGCACCAGGTCTTCCTCAAATGCCGCGGCTTGTGCGGCCACTTTGCCGTCCACCGTAAGCGCCACACTGGCGCCATCAAAAATCAGGCTGTCGTTGCCGCCCACCTGGTTCACATAAACTACGGGCAGCTGGTGGCCGAGCGCAATCGAACGCAGCATATCCACCCGCAGGGCACGCTTGTCGATGGTGTAGGGCGATGCCGAAATGTTGATGATGACGCTGGTTCCCTGCGCAGCCAGCTCGGTTACCGGGTCCCGGTCGTAGCGTCGCACTGCCCAGAAGTTCTTATCGTTCCACACGTCTTCACAAATCGTGATGCCCAGCTTCTCGTCTGCGAAGCCGAAGACCTTTTGCTCCGCCGCTGGCTGAAAATAGCGTGACTCGTCAAATACGTCGTAGGTCGGCAGCAGCATTTTGCTTTGTTCAAAGACGACTTTACCGCCGCAGATGAGCGCTGCCTTGTTCGAGATGCCGCTGCCGGTGCCGTTCTTGTTTTTGCCAACGAAACCCACAATGGCCGGCAAAGCCAGCTTCGCTGCCAGCTGTTTCAATTCTTTCTGATTTCTGTCGATGAAGGCAGGACGCTCCAGCAAGTCCTGGGGAAGGTAGCCGCAAATACAAAGCTCGGAGAAAACAGCGAGGTCGGCTCCCCGCTGCTTGGCGCGTTCCGCCAAAGCGAGGATGCTGGCAGTATTGCCCGCGAAATCGCCGACGGTGGGATTGAACTGCGCCAGCGCAATTTTCATGTTTGCACTCTAGAATACGTTCGCCACGCCACCTTTGCAATCGCGCGGCCCATCTTGCCCATCTTGGTGGCGGCCGCTTTCTGAATCGGGCTGCCCAGTAGTCACAGCCACTCCTGGCTGTGCATTGACGTCCTATTCCAAGCGCCGCAAAATACAAAAAGGCTCCTGAAATGGACTCTACTTCCCTCTCAGGAGCCTAGAAAACCCTCAGGAGCGCCCAAATTGCCGCTCCGCTTAAATAATTAAACGCTGAACGAGCTGCCGCACCCGCAGGTGCTCTTCACGTTCGGGTTGTTGAACTTGAAGCCCGCGCCTTCAATCGTTTCGATGTAGTCGATCTCGACGCCTTCCAGGTACATCGAACTCATCTGATCCACGGCAACTTTCAAGCCGTTGAAATCCACAACTTCGTCGGTATCGTTGGTTTGGTTCTCGAATGCCATGTGGTACTGAAATCCCGAACAACCCCCGCCAACCACCGCTACGCGCAGCGCCGTAGGTACAGGGTTCTGCATCCCCATGATTTCTTTCACCTTGGTGCTTGCTGTAGGAGTAAGACTGATCATTTTTTGGCCTCCGCCGCGGCAAATCCGCGGAACTCTCACCAACTCAGTTTATCAGATTAGGAACTATAGTGCATCCTTTGCGGCCAAGCTTTTGCGTTTGTTTCCAGGGAACTCGCCATTGCCTGCCGCTTCGACAACCCTAACTTGTTCCCATACAATTAGATGCACCTATGAGACACAAAGTCACGCTGTTGCCCGGCGAAGGGATTGGCCCGGAAGTTTCCCGCGCGGTACGCCGCATTCTGGAAGCCGCCGGCGTACAAATCGACTGGGAAGTAATTGACGCTCGCGCTGCAGCCGGTTCCACGGATCCCGGGCAAGTGTTGAACCAGACCGCTGTAGAATCGGTGCGCCGCAATGGGGTCGGCCTCAAAGGACCGATGGCCACGGCGATTGCAGGCGGAGCGCGCAGCGTTAACGTCGCTCTGCGCAAGACCCTCGATCTGTACGCGAATCTGCGCCCGGTGAAAAACCTACCCGGCCTGAAATCGCGCTTCGAAAATGTCGATGTCGTTATCGTCCGCGAAAATACCGAAGACCTGTACTCCGGCTTGGAACACGAAGTGGTTCCCGGGGTCGTCGAAAGCCTGAAAATTATTACTGAAAAGGCTTCCACACGGATCGCGCGCTTCGCGTTTGCGCACGCTAAAAAAGAGGGCCGCAAGAAAATTCACGCCATCCACAAAGCCAACATCATGAAGCTTTCCGATGGGCTGTTTTTGAAATCCATCCGAACTGTCGCCGCCGAATTTCCTGAAATCGAATACAAAGAAATGATCGTGGACAACGCCTGTATGCAGATCGTCATGAACCCGCAACAGTTCGACGTGCTGCTGCTGCCCAATCTTTACGGCGATGTGATGAGCGATCTTGCTGCCGGACTTGTAGGCGGCCTCGGCGTCGTGCCCAGCGGCAATATCGGCGACAACGGAGCGCTTTTTGAGGCGGTTCACGGCACCGCGCCGGACATCGAAGGCAAAGGGCTCGCAAATCCCACTGCCCTGCTCATGAGCAGCATCCTGATGCTCGATTACTTGGGAGAACGCTCCGCTGCGCGCCGCATTGAGACTGCGCTCGAAGAGGTTTACACTGAAGCCAAACACACCACTCACGATGTAGGCGGCAAAGCCGGCACCGACGAATTCACCGACGCACTCATTGCCGCTTTACCCCTCAAAATTCACTAAAACTTCAGAGAGAGAAAATCATACAAACCGTGGTGTCCACTTACCACAGGAGTTCCGCAGACGCTAACAGCGGGTCGCCTGAAAGAATCGGTACACCTGATACCCAACCGTCGGTGTCGATGATCACCTGCATGCGCACCGTGTCAGTGGTGCCTTTGGCCCGCGCTTCAGCCGGATACGTTGGTTGAACTGCCGAAACCAGGGGAGCAGCAGACGTGACGGCAGACCGAGTAATTCTCGGGGCCGGATATAGCTGATACATCATCCAATAAACGATCACGCCGGTCACGCAGACGTAGAACCACAGCGGCAGCGTCCACCTGGCGATTGCGCGATGTTTGTCGAAGCGCTCCGTGAAGGCGCGGCGCAGCGTGATCAGAATCAGGGGCACGATCACAATTGCCAAAATCGTGTGTGAAGTCAGCAGCACGAAATAGACCGGCCGAATCCATCCCTGCCCTTGAAATGCGACGTGGCCTACTCGATAGTGATAAATCAAATAGGAAATCAGAAACGCGCATGAGACCACAAACGCCGATATCATGAAGCGTTTGTGCACCGCGATTTTTCCTTGACGGATCGCGGCGTAGCCGCCCGCCAGCAGGATTGCGCTCGTTCCATTGAGTGTGGCATTTAACGCGGCGTGAGAAGAGAACATTTGTAAGTTGAGTGAGTAATACCCAAATTACCGTGCGATTTTGTCGTACACCATCAAGCCAAGCAGAACTGGTATGTGTACAATCGTGGCGTGCATCAGCCATTTTGCGCGAACATTGGTTTTTTCCGCCGCCGCCCACAAACAAACCTGAACTAGCGCCATGCTCAGCACCAATGCTCCAAAAAAGTACAACACGCCCGCGAGCCCAAGCACCGACGGCAACACGCTGACGCCAACCAGCATTCCGGCGGTGATGATGATTTGACGAAAAGTCCGCGTCCCATCGCGATCCACCACCGGCAGCATCTGAATTCCCGCGCGCGCGTAATCCTCCCGGTACATCCACGAAATTGCATGGAAGTGAGGAAACTGCCAGAAAAACAAAATCAGGAACAGCAGCCACGCGCCCTTGTCCAGCCGACCGCTGGCCGCGACCCAGCCAATCATCGGAGGAATGGCCCCGGGAAATGCACCAACAAAAGTAGCCCACACGGTGCGTTTCTTCAGCGGCGTGTATGCCAGTAAATAACTCAGACACGTCACCACGCCCAGCAGCGAAGTCATCCATCCGCCGACCAGCCAGAGATCTGCAGCACCCGCAATTGCCAACGCTACGCCAAACCACAAGGCCTCGGCCGGCTGCAGCAAGCCGCTGGGGAGAGGCCGCGAAGCCGTGCGCCGCATGTGTCGGTCGGATTCGCGTTCAATGTAGTGGTTCAACGCAGCCGTGCCCGCTGCAATCAGCATTGTCCCGAACACGGTATGCACTAATTTCAACCAGTCCACCGGCCCGCGCACACCCATATAAAATCCGGCGCCGGTGGTCATCAGCACCAAGAAAGAAACATCGGGCTTGGTCAGCGCAACGTACGCGCCGGCGCGGTTTAGAAGCGTAAAATCCGTGGAGCGAACAGTGCTCATTCGATTGCAGTCTGCGACGGGGAGGCAACAGCGACCGTTCCCCGGCGCGGAACCAGACGATAACACGTCAGCACAACCAGAATCGACGTCGCAAATACCAAAGCGCCGAACACCGTGTGCACCACGGTCAGAATCACCGTCACTAGCATGGGCTGCGGTGCATCCTGCGTCACCAGCCTCGACCAGTACGCCGCGCCGCCCAGCAAGAGTTGCGTGCCCACCATCGCGTGCAGCAGGCTCCGGCCGAATCGCAGTTCCCGCGACGAATCGAAGCGCCGCCGCAGAACGGCCGCTGTCCAGATCATCACTCCCAGAACGACAAACGCCCCCAGGATGTGCGGCCAGATCGGCATATCCTGATGACGAAATCCCGCGCCGAGAAAAACCTGCAAAAACGTAACCGCGGCGTTGATAATCACAATCGCGTGGATGGAAAATCCACCCCGATCGTCAAGCGCCGGCTGCTCTTCCGTCCACCATTTGCTGGTAAAGACCGCCAAACTCAAAATCGCCGCAAACATAATCTGCGCGAAGCAGGCATGCAACACCGGCAACCAGTAGTGCAGCAACTGAATCACGACTTCTCCGCCGAGAATTGCTTGCGCCACTACACCGCCCACGGCGGCCAGCGCGAACCAGCGCAGCCAGCGCCGCTCTTCGTAGCGCCAGATGGTGACGGCTTCAATGATCAGCAGGATTCCCAGCGCACCTGCGATCAGGCGGTGGCCGTGCTCGTAGAAAATTCCCCCATACATCGGTGGGGTAAACGTGCCGTAGGAAGTCGGCCAATCAGGAACCGCGAGCGCCGCATCGTTGGAAGTGACCAATGCCCCGGCAACGAGTAGAAGGATCGTCCAGCAGAAAACAAACACCGCATAACGGTGCACGCCGGGATGGTAAGCCGTTTTCATCAATAATCTTCCAAGCGGAAAGTATACTCCAACGCGTTTCCCCCGTGAATCTCAGCCAGCCGCGCGCAACTGCTCTTTTTCTTCCGTAATTCCGAGCGCTTTCAGCACTACATCCTGCAGCGCGGCGATGAATGGCGGCGAATCGCCGACCGCCGGCATCATGCGGAATCGCTCAATGCCCCATTTTTTCGCGTCGCTGCGGCCGTCAATGTTGATTTCGTGCAGCGTTTCGATGTGTTCGGTCACAAACGAAATCGGCACGACCAACATTTCCTTTACGCCTTCGTGGCCCAGCCGTTCCATCGTCCCTAAAAACGGCGGCTCCAGCCATTTCGACGGGCCGACACGACTTTGGTAGCAAAGCAAATGCATCTTCGGCCATCCGGCGTACTGTTTCGCGCCGCTTTCGCAAACCAGGTGCACCGTTTCCGCGATTTGTTTCGGGTACGGATCGCCTTTTTCGACCAGGCTCATCGGCAACCCGTGCGCGCTGAACAGCAAATGGATTCGCGAACTGTCCGGAAACTGCCGCAGGCACACGCCAATTTTTTTCACGACGGCTTCGATGTAGCAAGGATGAGCATAGAACGACTCGATTGCGTGCTCAGGCGGTCCTCCAACAGAATTGCCGCACACGCGCCGCCACTCCTTCATGCTGCTCAGTGTCGTCGCGTAGGAATAGTGTGGATAGAGTGGAAGCAAAACCAATTCGTCCAGAGGTCCCGCGGCTTTCAATGCCTGCACCGCGTCTTCCGTGAACGGCTTCCAGTATCGCATCGCCGTGACCACTACCGGATCGAGGTAAGGTGAAAGCGCCGAGCTGAGTTTCACCCGTTGCCGCTCGGTCAACAACGCGATCGGCGAGCGCCGGCCAATCATCGCGTAACGCCCAACCACCGGCACCGCGCGCTTCCGGGCGATGTATCGCGCCAGAGGCCCGCGCAAAAATCCCAGCGGGCCCATGGGAATAATGTCCGGATCGAGAAACAGGTTGCGCAGAAACGGCTCGACCGCGCCGAGCGAGTCCGGCCCGCCAAGCTGAAAAAGCACCACGCCAACGCGCTTCTTCCCTTCCGGCACTTTATTTCTCCCGGGAATTTCTCAGGGCCGACTTCTTTAGGCGCTCGACTTCGGCGCGCAAATCGATCGAACGTTTCGCGATACTCAAATAAAAACCAAAGAAAATCGCCCAGCCCAAAATGTACGCCCAAAAGACACTGTCGAGGTTTTTCACGTTGCTTCCGCCTCCTGGCGCAGCAGTTCCACGTCGCTTCGCATTTTTTCCAGCGAATAGCGTTCCGCGATCAGGAACCACATGAAAACGTGCATCGCGAACACCGCAAAAAAGAAAGTCGGCACCATACTCGCGGCGAGGCCGGAGTTCGGTCCGCCCATAATGACCGGAGCAGGATGCTGCGTCCGCCACCAGCGAATCGCGCCGAAAACGATGGGCACATCAATGAAGGCAAAAATTCCAAACAGCGCGCTCAACAAAGCACGGCGGTCTGGCTCCTCGATCAATGTGCGCAACAACAGATACGAAATGTATAACAGCCACAAAATAAATGTCGAAGTCAGCCGCGCATCCCAGGTCCAGTAAATGCCCCAAGCGGGCTTGGCCCAGATCGGCCCGGAGATCAGCACCACGGTGGTGAACGCCACACCAACTTCCGCGCACGATACGCCGAGCCAGTCGTATTTTTCCTTGCGCTTCCACACGTAAAGAAGATTGCTCACGAAACCGATGGAAAACGCGGTCAATCCGGCCCACGCGCAGCTCACATGAAAATAAAAAATTCGCTGCAGCACGCCCATGGTGCGTTCTTCCGGCGCCACAAAGAAGGAAGCGTACGCTGCGGCAATCACCAGCAGCACCGCGGCAGCGCCCAGCAACACGCGTTTGGCCATTCCCGCTTATTCCTCCAGAAGATATTCGCCGAAAAGCCACAGCGCCGTCAAAAACACCACGTCAAACACGGCGAGGAAGCCGATTCCCTTCCATTGCATGAACGGCTCGGACGCCATCAGGCTCACGGTGACTTCGGTACTCGCAACCAGAATTGGCGCGAGCAACGGTAACAGTAAAAGCGGCAGCAGCAATTCGCGCATCCGGGCCTGCGCGGAAATGGCCGCCAGTGCCGTTCCGGCAACCGAAATTCCCAGACTGCCGAGAAAAAACGTCAACAAGATCCCCGGCAATTGCCCGCGAAAGCTCACATTAAACAGCGCCGCGAAAACCGGCAGCATGAGCAACTCAGTCAACAACAGAAACAAAGTGTTCGCGCCGATTTTCGCCAGAAAAATCGCAAACGGATCCCTGACTGCCAGCCGCAGCGCACTGAGAGTGTCGTTCACCTGCTCGCGCAGAAAGCACGGCTGCAGCATCAATGAAGCCGCAAACAAAAACGCCAGCCACAACAGTCCCGGCCCAAAGCGATGCGATTCGTTCGTTGTTGGGTCGAAGGTAAAACTGAACAGCACCACCACGATCAGCACAAAAACGATGGTGGTGCTCAGCAGTTCGCGCGAACGAAATTCCGTGCGCACTTCCTTGCCGAGCAGCGCTGCCGCGTTGGAGAGCAGTCCCATTCACCCGCCCGCGAACGAAAATACCGACTGAAATGTTGCTCCACTGCGAGTGTCCGCAACCACGCTTCCTGCATCCAACCGCACCGCACGCGTCGCGAGACGCGCCACTTCCGACTCGCCATGCAAGCTCATTAGGATGGTGCAGCCGGAGTCGCGCAACTTCGCCAAATGCCCGGTCAGCCACAACGTCGCCTCAGGATCCAGGCCTGTGGCCGGCTCATCAAACAGGAGCAGCGAAGGAGCAGCGAGCAACGCCCGTGCAATCGCCACGCGCTGGCGCATGCCGCGCGAAAATGTGCGTACCAGAGAATCTTTGCGCTCGCCAAGCCCGACTTCGCGCAGTAGTTCGTCCACCCGCTGCCGTCGATTGGCTACAGCGAGCAGCTTCGCGAAAAACAAAAGATTTTCTTGCGCAGTTAATTCGTCGTACACCATGGTCGCATGAGCGACAAATCCGGCTCTTGGATTTTGATTTTCAGTTACGCCAGAAAACGAAAGCGTGCCGCGCGTCGGTCGCGTCAGACAGGACGCAATTCGCAATAGCGTGGTTTTGCCGGAGCCGTTGCGCCCAGCCAGCGCCACGCATTCACCGGGAGCAATTCCTAGCGTCAGATTGCGCAGCGCGTACACGGCGCCGTAGCGCTTGTCCACTTTTTCGAATCGCAACCCGATGCAAGGTTCCGCAGCCGAAGCCACCGCTCAGCCTCGGACCAAATCTCGCAGGACTTGTTCGGCCTTGGCGCGTTCGCGCGAATATTCCTCGTCGCTGATGGTTCCGGCCTGGCGGCGCAACTCCAACCGGAACAGTTGGTCCTTCAATGCGTCCAAACTGTTGGTGGTATCGCGATCAAGCGCAGCGAGCGAATTTCCGTTGGTCGAAGCCGAAGCGTCCGCGGATTTCGCGACATTGGCGCGCGCGGCTTGTGGTCTTTCAGCCGACTGCTGATCGAGAAGATCGGGTCCAGCAACCGTGACGGAAATTGGTTTCTTCCACAACAATAGCGCAGCGAAAACAAACAACGCACAAAAGCCGCCCACCAGCCACCATTTGTACTCGTCAAGGCGTCCGGGAATCGATTGAATCGCCGCCGTCGGGGCATCGCCGCCCTGCACATTTTCCGCGCGTCCCGGGGCGCCGCCAGCATCCGGCATGTTCGCAGCTGCGGGAGGAGACGCAGTTCCGGAAAGATTAATGGTGACGGTCGTTCCCGTCGCAACGCTGGCACGCTCGTAAATATTCATTCCCTGCTCTTGCCCGGCCATCTGCAAGCCGTCTCCGGTAAGCTGCACTGACGGAGGCGCCACCACCAGCAATCGGCCGCCGCCATACAACGTTGGCAACTTCACTGCTATTTTGTTGTTGGGGTATGGCAGTTCGTACGAAAGCCGCACTTCGCTCTCTCCCGGCCGGAAGGCGAAAGAAATCGCGTACTCGTTTTTTCCTTTTTCGATTGGCGCTTGCACCACTGGCATCCCCGAGGGGCCGGAAGCGGCAATCTGTTTGAGTTCCGCGTTATCGGGCAACGCTACTGCAAAATTTCCGTCGAGCTTAAAGAACGCTTGCGGCGGCTTGGAATCGTTCTTTACGCCGTATTCTTCTCCGACGATCAATGACGCGCCGTTGGGCTGAAAAATGATCACGTGCGATGGAACAGAAATCGTTTTCGCATCACCGGTCGGCTCAAACACTTCCACGCTGATCGAATCTTTTCCTGGCGCCAGCGGCTGGTGAAAATTCACGCCTTTGTACACGGCGCGAATCAGCATGGGCTGCGCGCCGATGTTCGGACTGTCGAACGTAAAATTTCCCGACGCATCGGTTTTGGTATTGGCGACCGGCTGCATGCCACCCTGTAGCTGAATCAGGACAACTGCCACTCCCGCGCCGGGCTTGCCGGTTGTGCCGTTATTCACCCTGCCGTGAACGGTTGCCGCCCGGTCTGCCTGCGCACAAACCAGAATCGCCAGCGCCGCTGCAAAATAAAACGCAAGACGCTTCATCGCGGGCCTCGATCTGACGCCGTGCGCGGCCCTCTCGGCCGCTTCACTCCGGCTTCGGTTACTTGATCGATTTCCGCCAATACGAGCGCCGCCTCCGTCTCCATAGAATTCTTCATGGCTTCAAAGTCGGCCCCGGAATATTTTCCGGCGCGGTACTCGAAACGCAAATCGCGCAGATTGTCGTAAATCGCGTCGCGGCGTTCCATCAATTGGTCCAGCTTCGAACGGTGCGGCGCGAGGTCAGAAGCATCAGGTTGAATGTAGAAAATAAAAAGTACCGTCGCGACAACCAGCGCAAAACAAGCGCCCAGGACAGCTCCATTGGGGGAAAAGAACAGAAAAACGGCAGCGAGCGGTACCGCGGTCAATTCACTCCTCCGTCTCGCGTTGCGCCTGCTCGCGCGCACGAGCCAAAAGCTCCGGCGAAACGTGAACATCGGCACCCGTAGTTGAGGCAACTGGTACGGGCCGCTTTCTCCAGCGCTTCATCACCACGACCACCAACGCCAACCCGGCCAGGAGATACAAAATCGGCATCAGCCATGCCACCAGTCCAAATCCTGTCTTGGGCGGCTCGACGTATGCCAACGGGCCGTATTGTTTAATCATTGCGTCGAGAACTTGTTGATCGTTCATGCCCGCAGCGATGTGCGTGTCGATTTCTTTCAGCATTCTTTTCGCGGTGTCGCACGGTCCGGAATATGCTCCACCAACGTGATAGCACTTCCCCGCCGCCTGGTCGCAGCCGTTGCACATACACTTTATCTTGGAGCCGATCTGGTGTGTGCGATCGGATTGATCAGCCAGCAGTCGCGTGGATCCTGGCGGCATTAACAGGGCGGAGGCAAATAACACTCCGGCAGCGATTCTTGTGCGATTCTTCATGAATTAATCGTGGCCTTCCCGAAGCGTCACCTGCGCCGGCCGCATTCCGCCCAGTTCCCTGGCGCCCGCTGGCGCCTCGCTCCGTGCCAGCACTACCACTCGAGCGCGATTCGGCACCAATGCAACAATCGTGCCCATCACTACGACCATTCCGCCCCACCATACCCATTTCACCAGCGGATTGATGAACACATGCACCGTCGGCAAATTATTCTGCGGATTCATCCCTGCGTACACGACATATAAATCTTCTTTCAGCGTGGAATAAATAGCCACCATGGTGCCCGATTCCTGGTTGGCCGGAAAATTTCTCCGCTCCGGGTACAGCATCATCACCGGTTTATGATCTTTCATCACTTCGACGATCATGCGATCTGCGACGTAGTTTTTCTCCTGCTTCTGGTCCATGCTCTGCAAGAGCAGGTCGTATTTCCCGATGCTGATTGTCGATCCGATGGGAAGCTCTTTCTCCACTTCCTGGTTAAAAGCCTGCCCGGCCAACCCGATGAAAATCATCACCATTCCAAGGTGGACGACGTATCCGCCATATCGCCGGGTATTGCGCAACGTCAAATCCACGCAGGAAGCGAGCCATGAAGCGCCAGAGCGGATTCGAACCACCCGCGCGCCACGATAAAATTCCTGCACAATCGTGGCGGAGACGAAGGCGCACAAGGTGAAACAGACCAGCGAAAACATTTCGCGCACGCCGAAAATAAACAGCAAAATGCCGCCGGCCAGGCCCGCCGTCACCGGCCCCTGGAAGTTGCGTCTCATGCTGTCAGTGGAAGTCTTGCGCCACGCCAGCAGCGGACCAACACCAGTCAGGAACATCAACATCAGGCCGAGCGGAATATTCACCTTGTTGAAAAACGGCGCGCCCACGCTGATGCGCGATCCGGTGAACCACTCCGAAAACACTGGAAAAAGTGTGCCGGAGAGCACCGCGACGCACGCGACCAGCAGCACCAGGTTGTTGAACAGAAAGCTCGATTCGCGCGACACCAGCGAGTCCAGTTGGTTCTCGCTTTTCAAATAATCCTTATTTTTGAAGTACGCCGCCAGACAGACGCCCATTACGATGCACAGAAATCCCACGAACCAGTTGCCAATGCTAGACTGCGCAAAAGCGTGCACTGAACTCACTACGCCGCTGCGCGTCAGCAGCGTGCCCAGAATGCACAGCATGAACGTAATAAATACCAGCCACACGTTCCACACTTTCATCATGCCGCGTTTTTCCTGCATCATCACGGAGTGCAAAAACGCCGTTCCCGTCAGCCACGGCAGCAGCGAAGCATTCTCCACCGGATCCCAGCCCCAATAGCCGCCCCAGCCCAGCACCGCGTACGCCCAGTGCGCGCCGAGCAAAATTCCCATCGTCTGGAAGCACCAAGCAATCATCGTCCACTTGCGCGTCAAGTGGATCCACTTTTCGCCCGGATACCGCGCGAGCAACGCCGCCAGCGCGAACGCAAACGGAATCGTAAATCCCGTATAGCCGGAATAAAGATTCGGCGGATGAATCACCATTTCCGGATACTGCAGCACGGGATTTAGGCCATTGCCATCGGCTCGTGCGACCAAATTAAAATTGCCGGTCGCATTCGCAACCCCCAAAACCTTAAACGGGCTAGCCACAAAATTGCTGATGGTCAAAAAAAATAATTGCACGCCGGCCAGAATCACGCCGACGTACGGCATCAACTCGCCATTTTTGTTGCGATAAGTCAGCAGGACGGAAACAACATAAATCGCCAGCAGAAAGCTCCAGAACAGCAGCGAGCCTTCCTGGCCGGACCACAACGCGGCAACTTTAAAAAACGTCGAAAGATCGCGGTTGCTGTGCGAAACCACATACGCAACCGAGTAGTTGTCGGTAAAGAAAAGATAAACCAGGCTCAGCGTAGCAGTGAAAATCAATCCGCAAACCGCTATTCCCGCCTGCCGAGCGCTCTTGATGAGCAAAGGATGCCGGGTAATGATCGCGGCAATTCCGCCAGCAAATGCGTACACCGCGCATACGAACGCAAGAATCAGCGCGAACGAGCCAAATACATCCATGCAGTTCCCGCCTCTCCCAAAAAATATCCTCGGTCAGCAGCCAATCCGGCGGCTACCCGGAAGTCTACATTGAGCTGCGTTGAGGCGTAGCTAGAGGCGCGGTCTTGGGCTGATCGGAAGGTGTCCCGTTCGGGGCACCCGGCGCCGCTTCGTACTTGGACGCGCACTTCGCCTGCACGTGGTCGGCGACGAATCGACCTTCGGCGGTAGGCTTGCCCTCAATCAGCGCCTGCGATTTGTCGACAAACGTATCCGGCAGCGGATCGCTCCCGACATAGCTCACAGGAAGCGCTTTGCCTTCGCCTTCCAACACAAAATCTACCCGCCCGGTCATGCGGTGAATGCTGCCGGCCTCGACCGTTCCGCCAATCCGCATATGTTGGTTTCGCTCAGAGCCCTTTAACCCATCGAGTTCCGCCAGCGTATGATAGTAGGTCTTGCTCTCGCCGTAGCCGAGCCACGCCAGGCACGCCATCGAAATCACGATGACTCCTATGCCGATTCCAAACTTGGCTCGCTTCTGCATTCCTAAATGCTCCCTAAGCTTTGCATTTTTTCATCGTATCACAAGGCTTGCAACGCTGCGGCCAGTTCTTTGGCCAACCAGCCGTCGCCAATTTGGTTCCAATGGAACGGTTTGCCATCCTGCAATATCAGCGCCGCGTCCAGATTCGCCGCTGTGAACTGGGGAACGAACTCCGTCTGTTCAGCACCAAGCAGCACCAAACGCTTTGGTCTGAACGATCGCCGAATTCGCGTCAGCGTCGCTGGAATCCGCCGCCCCAGTGCTTCCCTGCTAGCCGCTTCATTTTTGAATTCCTCGCCGCATTCCAGTACGTGCGCCAGTAGATATCCGCGCCGTTGGAAATCCGCCAACGTCGCTTCCACAGTGCGTCCGGAAGTTTCTACGCTGAGAGCTCGCAGCAGCGTTGCGCCTTCACCCTTAAATGCGCCCGGCCCCGAGTACAAATACTCTTGCGGATCGGCTGGACTCGCCGCTCCCAGAAACAACACTTGTACATGGATTGGTCGGTACCGGGTCATGTTTTCTAGACGCTTCAGCCTCCGCGTGATGTGTTCAGGCCCCACCGGTCTTCCACATCCGTCGCAGAGGATCTTTGCTGATTCCTGCACCTTGCAATCGTAGTGCAGGTGACAGTCGAACGCAATTTGTTTGCCTGCGCTAGTGGCACTCTAACTGAAGCCCAGACTGTTCGAATCAGCTCACTGGGGGAGATCCATGCGGCGCATGAGTGCGGCGTAGCGCGGGTCGGAGCGGATGGAGTCGAACTCAGGTGCCCGGATCCAGGTAACGACATCCACGGCGTCGTCTCTTAGAGCCTGATCCAGAGCTTGGAACACTTTGTCTTTTTCGCCGAGCATGGCGTATTGCCCTTGCCGTTTCGACGCCCAGCTCGTTACGTGCCGCCTGGATGCGGGCGCGATAGTAGTTCTCTTTAGGTGTCGGAAAATTCATCTGTTTAAGCGGCGGAAGGCTGGTGCGGAGATAGATTTGGCGAGCGCCGTCGTAGTTACCCAGGTAGGCTTCGAGGTCGGCGCTACGTCGAAGGCCGACTTGAAAGGTTGAGTCGGTCTCTAGCGTCTTCTGAAACTGAGCACGAGATTCCTCAAAGCGTTTCGCGACCATCAAGCCGTAGCCGTAGTTGGCGTTGATAATCCCCGACAACGGGTCCAGGGCGAGTCCTTTGCGATATTCGGCGAGCGCCTCGTCATATCGTTTGTGAGGAATCAAGAAGCCGTGCGCATAGAAATAATGTGCAGCGGCATTGTTGGGATCGGTCTCGAATGCCAGATGGAATTGCCGCTCCGCTTGGTCCCACTACTTGAGGCGAAAGAACTCGAAGGACTTTCATCGCGATCGCGTTGCGAATGCCAGCTGGGTTCCGTAACGCCAAATTGAAGCTTCCTTTGAGGGTCACCGGCGAGGTCGTCAAGGAGGAATTTTAGGGCGACGAAACGGCCGAGCTCAGTGTCTTCGGCTTTGTAAACCACACCCGTGCCGCCACCGCCGAGCTTTTCAATAATGCGATAATGAGAAAGCAGCTGTCCGATGAGCGACTGGGAATCGGCCATGGCAAGTGAAGGGGCGCTCCACGGCAAGTCAACGAAGCAAGAGCCAAAAACTTTCTAGCTGCCGGAGCCTTGGCCGAGGCTAGGGAACTACCGTTTCATCCTGCGGCAGCTTGGTTCGCAGGCACCATTTCAATTCCTGGCTCAGCTCGGTGACTTCCATGCCCGGCATCACGATGAATTTGCACGCCAGCATTTCGCGCGAATCATCATCATCGGGCAATTGGCAGGTTACCCGGCAATATTGACAATCCTGATTCCAGCAGAAGCGGCCGTACGGAATCGTTTCCGGACTGATGAATTGGAAGCAGCGCAGCAGCGAATTCCGCTCCGGCACCTGGAATTTCTTGCCCAGCAGCGTGATCTCGACGAGTTTTTCGTAAGGACGGAATGGTTCCGACATGAAGCAGTCCAGTTTCCGCGGGCTTGTAGCCGTTGCTGGGCATAACTCCCAAGGTTTCAGGGTTGGTACTTACAAACCCTGAGCTGAGGAGGGCACTACCCGCATGTTCTTTTACTAAATCAGGCTAACGCGCAGCCTCACCGGCGGACACAATTTCCTGCTCCGGCGTTGCTTATCTGCCACTGGGAAGTACTCGGACTTGGCGTTAATTGATTGGATGTCAGAAACAAAATCAACAAAGCGGAATGGCACCGACCCATACAAATCGGCGCGCCGCTGTTACGCCTGTATGTCGAAAAATTGCCCCATCTGGCGAAACTTTTTATAACGTGCCTCAACCAGAGCCTTCACCGGCTCGGTCGCCAGCTCGGTCAGCTGCCGGTCCAGCACTTCGTCCAGGAATTGCGCCGCTGCCTCAAGGTCTGTGTGCGCCCCGCCCTCTGGCTCCTTCACAATTTCATCGACGATACCCAACTCTTTGAGGTCTAGCGCGGTAATCTTCATCGCTTCCGCCGCGGTTTCCGCTTTCGCTGAGTCACGCCAGATGATGCTCGCGCAGCCTTCCGGTGAGATCACCGAATAAAAGCCATTCTCCAGAATATTCACGCGATCACCCACGGCAATCGCCAACGCGCCGCCGGAGCCACCTTCTCCCGTAACCGTAACAATCACCGGCACCGGCAGGCGCGCCATCTCGCGCAGGTTCCGCGCAATCGCTTCGCCCTGCCCGCGTTCTTCCGCATCGATTCCAGGATAAGCGCCAGGGGTATCGACGAACGTCAGAATCGGCCGCCCAAATTTAGCCGCCAATTGCATGACGCGCAGCGCTTTGCGGTAGCCTTCCGGCTTGGGCTGGCCAAAATTTCGGATGACTCGCTGCTTGGTGTCCCGTCCTTTTTGCTGGCCAATCACGGCTACTGCACGGCCCTTGAACTTGGCCAAGCCCGCAATCAATGCGCGGTCATCGCCGAACGCCCGGTCGCCGTGCAGCTCCACAAAATCCGTAAACAGCAGCGGAATGTAGTCCGTCAGATAGGGCCGTTGCGGATGTCGCGCGATCTGCGCTCTCTGCCATGGACCAAGATGCGTGTAAAACTCGCGCCGCAATTCCGCGACTTGTTGGCGCAAACGTTCCAGTTCCGCGTCGGCATCCTCGGTGCCCGCCAGAAGCTTCAGGTCGTCAACCTCTTTTTCCAGCTTCTCTAGTTCTCGTTGGCGCGCAACTACCACGGTATCCGCGGATTTTTTCTTCTCTTTAACTGACATACACTCCTCTAAGCCGCAGCCGCCTTTTCGCGGATTCCTCGCACTGCTTCCATCAGCTCCGGTGACGCCTTCACGAGTTGTTGTGATGGCAACACCGCAATCGTCCCGTCCGCCGACTCCAATTCAAACACAACTTGGCTCGTTCCGGGTGACCCAGCAAACAATTTCTCCAGGCGATCCAGCGTGTCCTCGGTCATCAACGGCATCTGGATCCGCACACGGAACTGCTGTTGCGCCGCAACCTTTTCCGCAATGTCGGCAATTTTTCTCGCTTCTTGAAGCGACAGACGGGTTCCCGATTCCTCAATCTGCACTCGAACCTTCAGCAACAACGGCGTTCCCGGCTTAAGTGTATGCTCGTGTTTTGAAAAACTCTCCGGAAATGCCAGCAACTCCTGCACTCCGGTCATATCCTGAATCGTAAAGATTCCCCAGCGCGCGCCTTTTTTCGAACGCATCGGCCGCACGCCCACGATTAGCGCCGCTACCGCGATCTCCTTGCCATTGCGCTGCCCTTCGACTTCTTCCAGCCGCACCACGCTCCATTCCGCCAAGCGGGAACTGTATTTCTCCAGCGGGTGACCCGAAACATAAAATCCCAACATCGCGTACTCGCTAGCCAGTCGCTCTTCTTCGCTCCACAGCGCCGCATCGCGCAGCAAAAACGGCGCTGCGGTTTCCGTCGCGCCGCCACCGCCTGCAAACAGTCCGTGTTGTCCAGACTCTCGCAGCCGCGAAGCTCGTTGCAGAGAAGCCAGCGCATCGTCGATAGAGGCCGCCATGGCCTCACGTGGCCCCAATGAGTCTAGCGCACCGGACTTGATCAAACTTTCAAACACCCGTTTATTCAAAAACCGCGGCTCAATTCGTTCACAAAAATCGTAAAGCGCCTTGAACTCTCCGCCCAACAGCCGCGATTCACGAATCGCTTTGGCCGTGTTCTCGCCAACGTTTTTGATCGCCGCAAGCCCGAAACGAATTGCTTCACCTATCGGCGTGAAATACAGGTCGCTCTCGTTTACGTCCGGCGGCAAGATCGAGATGCCCATCCCGCGCGCTTCGTTGATGTACTTCACGGCCTTTTCCGCATTCCCCGTCTCCGAGGTCAACAGCGCGGCAATGAATTCCACCGGATAGTGCGTCTTCATGTACGCCGTTTGGTACGCCAGCAGCGCGTACGCGCAGGAATGGGACTTGTTGAAGCCGTACCCCGCAAACTCTTCCATCAAATTGAAAATGCGCTCGGCCTTCTTTTCTGGAGTCTTGTTGTTCGCGCATCCGTGCAGAAACTTCGCGCGCTGGGCCGCCATTTCTTCTTTTTTCTTCTTGCCCATGGCGCGCCGCAAAATGTCCGCTTCGCCCAACGAAAAACTTGCCAGGCGATTGGCGATCTGCATCACCTGTTCCTGATACAAAATTACACCGTACGTTTCCTGCAGAATATCCTGCAGTTGCGGCAATTCGTAGCTGACTTTCGTCTTTCCATGCTTGCGATTGATGAAATCGTCGACCATGCCGCCCTGAATCGGCCCAGGGCGATACAGCGCGTTGAGTGCCGTCAAATCCTCAATTCGCGTCGGTTGGTACCGCCGCAAAATATCGCGCATCCCGTGCGACTCAAATTGGAAAATCGCCGTAGTGTCTCCGCGCGCAAAAAGTTTGTAAGTGTCCGCATCGTCCAAGGCCAGGTTATCGATGTCGAGCTTTACGCCGCGGTTCTGCTCCACCATCTTCACCGCGTCGTGCAGCACCGTCAGCGTCGTCAGCCCCAGGAAGTCCATCTTCAGCAGGCCGATCCGCTCCAGCGCATTCATGTCAAACTGCGTGGTGATTTCGTCGCGATTGGTCTTGTAAACAGGCACCAAATCCGTCAGCGGCTCCGGCGAAATCACCACGCCGGCCGCATGCGTGGAAGCGTGCCTCGCCAGTCCCTCCAGCCGCAGCGCCACCGCCATCAAGTCCTTCAATTTTGCGTCGCTGTTTACCGCTGACTTCAACTGCGGCGCGTCTTCCAGCGCCTTATCCAGCGTGATCCCCAGCGTCGCGGGCACCATTTTGGCCAGCCGGTCCACTTCCACGTAGGGAATTTCCATCGCGCGTCCCACATCCTTGATCGCCGCCTTCGCGGCCATAGTTCCGAAGGTGATGATTTGTGCGACGTTGTCCCGTCCATATTTCTGCGTTACGTATTCGATCAACTCGCCGCGCCGCCGCATGCAGAAATCAATATCAATATCCGGCATCGAAACACGTTCTGGATTCAGGAACCGTTCAAACAGCAAGTTATATTGCAGAGGATCGACATCCGTAATCCGCATCGCGTAACTCACCAGGCTTCCCGCAGCCGATCCTCTGCCCGGTCCAACCGGCACGTCCTGCGTTCGCGCGTAGTGAATAAAATCCCACACGATCAGAAAATATCCTTCGTAACGCATTTTCTGGATCATCTGGATTTCGCTGGTCAAGCGCCGCTCATATTCGGCCAAAGGATTTGCCAGCGTGCCGGCCTTGGCCATGCGCTCCAGGTACGGCACTCGCGACGCAAATCCTTCCCGTACTACTTTTTCGAAATAACTTCCCGCTGTATGTCCGCTCGGAACCTTAAACTCCGGAAACGGATTCGGAATCCGCTCAATCTTCACGTTGCAACGAGCTGCGATGTCCACCGTACGCCGCAACGCTTCCGGAATCTCCCGAAACACCTGCGCCATCTCCGCCGCGGTCTTGAAGTAAAACTGGTCCGTGGCGAATTTCATTCGATTCGTGTCGCCCATGGTCTTGCCGGTCTGAATGCACAGCAGAACTTCCTGCGCGTGGGCGTCTTCGTGATGCAGGTAATGGCAATCATTTGTCGCCACCAGCGGAATTCCGGTTTCTTTCGAGAGTCTCACCAGGTGCGGATTGATATTCTTCTCGATTTCCAGCCCCTGGTCCTGAATCTCCAGGAAAAAATTCTGCTTGCCGAAGATGTCTCGAAGCCGGTACGCATTTTCCCGCGCCCGGTCGTATTTTTCCTCAACCACCGCTTCTGTTACCGCACCGCGCAGGCACGCCGAAAGCGCAATCAGTCCCTTGCTGTGCTTGGCCAGAATGTCATAATCGATGCGCGGTTTGTAGTAGAAGCCTTCCAGAAAGCCGCTCGACACCAGTTTGATCAGGTTCTGGTAGCCTTCGAGATTTTCGCACAGCAGCACCAGGTGGTTGCTGCCGCGCGAGCCGCCTTCGCTCTCACCCCCATTCAAAGAGCGATCGCCACCGTTCGATGGTGTTTTTTCCCCGCGTTCGAGCCGGCTGCCCTTGGCCACGTACACTTCGCAGCCGATAATCGGCTTCACGTCACGCTTGCTTGCTTCGTAGAAAAAGTTTGCGGCGGCAAATAGATTTCCGTGGTCCGTAACCGCCACGGCCGGCATTTTCTGGCGGGATGCTTCGTCCAGCAGCTCGCCGGTCTCGCAGGCTCCGTCAAGCAAACTGAAATCGGTGTGAACGTGCAGGTGAACGAACTCTGGCTGCCCCATGAACCTTGATTCTAAATCGCCGCAGAAAAAATTGCGACGCTCTTTAGCGCGTTTTCAACAGAAATATTTTTCTCCTCAATTTAGCGGAATAAATTCTCACAACCGCGCACTCCTTAGAGCGGGTGCGCACTGGCTTGCGGCTCTGCGTCCCTTACGCTTAGCAACACCCACTGTCATCCTGAGGCAGCGAAGCGACCGAAGGATCTCAACTGATACATCGCTAGAAAACCAAGCGAGCAGCTCGCCGGCGCAATTACTTCTTCTTCCCTTTCGCCGCGCCCTTCGCCGGTTTTGCCGCAGATTTGTGCGCCGCCTTCGCTTCCGGCGCTTTCCCTTTCGGCTTGCCCTGCATCTTCATCAGCGCGTCATGCGCCTTCTCCGAACCTTTGCCGCCTTTCTTCTCTTTGCTCTTAGGCTCTTTCTGCTTCGGCGGCTCCTTGATTCCCGAAAGTTTCCGCAAAGTTTTTTCTCTCTCTTCGGGAGTCTTGCCTCTTCCCGTCAATTGCAACGCGAACATCTGTTCGATCACCGCATCAAACTTCGGCCCTTCCGACATTCCAATTCGTTTCAATTCGTCGCGAACCGTGCCAATTCCAGCCCGCAATGGCCGCCATTTATTGAGGTACGCCTTGATTTTCGAAAGCGCCGTCGAATTTCGCGATTCCGCCAGCAGGTAGCCGATCCGGTCCGCCGGCATTTTTTCCATAAACTTGAAGGCGTCAATCGGAGCGTTCAGTTTCTTGCCCGATAATTCCTTGGCCGAGGCCTCGGCCTCTTCGGCAAAACTCAGGATCGCATCCGTCTCCGCGGCGCGGAATCCCAACTTCCCCAGCAGATTCGATTGCTCGCGATCTTTCAACCGTCCCAAAATCGCCAGCAGCATCGGCGTAGCCAGCCGTGGCCGCAAACCGGCCATCATCAAATCGTCCCGCACCTTGCTCAACCGGTTGATCGCTTCGTAGTCCGGTTTTTTCTTCGCCAGCAGCGGGTGCACCATCTCCAGCAATTTGTGCTCTTCCCACGACTTCAGCGCGCCGGTCGGCTGTTCTTCCTTTGCCAGCGCACGCAACTCCTCGCCTGCTTCTTCCGGCGTGATGCTGTGATGCAGGTCACGCTCCATGGCCAGCTCTAGCCACTCTTGCGTACGTTGTTCCAGCTTGAAGCCCATGCGTGCCGCGTACCGCAGCACTCTCAGCAATCTCACCGGCTGGTTGGTAAAACTGTGAATCGTCAGCGCGCGAATCTCGCCGCGTTCAATATCCGAAAGGCCGTTCGTAGGGTCCAGCAGCAATCCGCGCGAAGCCGGATTCAGCGAAATGGCAATCGCGTTCAGCGAAAAATCCCGCCGCCGCAAATCCTCCATGATCGTGGACCAGCGAACGTCCGGCCGGGTTCCCGGCCGCACATAATGATCGTCCCGCGCCGCGGAAATACTTCCTTCGCATTCGCCCGCGAAGAGCAAATCGATCTGTCGCAGCCTTTCGTCTTCGTGCAATACCTTTGCACCGCCCTTTTCCAGTTCGCGCGCAATCTTTGTCGGATTTCCTTCCACCGAGAAATCCAGGTCGCGTAACGACGCGCCTGTGATCAGGTCCCGCACCGTGCCGCCCGTCAAATACACATTGAAACCCAGTGCCGCGGACAGTTCCTGCACACGCATCATCGCCGCGCGCTGCTCTGGCAGCAGCCGGCTCTCCAGCAAAAACATATAATCAGGCATTTCTCTCCCTCGACTTCAGGCCGGCTCTCTCCCAAGCTTCCTCTGAGCCTTGCCCGCGTTCACAACTCGCGTTCCCCACGCGCTATGCGCGGGGATGATGCGCCTTATAAATCTGCTTTAACCGCTCTTCCACCACGTGGGTATAGATTTGCGTCGTGGAAATGTCGGAATGTCCCAGCATCAGTTGTACCGACCGCAAATCGGCCCCGCGCTCCAGCAGATGCGTCGCGAAGCTGTGCCGCAACATATGCGGCGTCAGCGGCACACGCAATTCCGCTTTTCTCCCATACGACGAGAAAATCTTCCATACTCCCACCCGGCTGATTCGCCCGCCCCGCCGGTTCACAAACAGGTAGGCCCCTGCGCTGCCCCTAACCGTCCCAATCAACGCCGTACGGCCATCGCGCAGGTACTTCTCAACAATTGCCAGAGCCTTGCGTCCCACCGGAACGATTCGTTCTTTGTCGCCCTTCCCGATGCACCGCACGCATCCAACCTTCATGTCCAGGTCCATCACCCGTAGGCTGGTCAGTTCGCTCACACGCAAACCCGTGGAATATAGCACTTCCAGCATCGCCCGGTCGCGCAACCCCAACGGCGTCGTCTGGTTCGGCAATGCCAGGAGCTTTTCCACTTCGTCCAGCCGCAAATAGCCCGGCAGCGACCTCCGGATCTTCGGCGATTCCAGGTGCGCCGTGGGATCCTCGGTAATCAACGCCTGGACTTGCGCGTACCGGAAAAAATTCCTCAGCGTAACCAGATGCCGCGCTACTGTCTTGCTCTCCAGCTTTTGCCGGTACAAGCTGGCCAGAAAATCCACCAGATCATCGCGTTTAACCGTTGCCAGAGCCAGCTTGCGCTTCCTGGCAAAATCCTCGAATTTAGCCAAATCTCGCCTATAGGCGCTCAGCGTGTTCGTAGCCAGGCCCTTTTCTACCTGCACGTGTGTCAAAAATGACGATATGGCCGGCGCTATTTCCATTACTCCACGTAAGCTTCCCCGCCGCGCTGCCGCCGCGTCGCTATTCCGTAAATTTCTTCAATTTCGCTGCATCGAAAGACCCACGCCAGCGCCAGGTACAACACCGTTGCTCCGCTAATCAGTCCCAAGAACACTCCTACTTGCACCACCAGTCTCGAATGGATCGTAAATTCCGTGTAGCGCCCGCCCAGCCAGCACGCTGCACCCATAATCGCCGAGCACAGGAAAATCTTCGAAAACGATCGGAGAATCTCCCGCATTCCCATGATCCCGTAACGCAATCGGAAGATCAGCAGAAGCGCAAAAAAGTCGAAGTAACACGCCAGCGCCGTCGCCAGTGCCGGCCCCCCGTTCTGCACGCGCTTGAAGAAGAACTGCATGAAAACGATGTTTAGCACCACATTGATCACCATCGAAATCGCGGCCACAATGACCGGCGTCTTGGTGTCCTTGGTCGAATAAAATGCCGGTACCACCAGCTTCACTGTTGCCAAACCCGGTAGCGCGATCGCGTAATACAGCAGCGCCCGCGCCGTTAGCCGCGTTGACTCCGCGATAAACGCCCCGTGCTGGAACAGCACCCGGATAATCGGCTCACGCAAGATCATCATTCCCAGCATCGCCGGTACCGTGATGAACGCCACCAGTCGCACCGAAAACGCCAGCGTCTTCTTCAAGCCGCTGAAATCGCTCGCGGCCGCCTGATGCGACATCATCGGCAAAATCGCCGTAGCCACCGCGATCGCATAGCCTCCCAGCACCAGCTCCATCACTCGGTCGGAGTAATACAGCGCGGTTAGGCTCCCCTTCGGCATGATGCTTGCCGTCGCAAACCGTGTATCCACCAGCAAGTTGATCTGTGCCACGCCAATGCCAAATAACCGCGGAATCATCAACCGCGCCACATTGCGAATTCCCGGATGCGCGAACGAGACTCCAAAATCGAATTTCATCCCCTTCTGCACCAGCAGCGGTACTTGAATTAAGAATTGCAGCACTCCCCCTACCAATACTCCCACAGCTAATGACGTTGCCGGATTCTTGAAGTATTTCCAGACGGCCGCAATGGAAAACAGGATCGACGCCAGATTCCAGAACACTGGTGTTGCAGCCGGCAGCCCGAACACATGAAAACAGTTCAAAATCCCCATCGCCAACGCAGCCAGCGCTACAAAAAAAAGGTAGGGAAAGATGATCCGATTCAACTCCACCGCCAGATCCAATCCACCCGCGCTCTGCACGTCCGAAGTGAACAGATGAATTACGTAGGGAGAGAAGACCATCCCCAGCACCGTGATCGCCGCCACCACTAGGGCCAGCGTCCAGAAGAGCTTGTTAGCAAAATCCCAAACTTCCTCCCGGTCCTTCTCCCGCATGTAGCTCGCAAAAACCGGAATAAACGAGGCCGTCATCGCGCCTTCTGCTACCAGCCGACGAAAAAGATTGGGGATGCGGAAAGCCAACTGATAAGCAACCGATACTTCGGTTGTTCCCAATAGAAGGGCGATGCGTTGGTCGCGAACATATCCAAAAACACGGCTAACGATGGTCACAAGCGAGATGATCGAAGCCGATTTGAGGATTTGCTTCTTCTCAGTCAACGAGCTTCGCCCCCGGCCCTAAATCCATTAAAAACAATAGGTTGACAGGAATTTCGCGCTTAACATAACATAGAATTTCATTCTGTGCAAATTGCGCTCTACCAAAGGGGTTAATCCCGTCCTTTGAAACTCCGCAGCCCAGCCAGCACCCACAAAAAGGTGATCGTCGAGCTCAACGACCGCAAGTCCTTCCGCGGTTACCTCAATCCCTCGCGCCTCGGCCAGCTCGATCCCGTCGACCTCCTCACCCAGGATGGCGAGCACGAGCAGCTTCCGCTCGCCCGCGTCCGCTCCATTTACTTTGTCCGGGATTTTGACGATGACTTCGAACCCGCGCGCCGCGCCTTCCTAAGCCGTCCCAAACTCGACGGCCTCTGGCTTCGCCTCCGATTCCTCGACGGCCAATCCCTCGAAGGCGTCGTCCCCAACGATCTTCTCTCTCTCCTCGACAACGGCATCCAAATCACTCCTCCCGATCTAAACTCCAACACCGACCGCATCTTCGTCCCCCGCTCAGCCCTCAGCGAAGTCACGGTCCTCGGCGTAGTAGGCATAGCCCGCCGCAAACCCGCCCCCGCCATCCCCCAACCCACCCTCTTCAACGAATAGTCTTCTCCCGCCGTCATGGTGGCCGCCTTCCGAGGCGGGGGTTTCGTTTTGTGTTAGCGGTTTATCCCGCTGTGCTTTTTCTTCTCCGCAAGGCTCTGCGCGCTCGCCGTCTCTGCGTCATCTTTTTCTTCGTTTTTTCCTTTCCTTTTCTTCCTTTCCTCTCTCTGTTCTTCTTCACGTCTCAGTAAGCTAGACTCTCTTCCGCGATACAAAAACCGAGGCCCCACAATGAAACGATTCCTTACCACGGTTCTGCTCCTCTCTCCCGCCCTCGCAATAGCCCAATCCCCCGCTCCCACCGTAGGCAAAGTCTCCTTCCCCGACTCCGGCGCCCCCGCCGCCCAATCCGACTTTTTCCAGGGGCTCGCGCAGCTTCACAACTTCGAATACGAAGACTCGGCCAAGCACTTCCGCCGCGCCGAAGAACTCGATCCCAATTTCGCCATGGCCTACTGGGGCGAAGCCATGACCAAAAATCACGGCGTCTGGCACGACCAGGATCGCGACGCCGCCCGCGCCGCTCTCCAGAAACTCGCTGCCACTCCCGAAGAGCGTCAAGCCAAAGCTCCCACTCGCCGCGAAAAGGAATATCTCGCCACCATCGAAATCCTCTACGGTGAAGGCTCAAAGGACGAACGAGACCAGAAATACCAAGCCGCCATGGCCACCCTCCATCAAAATTTTCCCGATGACATTGACGCCACCGCGTTCTATGCGCTCTCCATCCTAAGCTCCGCCGAACATGGCCGCGACTTCGCCACCTACATGCGCGCAGCCGCCGTCCTGGAAGAAGTTTTTCCGCAGCACCCGCGTCATCCCGGCGTAGTTCACTACCTCATTCACAGCTATGACGACCCCATCCACGCGCCGCTCGGCCTGCGCGCCGCACGTAACTACGCGGAGCTTGCCCCCGACGCTGGCCACGCCCAGCACATGACCTCGCACATTTTTCTGGCTCTCGGTATGTGGGAAAACGTCGTGAAGGCCAACGAAACCGCAATCGCCGTAGTCAATCGCCAACGAGCTGCCGGCCGCCCGCCGCGCGCTTGCGGTCATTACCCTTACTGGCTCGAATACGGCTACATGCAATTAGGCCGCGTTTCAGACGCCCGCCGCGTGCTCGAAGCCTGCCGCGCCGAAGCTCTTCGCCAGTCCGCTCGCAACTCCAATAACGCCAGTGCCACCGCCGACCCCGACACCAGTTCCATCGGCTCCTACGCCGAAATGCGCGCTAACTTTTTGATCGATTCCCAGCTTTGGCAGGATGAAGTCGCGAGCTGGACTTTTCCCGTTGGCGACTACCCTTTTGCCCAACTTACCTTCGACTATACCGATGCCCTCGCCGCCTACAAAACTTCCAACCTCACTGCCGCGCGGGAAGTTTTATCCCGTGCCGAAGGCGATTTAAAGCAGGCATCTGCGTGGCTCGTGAAACGCAAATTAGACCAACCCGAACAACTCAATAACTCCACCATCCTGGTCGAACAATTGCGCGCCCTGCTCTCTTCATCCAAATCAAACTCTCCCGAAGTCATCGCTGCACTAAGAGCCATCGCAGCAAAGGAGCGCGCTCTTCCCCTTGAGTTCGGCCCTCCCGTTATCTACAAGCCCACCGACGAACTCCTTGGTGAACTCTATCTCCAGGAAAATCTCCTCGCGCAAGCCCAACAATCTTTCGAATCCGACTTGGCTCGTGCTCCCGGCCGCCGCCTGGGCACGCAGGGCCTCGCAGCATCCGCAGAACGGATCTTGCCAGCCAAAACTCCGGCCGCATCCGCAAAGCCGGCCGCGATAGACAATCACGTCCACAATTAGCTGAATTAACCTGCAAGAAATTAAAAGAAAGAAAAGAAAGAAAAGCAGAACAGCACGCTGCTCGCTAATTTTAGTGAGAACTTCTGCTCTAGAGCCGCTCTAGTGCGAACTTTGTCAACCCGAGCCGATCAATCAGGATGGGCGAAGGATCTCAATTGTAAACTCAAGCGACTCTTGAACGTCGAAACTACCCGGCGCCGAAATCGGCTACAAATCCCTTGCCCGCCGCCCATACTTCACGTGTCCAAGTTTGATAGACCGCAAGCAGTCCGGAACCAGAGCGCCAGCCGTCAAGGCAATCAACGCCAGCAAAAAAACTTCAGCAATCGTTCTTGCATCCATAACGTCACCTCACAATTGCAAGCTGGGCATACGCCAAGGATGGCCAACATCACTATCGTCCCACCACCCGTGAAATCGGGAATACCACAATTACCCGAAAATGCAAACGTATTTCACTGCAGTACCCTTTCTCATCCCTTGTCATCCCGCTCGCACACTAAATCCGTGCGCACTCTGGCATCGCGACCGCAGTAGCCCGGCCTTTTCCTGGGTCGTTTTTCGAACTCCGGCCTACGTAGCCTGAGGACCTCGGCAACCCCGATCCCTACTTCGTTCCCTGCGAGCAGCACCCCACCATTGGCCAATCTGGCTGATGTGCACGAACGCACCTGACGCCGGATTATTCAGCTTCGTCGCCCGCGTCGAATCAATCCACCTGTTCGTCCCTGACTTCGCCGCCCAATCCCGTCGCCGTTCCGCCCACGCTCGTCCCGATGATGAACCCCATCCTGTCGTTGCCGAAGTCCGCAATCCGGTTCCGGTCCGCCAACAGTGAAAACCGATACCCCACTTCAACTTCTGGCTACTTTTTCCAAAGCCAAAACGCCCCGAACGTTATAAGTAAGGCTCGATAACCAGCGATTTCAACGCTAATCCCAGGTGCCCGCCAGACAACATACGCCGATGTCTCAGTTGACGCCATATGTTAGTGAGCGATAGGTTGACTTATGGCTGCGCGCGTCGATTCCGTCGAAAATGATTCCGAAATTCGCAAAGATCCCTTACACCTTCTTAGTGTTGTGATTCCCGCCTATAACGAGGAAGGTTGCATTGCCTCCACAGTCGAACACTTGCACCTCGAACTGCGACTGCAAAATGATCCACACGAGATTGTGGTGGTGGATGATGAGAGCACGGATGCCACGCGGCAGAAGGTTCTTGGTCTTCGCAAACACATTTCCGAACTCAGGCCGGTGCAGAACCAGGGGCCGCCGCCGTCATCATTAGTTGGACGGTCATGCCGATTACCTGGCGAAACCGGCGCGTGGGGACCTCCAAACTTCCCATCAAGGAAATGGGCAGCCGCCCCACTACCTATTTATCTGCCTCTATATCTGGCTGGAAAAGTATTTCAGCAGCGGCGATTACAAAGGGCCGCTGCGAGCAACGGGCAAACAGTGGAAAAGGAAGCTAACCCTTTTGACACAACTGCTCCGGTCGGCCGATTGACACGATCACAATGGACCATTAGCGTGATCGAAGGATCGGAAAAACAGACGTGAATACAACCATACCCACGCGGCATCCTCCGGGAGCTATCACTAGATCTTCGAAAATAGCCATTCATATCGGGGCGTTTCTGATCGCTTTGCTGATCTTATTTTCCCGCCGGCCTGACGCCCTTTTGAACGCCCAATTTTACGCGGAAGATGGCACTTTCTGGTACGCGGACGCCTACAACCATTCTTGGCACTGCCTTTTCACGGCAGAAGCAGGATATTTACACACCGTGCCCAGGCTCGTTGCTCTTTTCTCGCTTATATTCCCCTTAGCCCTCGCGCCTTTGATTATGAATCTGGTCGCACTTTTTTTTCAGATTCTGCCTATTAATTTTTTCCTCTCGCGTTTCAATTCCCTATCACTAAGCATCAGAGTCTGGGGAAGCTTTCTCTATCTTGCCGTACCCAATTCGTTCGAGATTCATGCGAACGCCACTAATATACAGTGGCACCTGGCGCTCTTAGCTTGCCTGGTAATACTGGCCGACACGCCGCGCTCGATTTCGTGGAGTGTCTTTGACGTCACCATTCTTGCTCTGGCTTCGGTCGATAGTCCGTTGGGAATTCCCCTCATCGCGCTTGTTGCTGCAATTTGGTGGGTGCGTAGGGAAAAGCACGCCAAATTACTGATTTTCTCGCTCGTTCCGGGCACTGTGGTTGAAATCATCGTTTTGCTGTCTTCTGAGACACGTCGAGCAGCGTCGAACGGTGCGAATCTGACTCGGCTTGGCAGCATTCTTGGCGGACAGGTGTTTATGTCTTCGATCCTGGGCGTTCGTACCTTAATGCAGTTTCACTTCGGCCACATGCGGTTTTTGCTTGCCGCTGAATTATGTGCGGCATTTGTTGGCCTCGCGATCATCGTTTACGCCCTTATATTCGCTCCCACCGAATTGAAACTGTTCGTTCTCTTTTCGGCAAGTGTTCTGGCTATGGCTCTACATCACCCTCTTGCCAGCATCGAACCGGCGCCAGGACAATGGCAGTTGCTCAGCATTCCCGGAGTTGGTAACCGCTACTATTTCCTTCCCATGCTAGCTTTTTTCGCGTGTTTGACCTGGCTGATGACATACAGCCGTTCGACTGCCAAATTCCCCCGTTACGCCGCGTTGGTCATTTTGCTTCTCTCCCCCATCGGTGTTTTGCGAGATTGGCGATATAAGCCGTTTGCGGATTTCAACTTCCCGAAATATGTGGCCATGTTCGAAAGGGCCGAGCCGGGAACCAGAATAGATATTCCCATCAACCCTACATGGACAGGCTGGATGATGGAATTAGTCAAGCGTTAAGCGCTATAATTTCGCATCGCGCCTTTTCTACCGCGGCAATAAACCTCGGCGAACTTGCGGGGTTAAAGCTTATGGGCTCGGACCTCACTTCGCATCGCGAATGACAACCAAAACCGATCGAAATGAATTGCTCGTGCTGCGCACCGCTCATGACACGCGACTCGACCCGCCGGCTCGTAGCGCAGTGCCTTCAACTATCCCGCGCACGCCTGCAAGAACTCATCGCCGAGCGACTGGCACTGACGGTTCGACTCGGCTTGTCGCCCGATAGGTTTTCCAGGTGATATGCTTGACACCGGCAAGATTGCGAATTCGCTCGGCTAACCCCTTTCTTTTCAATCCCGGCTTTTCACTCTTCTTCAGTCTAGGTCACCCTAACCCGTAAGTTCCTTTACTTGCCTCTGCTACACCCATCCCTGCAAAATTTCTCCAGGTAACTCCTTCGCCTTTCCATTTTGGAAAACTGCCGCCTGGCCTCCGCCTCCATCCTTCGTTCATTTCATCCTTACCTCGTTCTCCCTCCTTTGTGCGAGACTCGCTCTCAGTGGTTCGGCCTGCTCTTTTCCATCGCGTGGTTTTCACGCGATGAATCTTGGCCGTGCTCTTTCGTTCGTTTCGATTGCTGAGGAGCCCTATCAATGAAACTCTCTGACGTCGCAGAGAAACTTTCCTGCCGCCTCGAAGGTGATCCTTCCGCCGAAATTTCCGGCATAGCCGGCATGGACCACGCTACCGCCGGCCAAATCACCTTCCTGGCCAATCGCCGCTACTTTCCGCTGCTGCACACCACTCGCGCGACCGCCATCTTTATCGAAGACGGCATCCGCATTGAACGTAATCCCGGCCTCCCCCCTCTGGCAGCTCTTCGCTCCAATAATCCTTATCTCGCTTTCGCGCATGCCATTGAACTTTTCTACCAGCCTCCTGCCTACGCTCCCGTCATACATCCCACAGCAGTCATTGCAAACTCAGCGAAGATCGGCTCAGGCGCGCACGTCGGCCCTTATTGTTTCATCGACGAAGACGTCACCATCGGCGATCACGCCGTACTCCATAGTTTTGTGACTATCTATCGCGGCGCAAAAATCGGCGATCACTTTTTCGCCCACGCGCACGCTGTCGTTCGCGAGCACTGCCGCATCGGCAACCGCGTCATCCTGCAGAACGGAGTGGTTATCGGAGCCGACGGGCTCGGCTTCGCCAAGCAGAAAAACGGCTCGTGGTACAAGATGGCTCAGTCCGGCCCCGCCGTTCTCGAAGACGACGTAGAAATTCAGGCCAATTCCTGCATTGACCGCGCCACCGTCGGCGAGACTCGCATCGGCCACGGAGCAAAAATCGACGACCTCGTTTTAATCGGTCACGCTTCGCAGGTAGGAGCAAACGCCATGCTCTGCGGCCAGGTTGGCCTCGCAGGCTCAACAAAAATTGGCGATGGTTGCATTCTCGCCGGGCAAGTCGGCACCGCTGGCCATCTCACCATCGGCAACGGCGCCGTCATCACCGCCCAAAGCGGCGTCCCCAACGATGTGCCACCCGCGGGCCTCTACTCCGGTTATCCTGCCGTGGAAAATCGCCAGTGGCTCAAAACTCACGCCGCCTTGAATCGTCTGCCCGATTTGCAACGAAGAGTCCGCGAACTGGAGGAAGAAATCTCCAAACTAAAATCACGTTAGCCGGCAATGCAATTTCAGCCGGGCTGCCGCTTTCTTGTGCGCAGCCATGCTTCAGGACGGATCGCGTAGCGTGAGGTCTTAAAACGGCGTCACGCGGTCGCAATTTGTCATCCGGATGACATTCGACAAGGATGTCCGATCGAAGATTCCGGCCCCGCCGGAAAGGATCTCAACGTAAGCCAATGCGCTCACATTAAAAAGTGCGAACTGCCCTAAACCGCGCCAGGAAATCCAACCGGCCGCTGATCCGGAGGAAGCCCCGCCGCCAACGCATCATGCACAAGCGTGTTGAGCTTCTCCCGCTCCTCGAACGTGTACTGCGAAGCATCAATCGGCACAAGAAATTCCACCAGAATTTCTCCGGCATGAATTTCTAGCGAGCGCTTGCGCATAATGCGATGCGCGCCCGAGCACGCAATCGGCACAATCGGCACGCCAGCCTTGATGGCCATCACTACGGCGCCTTTTTTGAATTCCTGCAAGCGGCCATCCGGACTGCGCGTCCCTTCCGGATAAATCAGGAACGATTGCCCGCCGCGCATCGCCTCGATGGCCTTTTCGAGGCTGGCGATTGCCGATTCCTGCTTCGAGCGATCGACAGGAATAAATTGAGCCAGGTCAAATGCTTGCCCGACGATGGGATACCTGAAGAGCGATTGTTTCAACAGGATTGCAATTCGCCGCGGTATCGCGCCAACCACCGCGGGAGCATCCGCCGTGCTGGTATGGTTCGCTATGAACAAGCAAGTGCCGGATGGAATTCGCTCTGTGCCCGCGACGCGCACGCGCACTCCGACCGCGCGTACGAAAAACATGACGCCGCGGATTCCAGCCCAGTACAGTGCATCCGGATTCTTTGCGATGACGGTGTAAAGGAGCAGCGGAATTCCAGCAACGATGATGTATAGCGATAAAAAGACGCCGATGAAAAGTGTCCGCAGCATGAATGAAGTTGACGCTAACTTTCTCGAACGCTCGCTCGCGCGTCAAGATGAACTTCGCGATTGCGCTCAGTGTGTTGCGGTTCTTGCGGCGACTGCCGCAAGCGGTTTTCCGTGCAGCCACCCTTCACGAATTGCGCGCGCTTTTGGCGATGCCTGCGGATCCTCGGCAACCGCAAAAATGGATTGCGACTTTCCGCCGAGCGCGAATGCAATATCGAGCGGCTTTTCGTTCCGCAGCAGGCTCAATTTCAACGGGTCGCCCGGTTTTTTGTTGCGCAGCCAGTATTCCGAACGCCGTGGAACGCTTTCTCCGTTGAAACTACTGATCTCGTCGCCGGCCAGCAAGCCCGCGCGTTCCGCTTGCGATCCCGGGACGACAGAGCGAACAAAGGATTTTCCCCCGGCATCGCGCTCCATCGAAAATCCAAGTTCTGCGCGAACGATTTCCCGTTGCTGCAACAACAAACCTGCTTTTGCCAGCACGGATTCGTACGGAAGTGGTTCGGCGCTGGCCACATATTTTCGGAAGAAATCTTCGAACGAACCACCGGCACTTTCTTCAGCGGTGAGTTGCACGTCCAGGCTGTCGCGATACATTTTTCCTTTGCGCGCGAACTCTTCATTCATGCGGCGCATTACGTCATCGAGCGAACGCTCATTGTTCGTGCGATCGCGAATCAGAATGTCCAGGAGGTCGCCTAGAACCTGGCCTTTTGTGTAATACGACACGCTGAATTCGGGCCCATTGTAGTAATCGTATTTGTCGAGCCAGGTATCGAGACTTGATTGCTCGACGCTCTGCCAGCGACTCGCCGGGCGCGATTCCAGTTCGTTAATTTGCTGCGCCAGGTCAGCATAGAAATCCTGCTTGGACCAAAGGCCGGAGCGGAGTTGAGCGTATCGCCCGTAGGTGCTGGTCACGCCTTCGGCGAACCACAACGCACGCGTGAATTGTTCGCGCGTGTAATCGATGGGTTCGAGCGAAGCGGGCCGAATGCGTTTCACATTCCAGAGGTGGAAGAATTCATGCGCGGAAACTCCAGCAAGTTGTGCTTCGGAATTTACGTTGATGGCGGTCGAGTTGGCGTGCTCCATTCCGCCGCCCGCTCCTTGTGCCGCTTTCGCGATGTGAAAGATGAATAGGTAATGATCGAACGGCGCGCCGCCCATCAGCTCGATTTCATATTTGCAGATTTTGCGGAGCGTATTTTCGACGTCAGCCTGTTTCCACCCGTCGCCGTGAATCGCAACAAGAATCGGAGGCTCGACTCCGCTGATTTGGAAAAGTTTGAATTGACCGACCTCGATCGGGCCGTCAGCGAGCGCGTCATAATTCGGCGCACTAATCATAGGAATTGTCGCCGAGGCAGCGGCAAACTCGGACCAGTCGAGCGCTGTCGCGCTGTGCCATCCGCCCGGAAGATCGCGGAAGATGACGGAAACATGTTCTGAACGGCGCTGCGGAATGTACATGAAAACCATGGCCGGATTGATGAAGGCGTGCTCTTCATTCAGTTGCGAGGCAAAGGGACCAGCGCTGTCCCAGTAGATTGCGTAGCGTACGGTAATTGTTCCATCGCCGTGAATACGCCAGGTGAGTTTGTCGAGTTTTTCGACTGCGAGGAGCTGCGAACTGGAAACCGCTTCGACGCGTTGGACGCGACTGCTGAAATCGCGAATTTCATAAAGCGCGTTCCAGGCCGGCATTTGCAAGAGAAGTTCGCCGTGGACGTCGGGAACATTGATGGAAACGTGAAAAAGATGCTGCGACGGTTGAGCGAGAGAAATCTCGTAGGAAATCGTAGCCTTACATGGACTTACAAGCATGAGGCCGAAAAAGATTTGCAGAACTACAAGAGCGCGAACACCCGGGAATCGCGAGGGGAAGTGTTTCACCTAGAGTTGGCCTCGGCGGTTGCCGGCTGTGGCAGCTCCAGTCTTTTCAGGAGCTTTTCGCAAAGTCCATCGAAGCTGCCGTTGGACATGATGAGCAAAAGGTCGTTGGGCTTGGCGTTTGCTGCGAGAAATTCCGCCATGGCTGCGCCACCGGATACTACGTTAGCTTCTTTGCCGAGAACGCGAACACTTTCCGCAACGGTTTCTGGATCGAGGCGGTTTTCTTCGCCGAGTTGCTGGGCTCGGAAAACACCACCGAGCGCGACGCGATCTGCGAGAGCTAGGGCTTGCGGCAAGGACTCCTGGAAGACTTTGCGGCGCATGGAATTGGAGCGCGGTTCGAGGATCGCCCACAAACGGCGATGGGGCCAGCGGCCGCGAGCAGCTTCGATGGTAGCGCGCACGGCCGTCGGGTGATGCGCAAAATCATCGACGACCAGAATTCCGTGGTGCTCGCCTTTAACGTCAAGCCGGCGGCGAACGGAACGAAATGAGGCCAGCGATTTCTGTAGTGATTCGACGGAAATGCCTCTTCCCTGGGCGACGATGATGGCAGCGAGCGCGTTCAATACATTGTGGCGGCCGGAAGCGGTAAGGGAGAATTCGCCGAAAACTCTTCCTTTGTGCGTGACGTGAAACTTCATCGCGTCGCCGGCAAATTCCGGTTCGCTGGCGATCCAGTCGTTGTCAGAGGAAAAGCCGTAGGTGCTGACCGGGCAGAAGGCCTTCGCGGCGGCTTCGCGCAGAGCGGGTCCGGATTTTTCCGCATCGCCCCAGATGACCACGCGTCCGTTGCCGGGCACGAGATTGACAAGGCGCTTGAATGCCAGTTTGTAGGTGTCGAAATCGGGGTAAATATCAGCGTGATCGTATTCGAGCGACGTGATGATGAGATTGTCGGGATGGTAGTGGAAGAATTTGGGTCCGCGATCCCAGAAAGCGGTTTCGTATTCGTCGCCTTCGAGAATCATTTCGGTTCCCTGCCCAAGGCCGTAGCTCTTGCCGAAATTCTCAGCGACTCCACCTACAAGAAAAGTTGGCTGCTTGCCCGCGGAATGGAAAATCCAGGCCAGCATAGCGGTGGTGGTAGTTCTTCCGTGCGTGCCGCTGATGACGATGGAATGTTTGCCGGGAAGAAAAACTTCTTCGAGAATTTCCGGCATGGAGCGGTAAGGAATTTTGCGTTCGAGAGTCTCTTCCAGCTCTGGATTGCCGCGCGCGATGATGTTTCCAACAATCACCAGATCCGGCGCAGGCGTGAGGTGTGGCGCTTCGAAAGATGGAAAATACGCAATGCCTAGGCTGTCCAGCAGCGCGGAGGCGGGAGGATAGACTCCAGAGTCGGAGCCCGTGACGCGGAAGCCGGACTCTCGCAACAAGCCTGCGAGCGGGGCCATGGCCGAGCCGCCGATCCCTATCACATGGATGTGTCTTGCCTTAATCGGACTCACGTTATTCAGTTGGGCCTGAGTCATTCGATGACCGCCGGTTCGAGGATTTCGAGCGTACCGCTACCTTCCGCGTTCAAGCGTGCACGAACGCCAAGCGGAATCGTAAGTATGGAACGCGCGGTGTGACCAATGGGTGCTCCGTACAGAATTGGAATGCCCAGCGGCGCAAGAATCCGTACGCAAACATCGCGGACGGAAGGACTGTCAGCTACGGGCACTTCGCAATCGGGAAAATCACCGAGCACGAGTCCGCGAATTTTCGAGAATTTTCCGGCGTGTTTCAGGTGCATGAGAACGCGGTCGATCTGATACGGCCTCATGGCACGGTCTTCGAGAATGAGGATTGCGCCGGCGGTGTCGAGCTCCCATGGCGTAGCGAGCGTGGCTTCGACAAGGGTCATCGCGCCGCCAAGCACAATTCCCTCTGCGGAACCTGGTTGCAGGATTTCGCCTCGCAGCGGAATGATCCAGGTGCCTGCTGTTTTTGTGAAAGCGTTTCGAAAGGAGATTTCGTCGTAACCACCGGGCGCGCCAGCACCGTGATCGAGACCAGCGGCGAGCATGGGACCATAAAAACCAGTCCAGCGATGTATTTGCCACAAATAGATTTGCAACGTAGTGAGATCGCTGAAACCGATGAGGGGTTTTAAGGCCAGGGATTGCGGTAGTCCTTGTTCGAGAAGATAGACCGAGCCATAGCCACCGCGCGTGGCGATCAGCGCGTCGCTCGCAGGATCGGCTAGTGCGTTAAGAAATTCGCTGTGACGCGCGTTGGTGGAGCTTGCAAAATAGCCGTCGGGCGGAAGATTTTTTGGGGGCACAACGGAAAAGCCGAGACGTGCGAGTTCTTTCTGGCCGGCTGCTACGCGATCGTTTTTTCCTGGCGAAGCCGGGGCGATGACCGCGAAACGCGAGCCTTGACGCAGCGCTTTGGGCTTTTGCACGGCGGCAGCGGCGATCATTCGGACTGCCTTTCGACGGGCAGCATTTCGATGGAAATGCCGGGTCGAGTCATCGCCGTCAGTATCTGTCCCTGCTGGCGTTGCGTGACGTCGGCGTCAAACTGGATAATGTGCTTTTCGCCGGTGATGTTCACCTGAAAATTATCGAGCTTGATGCTTTGATCCTTAAAGATGCGGTGAACTTCGGGAACCATGTCGATGGCACTGTCGCTGGTAACCCGGAAGAGCATGTAACGACACTTCAATTTCAGCGCATTTTCGAGATAAATGAGTCCGGTTAACGCAAAGAGCACGATTGCGGCAGCGATGCCGGAGACGCGATACAGTCCGCCGCCGGCACCCATGCCGATGGCGGCTTCGGCAAAAATTGCTGCGGCGGTGGTCATACCAACTACGCTGCCGCGTTCGCGGAGGATGACTCCTGCGCCGAGGAATCCGATGCCCTGCACAATGTTGGAGGCGATGCGCGTGGTGCTGGCGTCGCCGGTGGCTTTTGCGATTTCCGAAGACAGAATTGTGAAAAGAGCTGCGCCTACACAGACGCACAAGCTGGTGCGCATGCCTGCCGGGCGTTTGCGGACACTGCGTTCAATGCCGATGACGGAGCCGAGTAGCGCAGCCCAGAGCAGACGGTAAGTGATGGTGCTGAGAGGCAGCATGCGTATTTTTGCGCCGGAAGGGAGAATGCCCGGGGCTGAAATGGATTTTACACGGAAACGAGTATCGGAATGCGGAAGCAGAAAGCAGAAGAGTGCGAAAAGAGCATGGGCGCAAGACCCGAGAACCTCGAATTCATAAAATCGAAACGTTTGCAAGTTCACAGGCACCGGCTTCAGAAAGCGGCCGCTACAAAAGAAAGAAAAAGGAAGACGACGGCGGGTTAACCCATCGTCACGAGAAGCTAGAAAAATCGGCGCGCCTTGTCGCGCTCCGCGAAGCTGCAAGCTCGAAGAACTAGAGTTTGAATTGGGTTAGTTTTAGGAAGTGGCGGGCGCGGGATTCTATTTCGCTGCGCTTGAGTTTGCGGAGGCGTTCGGGGCCGAATTCTTCAACGGCATAGCTGCCGAGGACGGATCCGTAGACCATGGCGCGGCGGAGAGCGGCGTCATTTGAACTGCCGCAACCTGCGAGGTAGCCCATGAAACCGCCGGCGAAGGAATCGCCCGCACCGGTGGGATCATGCGGTTCCTCGAGTGGAAATGCAGGAACGCAGAAGACGCCGCGTTTATCCACGATCATGGCGCCGTATTCGCCGCGTTTTACGACCAGAGTGGAGGGGCCCATTTTGAAGATGTGGCGGGCGGCGAGGAGGAGATTATGTTCGTTAGAGAGTTGCCGGGTTTCGGAATCGTTGATCATCAAGATGTCGACGTGTTTTAGGGTTTCGCGGAGTTCGAATGGAGTGCGCTCAATCCAATAATTCATGGTGTCGAGGGCGACTAGTTTTGATTTGCCTTGGACTTGTTTTAGGACGCTGCGCTGGAGATCGGGCGCGATGTTGGCCAGGAATACGTGTGAGGACTTGCGGAATTTTTCCGGGAGTTTGGGATTGAAGTCGGCGAAGACGTTCAGGTCGGTGATCAAGGTTTCGCGTTCGTTCAAATGTTGGGAGTATTTTCCGGACCAGAAGAAGGATTTGCCGGCGGCGCGTTCGAGTCCGGCAGTGTCGATCTTGCGGCCCTTAAAGATGGCGGCGTCTTTGGCGGAGAAGTCGTCGCCTACGATGCCGACAAGATTTACGGGCGAGAAAAAGCTGGCGGCGATGGCGAAGTATGTGGCGGCGCCGCCGATGATGCGATCGACCTTTCCATAGGGACTTTCGATGGCGTCAAATGCTACGGAACCTACGACGAGTAGAGACATTCATTCCTCCGAATTCGGGTCTGCCCCGGGCGGCATGGATGTGACGTGACTTGCGCGACGTAAGTGCCGGCGAGGAGGCCGCACTCCAAAAAGCGCCCGCCTTAGAAGGCAATCGCTGCAAATGCGGGCATCGGCGTTGTTGATCATTCCGATACGAATCGTCACGAGATGTACTTTTCGATGATGGCGGACAGGCGTTTTTTGGTGGCGGTGGGGACGGCTCTGGGATCGGTGATCAAGGCGTGGGCTAGCGCCGAATCGCATTTGCATTCGTGTGTGGCCGGGAGGGCTTTGACAGTTTCGCGAATTACGTGTTGGGCGTTTTCGGCGTTCTGATTTAGCGTGGCGATGATCTGCGCGCCGGTGACGGATTCGTGATCGGGGTGCCAGCAATCGTAGTCGGTGATCATGGCAATGGTGCCGTAACAGAGTTCGGCTTCGCGGGCGAGTTTGGCTTCAGTGACGTTGGTCATGCCGATCACGTCGAAATTCATGGCGCGATGCATGTTCGCTTCAGCAAGAGTGGAAAATTGCGGGCCTTCCATGCAGATGTAGGTGCCTTTGCGGTGCACTTTGACGCCGCAGTGGACGCAGGCGTCGGCGAGTACGCGCGAGACTTGCGGGCAGGTGGGTTTGTCGAAGGTGACGTGAGCGACCAGACCGCCGCCGAAAAATGTGGAGACGCGATTTTTGGTGCGATCGACGAATTGGTCGGCGACGAGAAATTCGCCGGGGGCGAGTTCTTCTTTGAGGGAACCTACCGCGCTGACGGAAATGATGCGATCGACGCCAAGAAGTTTTAACGAGTAAATGTTGGCGCGGAAATTTATTTCGGTGGGGAGAATGCGGTGGCCTCGTCCGTGACGTGCCAGGAAGGCGACACGCTTGCCTTCGAGCACGCCGGTGACGATGGCCTCGGAAGGATCGCCGAAGGGAGTTTTTATTCGAATTTCCTTGGTGTCGGTGAGGCCCTTCATGGCGTACAGGCCGCTGCCGCCGATGATGCCGATGGGGGCTTTGGGAGTTTTGACCGCAGTCTTCGCCTTCGCTGTTTTCAAAGCAGAGTTCCCTTTCCGTTTGCGTCTTATCGATCGAGGTCTACGGGTTCGAATGCAATTTTATTTTCCCGCTCGTGCAATGTCGCTGCGGCAATGTCCGGGTCGTGGCCGAAAACGACGATCCAGTTTTCCTGGACGATGGTCTGTAACCATTTTCGCTTGGTTTCGAGCGTCTGCAAAGGGTAAAGGTCGTAAGCCATGATCCAAGGGAGAGAAAGGTGGTGACGGGTGGGGAAAAGATCGGCGACGAAGAAAATAGTTTTGCCGCCGCCAGTGAGTTTGATGGCTTGAATGTCGGCGTTGTGGCCGGGAATGCCGACGGCGGAGATGCCGGGAATAATTTCGCTGTCGCCGGCCAGGGCGTGCCACTGCCCGGATTGCCGCATGGGGAGAAAATTTTCTTCGAAGTAGCTGGCGCGGTCGCGTTCGGTGGGATTGGCGGCGTGGGCGATTTCCGCGGCCTGGACGATGTATTTGGCGTTGGGAAAAGTGGGGACGGCTTTGTCCTTGTGGAGTTTTGTGTTGCCGCCGGCATGGTCGAAGTGGAGATGGGTGTTGATAACGAGATCGATTTGCTCGGGGTGGACGCTTTTTGCCGCGAGATTGTCGATTAGCGGATCGCCTTCCTGGATGCCGTAGATGTCGCGGAGTTTGGGCGTCCACTTGGTGCCGTTGCCGGTTTCGATGAGGATGTTTTTGTTTTGCGTTCGAACCAGGAGAGAGTTGGCGGCCAGACGAATGCGGTTGCGATTGTCGGGCGGAGATTTTTTCTCCCACAGAGGTTTGGGCACGACGCCGAACATGGCGCCCCCGTCGAGATAAAAATTGCCGCCGTGAATGTATTGAACTTCGATTTCGCCAAAGTGCATTGGGTGTGAGTTCCTAAGCTTGCAGGCCGCTCCTGGCGAGGATTTCGTTGACGGCAGCGAACGGATCTTTGCGGCGCTCGGCAACATCGGCGGCAAGTTGGTTGAGAGCGGCTTCTCCGCCGGCGGCGTTTAGGACGCGTTCGACCAGGCGGGATTCTAGGAGTTCGAGCAAGTGGTTGCGCCAGTGTTCGGTGTGTTTTTTGGCGCGTTCTCCGCTGGATTCGAAATGCCTACGGAACTTGGCGACGGTGGCGGCAAGATTGTCGATGCCTTTGTTTTCCGTGGCGATCGTTCGAATGACTGGAGGATGCCAGCCGTCTCTGGGCATTACGAGCGAAAGCATGGCGCGAATTTGTTCTTCGAGACGGTCGGCACCCTCACGATCGGATTTGTTGAGGACGAAGATGTCGGCGATTTCCATCAGGCCGGCTTTCATGTTTTGAATGTCGTCGCCGAGGCCGGGCACGAGAACGACGACTACGCAATCGGCGAGACGAACGATGTCAATTTCGTCCTGGCCGACGCCGACGGTTTCGATGAGGATCTGATGCTTGCCTGCGGCATCGAGAAGCAGCGCGACTTCGGCGGTGGCGCGAGCGAGGCCGCCAAGAAATCCGCGAGTGGCCATAGAGCGAATGAAAATGCCGGCGTCGCCGGCGTGACTTTGCATACGAATACGATCACCGAGGATTGCGCCGCCGGTGTAAGGACTGGTGGGATCTACCGCGATTACGCCGACTCCTTCGTTTTGCTTGCGATGCTGGGCGGCGATGCGATCGACCAGCGTGCTTTTGCCCGTACCCGGGGCGCCGGTGATGCCGGTGAGATAGGCTGTGCCAGTTTGCGGGAAGAGGATTTTCAGCAGAGGCTCGGCTTGCGCGGCATGATTTTCAATTGCGGTGATGGCGCGGGAGATGGCGCGGATTTCGCCGGCGCGGATTTGCTCCGCCCATTTTTCGATGGCAGAGAGATTATGATCCTGCGGAGTTTGCGCGGGCGAAGCAGGCAGCGGCATGTAGCTATTATTTCTTGCCGAGCAACTGACGCGCAATGACCAACTTTTGGATTTCGCTGGTACCTTCGCCGATGGTGCAGAGCTTTACGTCGCGATAAAACTTTTC
>WNFR01000589.1_pt1 | contig 49908 bp, 44 predicted proteins | sample 5400221 | NCBI WGS metagenome assembly WNFR01 (sample SAMN13153357, study PRJNA577476) | soil metagenome | isolation source: 40 cm soil under Madrone tree | place: USA:California | collected 2016-06-14 | reverse complement strand
GACTTGTACTGACTGATCTGGTAGCCTTGCGGCAGGTCCGGGTAGAAATAATTTTTGCGGTCGAATACGGAACGCAGGTTAATCTTCGCATTTAGGCCGAGCCCGGTGCGCACCGCCTGAGCAACGCATTCCTCGTTGATCACCGGGAGCATGCCGGGCATTGCGGCGTCAACCAGCGAGACGTGCGAATTCGGCTCTCCGCCGAACGCGGTGGCAGCGCCGGAAAACAGCTTCGCCTTCGTGTTGACCTGGGCATGGACCTCCATGCCGATGACGACTTCCCAATCGCCGGTCGCACCCTTGATGAGCTTCGAAGTCGAGGTTTGCACGTTCATGGCGGCCCCATGGATGACGGTCGGCTTCAGGCTTCGCGCGGAGCGCCGGTGGCGTCAAGGGGAGGCGATGGCGAGCGATGTCGCAAGGCTATGAAAGGGCGGGCCGGCGCTTCGAAAGCGGCCCTACACCGCCCGCACCTCGACGACCCCGGGAACCGCCTTGATGGCGCCGGCGATCTGCGGGCTCACCTTGTAGCGGCCCGGCAGCTTCACCTCGACTTCCTCGCCGGCGCCGAGCATCACGATGAGGTTGACTTCGCCGGCCCCTTGGCCCTCCCCCTCCCCACGGTCGAGACGTTTCGCCACAGCATCGAGCGGAGCTTCGTCACGCACAAAGACGCGCAAGCCCCTTTGGACCTTGGCGGCCGCACGATCGAGGGTTTCGACGGTCTGAATGCGGGCCCTCACCTCGTCGCCCTGCGCCTCGGCGGTCATTTGCAGCAGCACCGGACTGCCGGGCTCCAGAAGGTCGCGATATTGCGCCAGCCCCTCGGCAAAGATCACCGCTTCATATTGGCCGGAGGGATCCGACAACCCGATGATGCCCATCTTGTTGCCCGTCTTGGTGCGCCGTTCCGCCCGCGACACCACGGTAGCGGCGACCTTGCCGGCCGTGACGCCGGTTTTCACGGCGCGGGAAAAAGCCGCCCAGGATTGCACCTGCAGACTGTTGAGAACGCCCGCGTAGTCGTCGAGCGGGTGGCCGGTGAGAAAAAATCCGACGGCGTCGTATTCCCGCTGCAGCCGTTCCGCCGGTAGCCAGCCCGGCACGTCGGGTATCTTGATCGGCTCGGACGCGATACAACTGCCGAACAATTCGGCCTGGCCAGTCGCAGCGGCCGCCTGCGTGCGCTGCGCGGTCGCAAGCACGATGTCGATCGCGGCGGTCGCGCGTGCCCGCTCGCGCTCAAGCTCGTCGAACGCCCCGGCGGCGACGAGACTCTCAAGCACCCTCTTGTTGACGGCACGCGCGTTGATCCGGCGGGCGAAATCGCCGAAGTCCGCGAACGGCCGGTCGCGCACTGCCACCATGGTTTCGATCGCCGTCCGGCCGACGCCCTTGATTGCCGCCAGTGCGTACCGGATGGTGTTGCCGGCAACGTCGAAATCGACGCCCGACCGGTTGATCGACGGCGGCTCGACCGTGATGCCGAGGCGGGCGGCCTCGGCGCGGAATTCCGCGAGCTTGTCGGTGTTGCCCATGCTGAGCGTCATCGAGGCGGCGAGGAACTCGACCGGATAGTGCGCCTTCAGGTAGGCGGTCTGGTAGGTTACCAGCGCGTAAGCGGCGGCGTGGCTCTTGTTGAAGCCGTAGTCGGCAAAGCGCGCCAGCAGCTCGAAGATCGCTTCGGCCTGGCTGCGGTCGACCCCGCGTTCGACTGCCCCGGAGAGGAAATCGGCGCGCTGCGCCTCCATCTCCTTCTTGATCTTCTTGCCCATGGCGCGACGCAGAAGGTCGGCTTGGCCGAGCGAATAGCCGGACAGCACCTGGGCGATCTGCAGCACCTGCTCCTGGTAGATGATGACCCCGAAGGTTTCGCGCAGGATCGGCTCGAGCTTCGGATGGATGTAATCGGGCCGCTCGGTGCCGTGCTTGCGGGCGCAATAGGTCGGGATGTTGGCCATCGGACCGGGGCGGTAGAGGGCGCCCAGCGCGATGAGGTCCTCGATGCGGTCCGGCCGCATGTCGAGGAGGGCGCGGCGCATGCCGGCACTTTCCACCTGGAACAGGCCGACCGTCTCGCCCCGGGCCAGCATTTCGTAGGTTTTGGCGTCATCGAGCGGAATGCGCGACAGGTCGATGTGGATGTCGCGCGCCGCCAGGAGATTCACGGCGGTTTCCAGCACAGTGAGCGTGGTCAGGCCGAGGAAGTCGAACTTCACTAGCCCCGCCTGTTCAACCCACTTCATGTTGAACTGGGTCACCGGCATGTCGGACTTGGGATCACGATAGAGCGGCACCAGCTCGGCGAGCGGGCGATCGCCGATCACGATACCCGCCGCATGGGTCGATGCGTGGCGGTAGAGCCCCTCCAGTTTTTCCGCCATTGCGAAGGCACGCGCCACGAGCGGCTGGCTGTCGCGCTCGGCCTGCAGCCGCGGTTCGTCATTGATGGCCCGCGACAAGGTCACCGGCGCCGTCGGGTTCTGCGGGACGAGCTTGCAGAGCTTGTCGACCTGCCCATAGGGCATTTCGAGCACGCGGCCGACGTCGCGCAGCACGCCGCGCGCCTGCAGCGAGCCGAAGGTGATGATCTGGGCGACCTGGTCGCGGCCGTAACGGCCCTGGACGTAGCGGATCACCTCGTCGCGCCGGTTCTGGCAGAAATCGATGTCGAAGTCCGGCATCGACACGCGTTCTGGATTGAGGAAGCGCTCGAACAGCAGCCCGAAGCGCATCGGGTCAAGATCGGTGATCGTGAGCGCGTAGGCGACGAGCGAACCGGCGCCTGAACCGCGGCCGGGGCCGACCGGAATCCGCCGGGACTTCGCCCATTGAATAAAATCGGCGACGATCAGGAAGTAGCCCGGATACTTCATCCGCTCGATGACGCCGAGTTCGAAGTCGAGGCGCTCCCGATACTGCTCCTCGGTAAAGCCGGACGCGACGCCGTGGGCGTCGATGCGGCGCTTGAGACCCTGCGTGGCCCGCCGGCGCAGTTCGACGGCCTCATCGACGCCTCCCTCGCCTGCTTCTTGCCCGGTCACGGAAAAACGCGGCAGAATCGGCTTGCGCGCCACCGGTCGAAACGAGGAACGCTCGGCGATCTCGACGGTTGAGGCCAAAGCCTCCGGCAGGTCGCGAAACAGCGCCATCATCTCGGCGCGGGTCTTGAAGCGGTGCTCGATCGTCAGGTGCCGGCGCTCGGCCTCGGCCAGGAGCCGTCCCTCGGCGATACAGAGCAGCGCGTCATGGGCTTCGTAGTCCTCGGCCGTCGCGAAGAAGGCCTCGTTCGTGGCGACGAGCGCAATCCCCTTGGCGTAGGCGAGATCGATCAGCGCCGGCTCAACCATACGCTCCTCGGCGGTGCCGTGGCGCTGGAGCTCCACATAGAGCCGATCGCCGAACAGGCGTATCAGCGCGTCGGCGCGCGTCTGGACCAGATGTGGCTGTCCAGACACCAGGGCACGGTCGAGCACACCGTCCGGGCCTCCCGTCAACGCGATCAGACCATCGGCGCACCCGTCGAGCCATTCGAGTTTGATGTGGGGCGGCTCGGTGCCTGGATGATCCAAGTACGTCCGCGAATTGAGGTGAAGCAGATTACGATAGCCGGTCTTGGTCGCGGCGAGCAGAACAAGCCGCGGCAACGGCTGCCCGGCGCCGCCGAGTCCAGACGAGCGCGGCTGGCGGTCCTGGTCGCCGCAGTCGACCGACAACGTACAGCCGATGATCGGCTGAATGCCGGCTGCTGCCATCTTGTCGGAGAATTCCAGCGCCCCGAACATGTTGTTTGTGTCCGTGAGCGCGACCGCCGCCTGGCGGTCAGCCTTGGCAAGTTCCGCCAGCCGGGCGATCGGCAAAGCACCTTCCAGCAGCGAATAGGCAGAATGCAGGTGAAGATGGACGAAGCCGAGCGCCATGGGGTGTGCCTCTCTCGCGAGAGTGATGCGCCGGAGATTCGGCGCTAACACGATGCCGCGGTCGGTTGCGGCCGCGCTACGATGGTGGGAGTCCGGTGCCGGTCTGTCCACATGAGACGCGCCTTAAGACCGCACCATGCACAACTTCGTGCAACGCCCGATCAGGCCCCGGTCGAGGCCCTTACAATCCCGACGACAGGACTTCGGCCCAAATTGCAATCATGCCGATGAACAGAGCAATCGACACAAGGGCGGCGGCCTCTTCGACGACAGCGCGAATCATGTTGCCCTCCGTATAGAACATACAGAGAACATAGTTCATGTTATGTTCTTCGTCAAATGCAATTTGGCACCCCGTGGGGCATGGTTTCTGAATGGTTACCACGGCGTCATGGACGATAGTTACCGTCATTTAGCCTAGTGGGAGGACAATATGTTGAGACATTTGACGAGCAGTGCATTTGCGCTTCTGATCACTATGGGCACCGCGGGCGCTCAAAACGGGACGGATCCCGGCGCCGGCAACGCCCTCGCCATCAAACAGGCGGAGAGTTCGGCGCTGGTCTCGTCCGCCCGCAGCTTCATCCTGCAGACGCTCAGCAGTGTAGAGGACCTTCGGGCGCGGGAGGCCACGCGCGACGCGATCGATAACGCCCGCACTTGCGTAGCGCACCGGGTTGGGGTGACCGAGTCGCATAAGGCGGCCATCTTTGGCCGGTTGAGGGCGGAGGGGCTCCTCGACCTCGGCGATGACGACAAATTCGCCGGCGGCCTCATGCTGGGCATATTCCCGCCATTGATCGACGACGGCGGCGCGTGCCCCCGAGCACCGCAGACCTATTGGTCGGCACCGGGCAGCGTCTTCGAAGGGCACCACTCGCATCCGGGCGGTCTTGCCATCCATGTCGCCTTCAATCTGTCGAGCTTCCTGAGCTTTGCCGACAATTATCGGCGGGTCTACGGATCGAGTGGCGGAGCAACCGGGTTGCCGACGGTCGTGCAGCCGGGCAGGCCTTCGCCGACGCCGGCCGCCAGCGATGTGCCAATCAGCCAAGACCTCGCGATCCTCGCGCCTCTTTGGCACGACTGGGGAAAGGTTATCGTCTTTCAGTGGAACGGCGATGGTTCGGAGTTGGCAGAGCGCAGCTTCGGCGGAAATGGCAAGACCGACAAATATGGCGCGCCGGGCGACAGCAAGACCGGCGCGCATCACATCATCGGGCTCGCCGAGACTATGAAACGCGGTCTTCCCCCGGAGTTTGTGATAACTCAAGCTTCAGCGCATAGCGTGCCGTCCGGCGGTAACGAATACAAGGTCGTTAATTGGCTGCGCGCAGCGGCGATAATGGCCGACGCCGATCCGGTCGCGAAGGGTTATCTTGGACGGGATCGGTCGGGGCAACTGCGCCTTGCGACGATGCGGGAGATGCGCAGCGTCGCGATGCAGAGCATGCTGCCAAACGAGCCCAGCCTCTTGGTGGAATACGTCCTGCACAATCTCTCGGATGCTGATTTTACCTTCACCGGTCCGGCCGCGACGGAAGCCGGCGTTTTGCTGAAAAGCCTAGCTAGCCGATTCGGTCACGATCCGAACGACGCCGCAGCGTTCAACACGGGATTCCGCAATCCGGTACTCGCGCATCTGAGCGCTGAACGCCTGCAGATCATCTACGCCAGCAAGGGACTGGAAGCCGTCGCTGCGGAAATCGAGAAGCTCAAGAGGGCAGGCCTTCTGTAGGGGCGACCCTTGTGGTCGCCCTGTTGCCGGCGGACGTGGTGCGCAAACCGGGCGACCACAAGGGTCGCCCCTACAACTGGCAATGTTGGAGGACGCCGTGGCATTAGGCATCTCACGCCAATCCACGTGGGAACGGTTTACTTGAATGGCCGCAGTTTACGACGGGCCGAACGTGCGCCTGCGGGCGAGGGCTATTCGCCGCCGATCTCCTTTGAGTTTCGCGGCGAGGTCCGCCGGCAAACCATCGCGCGGCAAGCGTCGCGGTGGGGCTTGCCGAATGAACCGCTCGCGCCCGGCCTGGGCATGAAGATGCTCTCGAGTATAGTAGGTGAAGGCGACGGCACAACCGGCGACGAGGAGGTCCGCAAGGGGCCAACTTGGCGTTTAGGCGTAAGGCTTCAAATTACGCGCAGCTAAGCACTCGATCAATCGACGAACTTGGCCGTCATCGAGTGAGCCTGCGATTATGCCAGCTGCCACGGCGTACAATGGCGGCACAAAATATTCCGCACACCAAGGGAGCTGCATCCTCGATTGCGGGGATAGGGCAAATCTCGTCGGCTTATGCAATCCGAGGGCACGAACTTCGTCCCAGTCGTCAATGATAAGGTCGATTTTTCCCTGAGTTGCTTCGTTAAATACGCCGGTTCCGTAAGCGACGATGAGAGCGGCTTTCTTTTCTTCCGCGTTTGCGCGAACGTCTAGCACAAGAGCCGGTCTCGCCACCGGTCCAGGCGCAAGTTTGTCCTCTTGTCGGGGATAGAGACACCAGACTATATCGTACTGCTTCGGAAGCGACGCCAGATCGTAAAGCTGTACCCCATCAGCCGGGCATATCACGACCTCCGGTTGACCGGAACCCAATTACCGGTCTTGAACAATTCTTTGCAAGAATCGTTGGCGTCGTCGATCTCTTCCTGTGTTGGTTCCGCGTAGTCGACGGGATACGCTCCAACCTTGGGCACATCTTCAGATTTTGATCGCCCAAACAACCGCCAAGATGCAACGGCGGAGAACCAGGTGTGCAGAGCGCCGACCATGTATGAGCCTTCAATAAGGCCGAGGCGCGTGCGCCTCGGATGCCTGATCGGCAATATATCACCTTGCCGCCAAGCTTCAATGAGGCCGAGGCGCACACTACTCCAGCTCCACCACCCTGCCGTCGCGCAGCGTCACGCGCCTGTCCATGCGGGCTGCGAGGTCCATGTTGTGGGTCGCGACGATGGCAGCGAGGCCGGATGCGCGGACCAATTGGGTGAGCGCCGAGAAAACCCGCTCGGACGTGCGCGGATCAAGATTTCCGGTGGGCTCGTCGGCCAAGAGAATGTGCGGCGCATTGGCCACCGCGCGCGCGATCGCGACGCGTTGCTGCTCGCCGCCCGATAATTCGCCCGGGCGATGGCCGACCCGGTCCTTGAGCCCGAGATAGCCGAGAAGCTCGCGCGCGCGCTGCTCGGCAGCGCTCTTTTTCAATCCACGCACCATTTGCGGCAGCATCACGTTTTCGAGGGCGGAAAATTCCGGCAGCAGGTGGTGGAACTGGTACACGAAGCCGATCTCGAGCCGCCGCAACCTGGTGCGGGCTGCATCGCCAAGCCCTGAGGTCGCCGTTTCGTTGATGAAGACCTCCCCGGCGTCCTGCTGTTCAAGCAGGCCGGCAATGTGCAGGAGCGTCGACTTGCCGGCGCCGGAAGGCGCAATCAGCGCCACCGATTGCCCCGGCCACACGGCGAGCTCCGCTCCCTTGAGAATGTCCAGCCGGTCATCGCCCTGCCGGTAATGGCGTTCGATGCGGTTGAGGTAGATCACCGGCGCGTCGTTGGACATGCGATCACTCGCTGCGCAGGGCTTCGACCGGATCGAGACGCGCCGCCCGCCAGGAGGGATAAAGCGTCGCCAGAAACGACAGGGTCAATGCCAGCACCACGACGGCGGTGGTTTCTCCCAAATCCATTTCGGCCGGCAGGCGCGAGAGGAAATACAGGTTCGGGTCAAACAATTCGGTGCTGGTGAGCCAGGACAGGAACTGGCGCAGTTTTTCGATATTGGCGCAGAACACGGTGCCAACGACGAATCCCGTCATGGTGCCGATGACGCCGATCGCCGTCCCGGTCATGAGAAATATGCGCATCACTGCACCCTGGGAGACGCCCATGGTGCGCAGGATTGCGATGTTCCGGGTCTTGTCCTTGACCAGCATGGTGAGGGCCGAGAGGATGCTCAGCGCCGCCACCAGCACGATCAAATTCAGGATAATGAACATCACGTTGCGCTCGACCTGAAGCGCGCCAAAGAAGGTGGCATTGTGCCGGCGCCAATCGATCATGTAGATCGGCCGCTGTGCGGCATCGGCGATCGGCTTCTTGAAGCTGTCGATGCGATCGGGATTATCCACAAAGACTTCGATCGCAGTAACATCGCCGGCGCGGTTGAAATAGGCCTGGGCCTCCGGCAGCGGCATGAACACAAACGAGGCGTCATATTCCGACATGCCGATTTCGAAGATCGCTGCCACCCGATATGGCTTGATGCGCGGCGTCATGCCCATCGGCGTCACCGCCCCGCGCGGCGAGACCAGAGTGAGGTTGTCGCCGACCTGCACCGACAGCTGATTGGCAAGTCTGACGCCAATGACGACAGCCTGGCCACGATCGAATCCGTCGAGAGTCCCCTGCTTGATGTTGTTCGCAATCGAGCCGAGCTTGGCAAAGTCGGCGCCGCGCACGCCGCGCACCAGCACCCCGTTGGCATTGAATGGCGACGAGGCCAGCGCCTGACCTTCCACCACCGGCTCCGCCAGACGCACGCCGGGCACCTGCGACACCCGCATCGCCACCTGATCCCAATCGGTGAGCGCGGAATCGATCGGCTGAATCAGCATGTGGCCGTTGAGCCCGAGGATCTTGTCGAGCAGTTCCTTGCGGAAGCCGTTCATCACCGCCATCACGATGATGAGGGCCGCAACCCCGATCATGAGACTGAGGAATGAGATCGCCGCGATGAAGGAGATGAATCCCTCGCGCCGCCGCGAGCGCAAATAGCGCAACGACAGCATCCACTCGAAAGCCGAGAAGGGTCGGGTGCCGGTGGCTTCGCTCATGATTTGCAGTTTCCGTTCCAGTGATCAGTAGTCAGTAATCAGTAATCAAGATCAGGAATGATCGCTGCCTACCGGCTACGGAGACGTGGAAAGCATCGCCGCCTAGCTTACCTGATTACTGATCCCTGATCCCTGATTACTGATCCCTGGCCCCGCCAGGCGATCAAGCGCGTCGGCTGAGGTCAACAGCTCGCGGCCGCCGTCGGCGCGACATTTGAGTTCAACCTTGCCCTCCGCAAGCCCCTTTGGCCCGACCAGTATTTGCCACGGAATGCCGATCAGGTCGGTGCCGGCGAATTTCGCTCCCGGCCGCTCTTCAAGATCGTTGTAGAGAACATCGACGCCCTTCGCGCCAAGCTCGCCGTACAGGCTCTCGGACGCCGCGTCGGTCGCGCTGTCGCCCTGCTTGAGATTAAGGATCGCAACCCGGAATGGCGCCACTGCCTCCGGCCATTTGATGCCGGCGTCATCATGGAAAGCTTCGATGATGGCGGCGACGAGACGCGACGGCCCGATGCCGTACGAACCCATGTGGACCGGGTGCTCGGCGCCGTCGGGACCGGCAACGACCGCCCGCATCGGCTTGGAATACTTCGTGCCGAAATAGAAGATGTGGCCGACCTCGATGCCGCGCGCCGACAGCTTGGCGTCGGCCGGCAGCGCCTCGAAAGCGGCGGGGTCGTGCTTTTCCGAGGTCGCCGCATAACGCGACGTCCAGGTATCGACGATCCCTTGAACGGCGGCGGCGTCATCGAAATTCACATCCGCGTCCGGAATCGGCAATTCAAGGTAATCGCGGTGGCAGAACACTTCGCTTTCGCCGGTCGAGGCAAGGATGATGAATTCATGGCTGAGATTGCCGCCGATCGGGCCGGTGTCCGCCACCATCGGGATCGCCCGCAGCCCCATGCGCGCGAAGGTGCGCAGATAGGCGACGAACATCTTGTTGTACGCATGTCGCGCGCCGGCATAGTCGAGATCGAACGAATAGGCGTCCTTCATGAGGAATTCGCGCGCCCGCATGGTGCCGAAACGCGGCCGCACCTCGTCGCGAAACTTCCATTGCAGGTGATAGAGATTGAGCGGCAGGTCCTTGTAGGAACGCACGTAGGCGCGGAATATTTCGGTGATCATTTCCTCATTGGTGGGCCCGAACAGCATGTCGCGCTCATGGCGATCCTTGATGCGCAACATCTCCTTGCCGTAATCGTCATAACGCCCGCTCTCCCGCCACAGGTCGGCCGATTGGATGGTCGGCATCAGCAACTCGATGGCCCCTGAGCGGTCCTGCTCTTCGCGCACAATGCCGCAGACTTTGTTGAGTACACGCAATCCGAGCGGCAAGAAGGCGTAGATACCGGACGCCTCCTGCCGGACCAGGCCGGCTCGCAGCATCAGCCGGTGAGACACGATCTCGGCTTCTTTGGGCGTTTCGCGCAGAATGGGCAAAAAATATCGAGAAAGTCGCATGGGCTCCACGCTCGCTTTCGCATTGGGCTCGCGCCCCACAGAAACCGGATCGTCCTGCAAAACACAAGAGCACCAAAGAGTTCAACGGATTTCTCACGCACGCGAGCGAGGTCCGGTAGGGTGGACCGATCATGGTGCACTGCACGACAAGCCTGATGACAAATTAAAACTAATTAAGTACGAGTTATCCACTCGCAATTGAGGCGGCCGATAACGTGACGATAAGTGACATTGTTGTCCGTCGGGCGGGTGTGGTCCAGGTCTGAGGGAGGAAAAACCGGCGGCGCGACCAATCGCAGCCACTCCAGAAAAGAAACAATCGGAGGGGACCGGTGAAAAACTTGAAGAATCTAAAGCAGGGCGTTGGCCCTGCTTCGTTTTTTTTGCGGACTGTTTTTCAACAGAATATTCAAGCATTTAGGAAAAGGCCTGTGATGTAGGGGCGACCCTCGTGGTCGCCCCGGTCGCGGCCGACGTAACGAACAATCCTGTCAGGGGCGCGCGGTACGCGAGCAGGGCGATCACAAGGGTCGCCCCTACGGCCGTCTCTCCACCTATGGCAGCAGCCCCCAAAGTGTGACCAAGTCTTCGAAAGCCACCACTTTGGTGACAAAGGCCCAATAGAAGATCGCAAACACAATCGTCGACACCGCGGTCGTCCACAACAGCTTGGTTTTGAGCCCGTGGACCTTCGGGGCGCCCGGATCGGTACCAAGCGCCATTTCGGCGTGCTCGTCTTCCGAGCGGATGCCGAAGGGCAGCACGGTGAAGAACACCAGCCACCAGACAATGAAGTAGATCGCGAGTACGGTGTACCAAGGCACCGCTCACCTCATGCCTGTTCGAGTTCGACCAGGGTGCCAAGAAAATCCTTGGGATGCAGAAACAGCACCGGCTTGCCGTGGGCGCCCATCTTGGGCTCACCATCGCCCAGGACGCGGGCGCCTTCGGCCTTAAGGCGGTCGCGCGCCGAAATGATGTCGTCGACCTCGTAACAGACGTGGTGGATGCCACCGTCCGGGTTGCGCTCCAGGAATTTGGCGATCGGGGAGGAGGCGCCGAGCGGCTCCAGCAACTCAATTTTCGTGTTCGGCAAGCTAATGAACACGGTGGTGACACCGTGCTCGGTTTGCGGGACGGCAGCCGACACCGTGGCGCCCAGGGTCTCGCGATAGACCCTGGCGGCGGCCGTGATGTCACGCACCGCGATCGCCACGTGATTGAGCCTGCCGATCATGCGTTGGCCTCAATAAACCGCGCCATCATATCGTCAAAACGTGGACGATGCATAAGGGCTTCTTGCCCCATTGCACCGCGACCGCAGCGCGCACGCCGTGCTTGACCGCGTCGGCGACCGAATCCAGATCGCGCCGCCGCCCGCGCGGTAGGCTTTCCATCGTCTCGACCGCGGCTTCGTGGACGACGTCGTCGAACCGGCGGCCATCCGCCGTCAGCTCAGGGATACCGATCGATTCGACGGCCGGCTCGCCGGCGAGCGCCCCTTTGCCGTCGAGCACGAGCGCGATCGACACGATGCCGACAAAACCCAGCCGGCGGCGATCCGCAACCGTGCGCTGTTCCGCGTCCACGATCAGGCGGCCATCGCGGTAAAGCCGGCCCTGCGGCAATTCGTCCACAATGCTTGCCGGCCCCGGTGCAAGCCTGACCACGTCGCCGTTGCTGCACGTCAAGGTCTCTGGCACGCCGATCTTGCGGGCGAGCGCGGCATGCTCGGCAAGATGCAACGCCTCGCCATGGACCGGCACCACGATGCGCGGCCTCACCCAGCCGTAAAGATCTGCAAGTTCGGCCCGGCGCGGATGGCCGGACACGTGGACCAGGTGGGTGCGATCCGTGATCACCTCGATGCCCTGGCGGATCAGGCCGTTGATCACGCGGCCGACAGCCTTTTCGTTGCCCGGAATGGTGCGCGAGGAAAAGATCACCCGGTCGCCCTTACCGAGCGTAACGTCAGGGTGCTCGTCGAGCGCAATGCGGGCCAGCGCTGCCCGAGGTTCGCCCTGGCTGCCGGTGCACAGCGCGACCACCTTGTCAGGCGGCAGATAGCCATAAGTGTCAGTGCTCCGGAAATCCTGAACGCCGCCGAGGTAGCCGGTTTCGCGAGCGACCTGGACGATGCGTTCCATGGCGCGCCCGACCAGCACGACCTCGCGGTCGCAGGCCCGCGCCGCGTCCGCCACCGCCTGGATGCGCGCCACGTTGGACGCAAATGTCGTCACCGCAACGCGCTTTGGCGCGCTGCCGATCAGTTCCTTGAGCGAAGAGGCAACGTCGCGTTCCGAGGGCGACCGCCCTTCCCGTACGGCATTGGTCGAGTCCCCGATGACGGCAAGGCGAATGCGCAACGGAGACGAATTCGATATCGAACGGCGGCAGTTTGATGCGGCCGCCGAGCGGCACGACGGTGACGGGAATTTCGGGAGCGCCCGGTTCCGACAGGCGCTTTGCCTCCAATAGCGCCGCCGTAAAGGGCGTCGCATAGAGCGGCACCTTGAGACGCGGCCACAGATCGATGAGCGCCCCGTAGTGATCTTCGTGGGCATGGGTCAGCACCAGCCCCACCAGATTACGGCGCTCTTCAACCAGAAAGCGGATGTCCGGCATGAGGACTTCGATGCCGGGCAGGTCGTCGCCCGCAAAGGCGACGCCGAGGTCGATCGCAAGCCAAGCCTTCTTGCGCGGCGAGCCGAGGCCATAAACCGACAAATTCATGCCGATCTCGCCCGCCCCGCCAAGCGGCGCAAAGACCAGTTCTTCCGCCGGGGATGTCATCTGCGTAATTAATTCCTGTTGTCTTGTAGGATGGGTTTCACCGAGTTTACCATCGGACCGGCCAGAGGCCGGACCCGGTGGCTCAACCCATCCTACAAGGCCCTCAATCCATCCCCGGCGGCCGATGAAGAGGGAATACCTCTCCGGCCGCAATGGCCTCAAGTCCGCCGGTTCCGGCGCGAAGCATCAGCCGCCCCGAGTCGTCGATGGTCTCGAAGCGCCCAGTCGTCTCCCGCTCGGGAAGCCTCACCCTGATCGGCTGCCCAAGCCCCAAGGCGCGGGCAAGCCATTGATTCCGGACGGCGAGAAAACCGCAACCGCGGTGCCATTGCGCGAGGCGGGCCTGCATCGTCACGGCCAGATGGTCGAACAATGTGGCGGCGTCGACGTCGGCGCCCTCGGCGGTAAAATCCGTCGCGGGAAATTCGGTGGCGTCCGGATGATGGCGGCAATTCACCCCGATCCCGACTGCAACCGTGACCGGGTCGCCTTCGCCTTCGACCAGAATGCCCGCGATCTTTCGCCCCGCGCACAACAGGTCGTTCGGCCACTTGAGGGCCAGTCGAGGCGCAAGCGCCGGCACGGCCGCAACGGCTGCATCATGAAGCGCAAGTCCGGCCACGAATCCCAATTGCGGCGCCGCTGCCGGCGGCGCCGGATCGGTCAGCATCAGCGTCGCATGAAGATTGCCGGCCGGCGAGACCCATGCCCTGCCCCGCCGTCCGCGCCCTCCGCTCTGCTCCTTCGCAACAATCCAAAGCGGCCCGCGCTCGCCTGCTTTGGCAAGCCGAAGCGCTTCCGCATTGGTGGAGTCCACGACGTCGAGGAATTTCACCGACGCGCTTCTCGACAGATCGGATCTCATTCTGTCAGAGTCACATCGTTAAAACAGCGATTTCGCGGCAACGCCCGCCGCTTCGACGAGGGGGCCGGGATAGACGAAGAACAGGATCACGAAAAGCCCCGTCACCGCCACCATGGTCCGTAGCGCGTTTCCCATCGGATCGAATGCCGGCGCCGGGTCGTCGAAATACATGATCTTCACGATCAACAGATAGTAATAGCAGCCGACCACGCTGGCGAGCACGCCAAGCACGGCGAGCGTGAACATCCCGGCTTTGACGGCAGCGAGGAAGACATAGAATTTCGCAAAAAACCCGGCCATCGGCGGCACGCCGGCAAGCGAAAACAGCAGCATCGCGAGAACGAATGCCTGCGCCGGATTGGTGCGCGCGAGGCCCGACAGATCGGTGATTTCCTCGAAGGGCTTGTGGTTTCGCCGCATCGAAATGATGCACGCGAAGGTGCCAAGCGTCATCGCCACATAAATCGCCATGTAGACGAGTACACCCTGGACGCCCTCGCGGGTAGCCGCCGCAAGCCCGACAAGCGCGAAGCCCATATGGCCGATCGAGGAATAGGCCATCAGCCGCTTGATGTTGCGCTGCCCGATCGCAGCGAATGCACCGAGCGCCATCGACGCGATAGCGACGAATACGATGATCTGCTGCCATTGCGCCGTGATGGCCGGAAAAGCGCTGAACGACACCCGCATGAACACCGCAATCGCCGCCACCTTCGGGGCGGAGGCAAAGAAGGCCGTGATCGGCGTCGGTGCGCCCTGATAAACATCCGGCGTCCACATATGAAACGGGACCGCCGACACCTTGAAGCATAACCCGGCAAACAGGAGAACGAGCCCGATGATCAATCCGATGCCGCCATTGGCGGCCTCCTGGGCAATGCCGGGAAATTTCACCGTGCCGGTAAATCCATAGATCAATGACGCACCGTAGAGCAGCATTCCGGACGACAGCGCTCCGAGCACGAAATATTTCAGCCCCGCTTCGGTCGAGCGCAAATTGTCGCGATCGAACGCGGCCACAACGTAGAGGGAGAGGCTCATCAGCTCAAAACCCAGATAGAGGGCAATGAGGTCGCCCGCCGAAATCAGCAACAGCATGCCGGCGGTGGCGAGCAGGATGAGAACCGGATACTCGAATTTGCCCCGGGCGGGACCGGAGAGGAAGTCACCCGATATCCACAGTGTTCCGATCGAGCCGACCACCGCTAGAATTTTCAAGAACTTCGCGAATCCATCGAGCACGAAGCTGCCGTTGAAAATGGCCACACGCTCATCCGGCATTTCGGCGATCGCGATGCCGGCGAGAACGAGAAGCGCCACGGCATAGCGCAACACGGGCGCGGTCGCGCGGTCGCCCGCAAAGGCTCCGATCATCAACAGCACCATGGCGCCACCCGCAAGAATCAATTCGGGAAGCGCCGGATAAAGCTCGAGGGCTTCGTTCATCGCAGAATACGCCTCATTTGGCGGATTTCGGTGGGATTGAGTCGCCCTTCGGCGTTATGTCCGCGCTTGTCGCGGGCATCCACGTCTTTACAGTTTCGAGACCCGATGAAGACGTGGATGGCCAGAACAAGTCCGGCCATGACGCCGAATCTGTGGTTCCGCTGAGCACAACATGGTCGAGCTCGGCTGTTTTCGCGGCGCCCAGCGCCTGATGATAATTCTCCACCAACGCCGCGACCGAAGCCTGCGACATGTCGATCACCGGCTTGGGATAGACGCCGAACAGGATGGTGAGAACAACGAGCGGCGCGAATGCGGCAATCTCGCGTCCGTCCAGATCGAGGATGCCGGCGAGCGAGGGTTTTTCGAGCCTGCCGAAAATGACCTTGCGGTAGAGCCACAACGCATAGGCGGCAGACAAGATGACACCGATGGTCGCCAGCATGGCGACCGCCGTGTTGACCCGGAATGTCCCGATGAGGGTAAGGAATTCGCCGATGAAGCCCGTGGTGCCGGGGAGCCCCACGTTGGCGAGCGTAAACACCATGAAGGCCGCCGCATAGAGCGGCATCCGATCGACGAGGCCGCCATAGGCCGCGATGTCCCGGGTGTGCATGCGGTCATAGACGACGCCGACGCTCAGGAACAGCGCACCCGATATGATGCCGTGGGAGAGCATCTGGAAGATGCCGCCGCCGACGCCCTGGATGGTGCCGGCGAAAATTCCCATGGTGACGAATCCCATGTGGGCGACCGAGGAGTAGGCGATCAGCTTCTTCATGTCCTCCTGCACCAGGGCGACGAGCGCGGTGTAGATGATCGCCACCACCGACAGCGTGAAGATCAGCGGGGCGAATTCCTGGGACGCGAACGGAAACATCGGCAGCGAGAAACGCAGGAAGCCGTAGCCGCCCATCTTCAAGAGAATCGCCGCGAGGATGACCGAGCCCGCCGTCGGCGCCTCCACATGGGCATCGGGGAGCCAGGTGTGAACAGGCCACATCGGCAACTTCACGGCGAACGAGGCGAAGAAGGCAAGCCACGCCCAGGTCTGCAGCGAACGCGGAAACGCATGGTGCATGAGGGTCGGAATGTCGGTGGTGCCGGCATCCCAATAGAGCGCCATGATCGCCAGCAGCATCAGCACCGAGCCGAGGAAGGTGTAGAGAAAGAACTTGAAGCTCGCATAGACCCGGCGCGGGCCGCCCCACACACCGATGATGAGGAACATCGGGATCAGGCCGCCTTCGAAGAACAGGTAGAACAGGGTGAGATCGAGCGCCGTGAAGGTGCCGATCATCAAGGTCTCCAGCACCAGAAACGCGATCATGTACTCCTTGACGCGCCGCTGGATCGGCTGCCAGCTCGCGAGAATGCACAGCGGCATCAGCGCCGTGGTAAGGATCACGAACGGCAGGGAGATGCCATCGACCCCTACGTGATAGCTGATGGTGCCGGCGAGCCACGGCTTCCTTTCGACGAACTGGAACTCCGGGGAGCCGGCGTCGAAGCGCCACACCAGAATCAGCGAGATCACGAAGGTGATCAGCGTCGTCCACATCGCCACCCAACGGGCGTTGCGGGCGATGGAAGGGTCCTCGCCGCGCATCGCCATGATGAACAGCGCGCCGAGGAGCGGCAGGAGCACGGTGACGGAAAGGATCGGCCAGCTCACCATCTCAGTGTCCCCCGCCGGCAAACATGAACCAGGTGATAAAAGCCGCAACGCCGATCAGCATGGCGAACGCATAGTGGTACATGTAGCCGGTCTGCAGGCGCACAACGTTGCGCGTGACGTCAAGGACCCGCGCCGAGACGCCGTCGGGACCGAAGCCGTCGATCAGCCAGCCGTCGCCGCCCTTCCACAACAGGCGACCAAGCCACAGCGTCGGCCGTACGATGATGGCGTCGTAGATCTCGTCGAAGTACCACTTGTTGAGGAGGAACCGGTAGAGCACGCCATGCTGCTGGGCGAGCTCGACGGGAAGCTCAGGACGCCCGATATAGAACAGCCACGCTACCCCCCAACCGATCAACATCAGCACGCTCGGCAGCACGGAGATGAGCAGGCTGACGTGCTCCATTTCCTCCAGGATGGTGTTGGAACCGCCGACCGCCAGCGACTCGCCGAAAAAGCCTTCGACTCCGGAACCTGCGAAGATGCCGAAGAACGGAAATCCGGCAAGCACGCACCCAAGCGCCAGCACGAACAGGGGAACCAGCATGGTCGGAGGGCTTTCGTGCGCCGCCTCGTAGTGCGCCTCGTCATGGGGCTGGCCGTGGAAAGTCTTGTAGATCAATCGCCAAGAATAGAACGCGGTGAGGCCGGCGGCGCCGAGCGTCATCAGATAGGCATAAAGCGCCGCCGGATTCTTGCCCGCATAGGCGGCCTCGATGATGGCGTCCTTAGAAAAATAGCCGGCAAACCCGGGAAAGCCGGTCAATGCCAGCGTGCCGACCACCATCGTCCAATAGGTGAACGGGATCTTCGTGCGCAACCCGCCCATGTGGCGGATGTCCTGCTCGTGGTGCATGGCGATGATCACCGAGCCGGACCCTAGAAACAGCAGCGCCTTGAAGAAGGCGTGGGTGAAGAGGTGGTACATTCCGACCGAATAGGCTCCGACCCCCATGGCGACGAACATGTAGCCGAGCTGAGAGCAGGTCGAATAGGCGATGATGCGCTTGATGTCGTTCTGAACCAGCCCGACCGTGGCGGCAAACATCGCCGTGGTGGCGCCGATGACGGTGACGAAGGTCAGCGCAGCGGGGGCAAGCTGGAACAGCGGCGACAATCGGGCCACCATGAAGACGCCCGCCGTCACCATGGTGGCGGCATGGATCAGGGCCGATACCGGAGTCGGGCCCTCCATCGCGTCGGGCAGCCAGGTGTGCAGCAGAAACTGCGCCGACTTACCCATGGCGCCCATGAACAGCAGGAGGCAGATCAGTGTGAGCGCATCGATGTCCCAGTTGAAGAGCTGGATGGTCTTGCCGGTGAGCGTCGGGGCTTGGTGAAAGATGGTCCCATAGTCGACCGCGCCGGTCATCATGAACACCGCAAAAATGCCGAGCGCAAAGCCGAAATCGCCGATGCGGTTGACGATGAAGGCCTTGATGGCGGCGGCATTCGCTTCCGGCTTGTGATACCAGAATCCGATCAGGAGGTAGCTCGCGAGACCCACGCCTTCCCAGCCGAAAAACAACTGCACCAGATTGTCGGCGGTGACCAGCATCAGCATCGCGAAGGTGAACATCGACAGATAGCCGAAGAAACGCGGCCGGTAGGGATCCTCTTCCATGTAGCCGATGGAATAGAGGTGGACGAACGCCGATACGGTCGTGACCACCACGAGCATGACCGCCGTCAGAGCATCGATCCGCAGCGCCCAATCCACCTTGAGGTCACCGGAGATAATGAACGGCAGCACGACCTCGTGCGCTTCCTGGTGCGAGAAACCGACCCGCGCGAAGGCGATCCACGACAGCACCATGGAGATGAAGAGCAATGTCGTGGTGATCAGTTCGGCGCTGCGCGAACCTGCGGCGGCTGCCTCGTGCTGCTCCGGGACGGCATGGGATGCGTGGACCGCCGCAGCCCCACCACCAGCGGGAGGCGCGCCTACCCCCAGCCTACCCTCCCCCGCATGCGGGGGAGGGTAGGCTGGGGGTTCTTCGGTGCCATGCGGCGGTCCGCCCGGGTGGCGCGCATGGGCGCCCGCCAGAGCGATGATCGCGGCCAGTACGGCGCCGAGCAGCGGCAGGAAAACGATCGCCTGATACATGGCGGAATTCAGCCCTTCATCAGATTGATGTCTTCCACCGCAATCGAGCCGCGATTGCGGTAGTAGACCACAAGAATAGCAAGACCGATGGCGGCCTCCGCCGCCGCGACGGTGAGTACGAACAAGGCGAACACCTGCCCCACCAGATCGCCAAGCGATTGGGTCGAGAATGCGATGAGATTGATATTCACGGCCAAAAGAATGAGTTCAATCGACATCAGGATGACGATGACATTCTTGCGGTTGAGAAAGATGCCGAAGATGCCGAGCGTGAACAGGATCGCCGCCACAATGAGGTAGTGGCTCAGTCCGATGGTCATAATTAAATCCCCTGCCCAGGCCGCACGCGGCGAATCTTGATCGCCGTCGCCTTAGTGCGCGCGACCTGATCGGCGATGTTCTGACGCTTGACATTCGGCTTGTGACGCAACGTCAGCACAATGGCGCCGATCATGGCAACCAGCAGCACCAAACCCGCTGTTTCGAAGTAGTACACATAGCGGGTGTACAGCACGAGCCCGAGAGCTTCCGTATTGGTCACGTCGGTCAGTGGCGGGATGGGCTCGGCGATCGCTTTACCGGCGCCAGTACTGAGCGCACCGGATCCTGCCACCAGCATCGCCACTAGCTCACCGAAGAACACGAGGCCGACCAGGCCGCCGACCGGCAGGTAATCGAGAAAACCCTGGCGCAGGGCCGTGAAGTCGACGTCCAGCATCATGACGACGAACAGAAACAGCACCGCGACCGCGCCCACATAGACGATCACCAGGATCATCGCCAGGAACTCGGCGCCCATGAGCACGAAGAGGCCGGCCGCATTGACGAAGGCGAGAATCAGGAACAGCACGGAATGGACGGGATTCTTCGACGCGATCACCATCACGGCGGACGCCACGCAGATGCTCGCGAACAGATAGAAGAACAGCGCGGCGACGGTCATGCGGCGGGGCCTCGCCTCGCCGGTCGCTGGTTTCCCACCCTCCCCTGCAGGGGGAGGGTCGGACCACCGAAGGTGGTCCGGGGTGGGGTTAACCGGCCTCGCCGCAAGTGTTGAAGCGCTGTCACCCCCTCCCGGCCCGCTGGCGCGGGCCGACCTCCCCCCTCCAGGGGGAGGTGACTACCAAACATCGTCGCACCAATTTGCCTCATCTCATCACCTGTACGGCGCGTCGAGCGCGATGTTCTTGGCGATCTCGCGTTCCCAGCGATCGCCGTTGGCGAGCAGACGCTCCTTGTCGTAGTAGAGTTCCTCGCGCGTCTCGGTGGCGAACTCGAAATTCGGACCTTCCACGATGGCATCGACCGGGCAGGCCTCCTGGCACAGGCCGCAATAGATGCATTTCACCATGTCGATGTCGTAGCGGGTGGTTCGTCGGGTGCCGTCGTTGCGGCGCGGGCCGGCCTCGATCGTGATGGCCAGGGCCGGGCAGATCGCCTCGCACAATTTGCAGGCGATGCAGCGCTCTTCGCCGTTCGGATAGCGGCGCAACGCATGCTCGCCGCGGAAGCGCGGCGAGAGCGGCCCCTTTTCGAACGGATAGTTGAGCGTCGCCTTGCGCTTGAAGAAGTAGCGCATCGACAGCGCGATGGCGCCGACGAATTCCTTCAGGAACAACGATCTCGCCGCCTGGCCCAATCTCATGACTCAAGTCCTCATTGCGGCACCGGCGCCCATCCGGCCAGTTGCAGCACGCCGGCCACGATCGCCACCATGGCAAGCGAGAGCGGCAGGAATACCTTCCAGCCCAGCCGCATCAACTGGTCGTAGCGATAGCGGGGCACGAAGGCCTTCACCAGGGCAAACATAAAGAACACGAACAGCGCCTTGAGGGTGAACCAGACGACGCCCGGCACCCAGGTGAATGGCGCTACCGCCAGCGGAGGCAGCCATCCGCCGAGGAACAGGAGGGTGGTCATAGCGCACATGGTGGCGATCGCAACATACTCGCCGAGCATGAACAGCATGTAGGGGGTCGAACCGTATTCGACCATGAAACCGGCAACGAGTTCGGATTCCGCTTCGACAAGATCGAAGGGCGGCCGGTTGGTTTCTGCCAGCGCCGAGATGAAGAAGACGATGAACATCGGAAACAGCGGGAGCCAGTACCAATTCAACATCGTGAACCACGGCACGCCCAGAAGACGGCCGAGCCCCGACGCCGACTGGGCCTCGACGATGTCGCCGAGATTGAGCGAGCCGGCGCACAGCAGCACCGTGATCATGACAAACCCGATGGAAACCTCGTAGGAGACCATCTGGGCCGCCGAGCGCAACGCCGCCAGGAACGGGTACTTCGAATTCGACGCCCAGCCGCCCATGATGATGCCGTAGACGCCGAGCGACGAGATCGCGAAAATATAGAGCACGCCCACATTGATATCGGAGATCACCAGGCCGGCGCCGACCGGAATCACCGCCCAGGCGGCGAGCGCCAGCCCACAGGATACCAGCGGCGCCAAGAGAAAGACGCCCTTGTTGGCGCCAGCCGGGATGATCGGCTCCTTGAGGACGAACTTGAGAAGGTCGGCGAAGCTTTGCAGCAGGCCCCACGGGCCGACCACATTGGGGCCACGCCTGAGTTGCACCGCAGCCCAAATCTTGCGATCGGCATAGAGCACATAGGCAATCGCAATCAGCAGCACCACGAGCAAGAGCAGGCTCTGTGCGACGATCACCAGCAGCGGCCAGATGTAGTCGGTCCAGAAGGCGGCCATCGGTGTCTTCCTATTCCGCCGCGGTCGCAGCGACCCGCTCAGCAAGCGCCGAGCATTCCGCCATCACGGCAGAGGCGCGGGCGATCGGATTGGTTAGATAGAAGTCCTCGATCGGAGACCGAAACGGGGCTTTTTCCATGGCGCCGCCGCGCATGGCGAGCTTGCGAACGTCTTCTGGCTTCCCGGGCACGACCTCGCCGATGCGTTGAAGATGCGGAAACGCCTTGAACAAAGCGCTACGCAACTGCGCAAGCGAGTCGTAGGGGAGCTTCGATCCGATGACCTCCGACAGCGCCCGCAGGATCGCCCAATCCTCGCGCGCATCACCCGGCGGAAAGGCGGCGCGGTCTGCCATCTGCACCCGGCCCTCGGTATTGACGTAGATGCCGGTTTTCTCGGTGTAGGCGGCGCCCGGCAGGATGACGTCGGCACGTTGCGCGCCGCGGTCGCCGTGGGTGCCGATGTAGACGACGAAGGCCCGCGATTCCACCTCGATCTCATCGGCCCCAAGCAGGAACAGCACGTCGACGCCGCCTGACGCCATCGCGGCTGCCGTCAGTCCGCCGTCACCCGGCACGAAGCCGATATCGAGCCCGCCGACCCGCGCGGCGGCGGTGTGGAGAACCGAAAACCCATTCCAGCCATCGACCAGCGCGCCAGTGGAAACGGCTGCCTTGGCGACGGCCGAGAGCACCGCAGCACCATCCGGGCGCGCCAACGCGCCTTGTCCGACCAGCCAAATCTGCTTGTTCAGGCGGGCCGGCGGGTGATCAGCGAAACGCGCAAGCGTTTCGGGACCTGCGCCCAAATACGCATAGTCATAAGTCAGGTCGGTCCGCTCGCCGATCACCCCGATCTTCAATCCGCCGGTGCGCCAACGCCTGCGGATGCGGGCATTGAGCACCGGCGCTTCCTTGCGCGGATTGGCGCCGACGATCATCAGCCCGTCGGCCTCATCGATACCCGGTATGGTGGCATTGAACAGATAGCTGGCACGGCCCCATCGGGGATCGAGCGCGGTGCTGTCTTGCCGGCAGTCGAAATTGGTCGAGCCCAAGCGCACCAGCAGATCTTTAAGGGCGAACATGTCCTCGACGGCGGCAAGATCGCCGGCAATCGCACCGATCCGCTGGGGTCTCGTGGCCCTGAGCTTCGCCGCCACGGCGCGAAACGCCTCGCTCCACGTCGCCGGCCGCAATCGCCCGCCTTGGCGCACATAGGGCTCGTCGAGGCGTTGCACCCGCAGGCCATCGACCTGATGCCGGGTCTTGTCGGAAATCCACTCCTCGTTCACGTCTTCGTTGATGCGCGGCAGGATGCGCATCACTTCCCGGCCTCTGGTATCGACCCGGATGGCGCAACCGACCGCATCGGTGACGTCGACCGACTCGGTGTTGCCCAGTTCCCATGGACGCGCCACGAATGCATAGGGCTTCGAGGTCAGTGCGCCGACCGGGCACAGGTCGACCACATTGCCCTGCAGCTCCGATACCATCGCCTGCTCGAGGTAGGTCGTAATCTCCATGTCTTCGCCGCGGCCGATGGCGCCAAGCTCTGGCACGCCCGCGACCTCCGTGGCGAAGCGGACGCAGCGCGTGCACTGGATGCAGCGGTTCATCGAGGTCTTGACCAGCGCCCCGAGATACTTGTCCTCGACGGCGCGCTTGTTCTCCTGGAACCGCGAGGTATCGACGCCATAGGCCATGGCCTGATCCTGCAGATCGCATTCGCCGCCCTGGTCGCAAATCGGGCAATCGAGCGGGTGATTGATGAGCAGGAACTCCATCACGCCTTCGCGCGCCTTGCGGACCATGGGGGTCTTGGTTTTGACCTCCGGGGGCTCGCCTTTCGGTCCCGGACGGCAATCGCGCACCGCCCAGGCGCAGCTCGCCACCGGTTTCGGCGACCCCGCGAGTTCGACCAGGCACATACGGCAGTTGCCGGCGATCGAGAGCCGCTCATGGTAACAGAAGCGCGGTATCTCCGCGCCCGCCGCCTCGCACGCCTGGAGCAGCGTGTACTCCGGCGGGACGTCCACCTCGGCGCCGTCGACCACGATTTTGGTCATTCGCGGGTTCCATCGTTTTTGCCGTCGCGCCCTAAACCCACGCGATCAGGAAGCTTCTGTGGGAACAACTTTGCGGAAACGCGGCCGGCCAGAAATGTCGCCATGCCGATCCACCACACGGCCGGCTGATAAGCCGGCCCCGAGGCATGAAACTCCTCGAGCCGGGACTGAAAGAAATTGCACTCGTCAATGGTTGTGACGAGGCAAGGCACCTTGAGATCGAGCAATCGAAGCGGTCCGGTCCATTGCGCATAAAACAGGAACCACCAGGCGAATGCGACCGCCATGATGGCGAGACCGGTATTCGACAGCCAGGTCTGCTTTTGCACCCGTCCGGCAATGCTCATCGCTTACATCCTCAGGCCGGCGATTGTCTCTGACCACTCCTCCTACCTGCTCTCGCGGGCGGGAGAGGGTAGGAGGGGAGCCGGCCCATGTGCCGTGTTGCTCACTCCGCCGCCACCCTGACCGGTTCCGGATGCGGGTTGGCGGCGTATTCATCGATGCGTCGTTCGATCTCGTGGCGAAAATGGCGCAGCAGCCCCTGCACCGGCCAGGCTGCGCCGTCGCCGAAGGCACAGATCGTGTGCCCTTCGATCTGCTGCGTGACCTCCATCAGCATGTCGATCTCGCGCTTGTGGGCGCGGCCTTCGGCCATCCGCGTCAGCACGCGCCACATCCATCCCATGCCCTCCCGGCACGGCGTGCACTGGCCGCAGCTCTCGTGTTTGTAAAAATACGAGATGCGGGCCATGGCGCGCACGATATCGGTGGATTTGTCCATCACGATCACGGCCGCGGTGCCGAGGGCGGACTTAACCTCCTTGGTGCCGTCGAAATCCATCGGCAGCGGCACGCATTGCGAGGCCGGCACCAGCGGCATCGAGGAGCCGCCCGGGATCACGGCCAACAGATTATCCCAGCCGCCGCGCACCCCGCCGGCATGCCTTTCCAGCAGCTCGCGCAGCGGAATGCCCATCGCTTCTTCGACATTGCAGGGAGTGTTGACGTGGCCGGAAATGCAGAAAATCTTGGTGCCGGTGTTGTTGGGCCGGCCGATGCCGGCGAACCACGACGCGCCGCGCCGCATGATGTCGGGGACGACCGCGATCGACTCGACGTTGTTCACCGTGGTCGGACAACCGTAAAGGCCGACATTGGCCGGGAACGGCGGCTTGAGCCGCGGCATGCCCTTTTTGCCCTCAAGGCTTTCCAACAGCGCGGTTTCCTCGCCGCAGATGTAGGCGCCGGCCCCATGGTGGATGAAGAGGTCGAAGTCGAAGCCGTGGATGTTGTTCTTGCCGATCAGTTTGGCTTCGTATGCCTCATCGACCGCCGCCTGTAGTTGCTCGCGTTCTCGTACGAACTCGCCGCGCACGTAGACGTAACAGGTGTGAGCGCCCATGGCGAAGCTGGCGATCAGGCAGCCCTCGATGAGAAGGTGCGGATCGTGGCGCATGATGTCGCGATCCTTGCAGGTCCCGGGCTCGGACTCATCGGCGTTGACCACTAGATAATGGGGCCGGTCGCCAGCCTGCTTGGGCATGAACGACCACTTGAGCCCGGTGGGGAAACCGGCGCCGCCGCGACCGCGCAACCCCGAGTTCTTGACCTCGTTGATGATGGCGTCGCGGCCTTTCTCCAGGATCGCCTTGGTGCCGTCCCAGGCGCCGCGCGCACGGGCGCCGGCCAAGCCCCAGTCGCCGCGGCCGTAAAGATTGCGAAAGATGCGATCCTTGTCATCGAGCATCGGTTACGCCTTACCGGTGCCCCCTCCCTACCCTGCCCCGCGCACGGGGGAAGCTAGGGAGGAGGTCAGGGTGGTGTCGCCGCCGAGCGGAGCGGAGAATTGCCGCCCGTTCTGCGGGCCAGGTTTCGGGGTTTCACCGCAGGCGATGGCGTCGAGCACTTTCTCGAAGGACTCAGGGGTTAAGTCCTCGTAAGTGTCCTTGCCGATCAGGACCATCGGGGCGTTGACGCACGCCCCCAGGCATTCCACCTCTTCCCAGGAAAAGTCCCCGTCGGCGGAGACATGAAAGGGTTCATGGTGGATGCGCCGCTGGCAAACTTGTCTTAGCTCCTCGCCCCCGCGTAACAGGCACGGCGTCGTTCCGCACCACTGGACGTGGGCTTTGCGACCGACCGGCGCGAGCTGGAACATGGTGTAGAAGGTCGCGACTTCGAGCACCCGGATCGGCGCCATGTCGAGCATATCCGCGACGAGTTCGATCGCCGCGCGCGGCGTCCAGCCGCCGGACTGCTCCTGGGCCCGCCACAGGATCGGGATCACCGCCGAGGCCTGCCGGCCCTCCGGATATTTGGCGATCTCCCGCTTCGCCCAGGCGAGATTCTCCGGCGTGAAGGCGAAGCTCTCGGGCTGCAGTTCGGGTGGGGCGAGGCGGCGGACGGACATTTGATTCCCTAAGACCCGAGCAGCGCTGCAACGGAAATCGAAAGGCCCGGCGGATCGAGAGCGATATCGCCGTCTTTCACGATCCGCGATTCGATCTTACCTGTCGCATTCCGCTCGTGGTGGACGACGGCGCGCCGTTCTGGAAACAAGATGAGATAGTGGCAGATGCTCGCAACCGTGAAGTAGTCCATGAACTTGGTGTCGATGTCATCACGTTCGCTCGACGGAGACACCACCTCGACCGCGATCACCGGCGACTCGACGATCATCGCGTCCGGATCCAATTCGGCCCCGCAATGGACCACAACATCAGGTATCCGCAGGGTCTTCTCGTTGATCTTGACACCCACCCCGTCGATGAAAACCTGGCAGGGCAACTTTGCCGCACGCACCGCATTGTACAGCGCCAGACATGCCGCGAACTTGGCACGGTTATGTCCGATCGTATCCCGCGTCATCGCAACGATCTCGCCATCCACCAGCTCGTAACGGTCATCCGGCTGTCGCTCGGACCACGCCAGGAACTCATCGACATTCATCCGCACATGCGGAACAAGGGAGACGTTCATCGATCCACCTCCCCGAACACGATGTCGAGCGAGCCGAGGATCGCCGACACATCCGCCAACAGGTGGCCGCGGCTGAGAAAATCCATGGCCTGGAGATGGGCGAAGCCCGGGGCGCGGATTTTGCACCGATAGGGCTTGTTGGTGCCGTCGGCGACGAGATAGACGCCGAACTCGCCCTTCGGCGCCTCGACGGCGGCATAAACCTCGCCGGCCGGTACGTGGTAGCCCTCGGTATAGAGCTTGAAATGATGGATCAGCGCCTCCATGGAGCGCTTCATCTCGGCGCGCTTCGGCGGCACGATCTTGTTGTCGGCGACGCTCACCGGCCCCTGCCCTTCGGCCGAGCGCAGCCTGCGAATACACTGGCGCATGATGCGGACCGACTGGCGCATCTCCTCCATGCGGATGCAGTAACGGTCGTAGCAATCGCCGTTGCGGCCGACCGGGATGTCGAAGTCGAGTTCCGCGTAGCATTCGTAGGGCTGCGCCTTGCGCAGATCCCACGCGGCGCCCGAGCCGCGCACCATGACGCCGGAAAAGCCCCATGCCCAGGCATCGGCAAGCTTGACAACGCCGATATCGACGTTGCGTTGCTTGAAGATGCGATTGTCGGTCAAAAGCGCCTCGAGATCGTCGCAGACCCTAAGGAACGGGCGGCAAAACGCCTCGATGTCGTCGATCAGCTTCTCGGGCAGGTCCTGGTGAACGCCGCCGACCCGGAAAAAGGCCGCATGCATGCGGCTGCCCGAGGCGCGCTCGTAGAACACCATCAGCTTTTCGCGCTCCTCAAACCCCCACAGCGGCGGCGTCAACGCGCCCACATCCATGGCCTGCGTGGTGACGTTGAGCAGATGCGACAACAGCCGCCCGATCTCGGCGTAGAGCACGCGAATGAGTTGTGCCCGCCTCGGTATGACGAGGCCGAGCAGTTTTTCGGCCGCGAGGCAGAACGCGTGCTCCTGATTCATCGGCGCGACGTAGTCGAGCCGGTCGAAATACGGAATCGCCTGCTGATAGGTCTTGTATTCGATGAGCTTTTCGGTGCCGCGATGCAGGAGGCCGATATGCGGGTCGACGCGATCGACCACCTCGCCGTCAAGCTCCAGCACGAGACGCAGCACGCCATGCGCTGCCGGATGCTGCGGCCCGAAATTGATGGTGAAATTGCGGAGGGCGGCCTCGGTCATGTGGCGCCCTTCGCGGAGCCGTCAGTGGCCTTTTCATCGCCCGGCAGCGGATAGTTCGGGCCCTCCCAAGGCGATAAGAAATCGAAAGTTCGGAATTCCTGCGCCAATTGCACCGGGTTGTAGACGACCCGCTTCTGCTCGTCGTCCCAACGCACCTCGACGAAGCCGGTCAGCGGAAAATCCTTCCGCAGCGGATGGCCTTCGAAGCCATAGTCGGTGAGCAGCCGGCGCATGTCCGGATGGCCGGTGAACACTACGCCGTAAAGATCGTACACTTCGCGCTCGAACCAGTTGGCGCCCGGAAACACGCTGACGAGGGAAGCGACCGAGGTGGCTTCATCGACCTCGATCTTGATACGAACGCGCTGATTCTTTGTCGGCGACAGCAGGTGATAAACGACGTCGAAACGCCGTTCGCGCTGCGGCCAGTCCACCGCCGTGACGTCGATGAAGCAGGAAAACGCGCACCTTGGATCGTCGCGCAGGAAAGTCGCCACGCTCGCGATGTCGGCCGCATGGACAGTCAGAGCCAATTCGCCATGGGTCGTGACATAGCCGGCGACCGCACCGGGAAGCGCCCCGGCAATGGCCTGGCCGAGGGATTCCATCGTCTCGCTGGTCATCTCGTCACCGCTCGATGGTCCCGGTGCGCCGAATCTTCTTTTGCAGCAGCAGAACGCCGTACAGCAACGCCTCGGCGGTGGGCGGGCAGCCCGGAACATAAATGTCCACCGGCACGATGCGGTCGCAGCCGCGTACCACCGCGTAGGAATAATGGTAGTAGCCGCCGCCATTGGCGCACGAGCCCATGGAGATCACGTAGCGCGGCTCGGGCATCTGGTCGTAAACCTTGCGCAGTGCCGGCGCCATCTTGTTAGTCAGCGTACCGGCCACGATCATCACGTCGGACTGACGGGGCGAGGCGCGCGGCGCGAAGCCGAAACGTTCGGCGTCGTAACGCGGCATCGACATCTGCATCATCTCGACCGCGCAGCAGGCGAGCCCGAAAGTCATCCACATCAGCGAGCCGGTGCGTGCCCACACGATCAAGTTGTCGGCGGTAGTGACGAGAAAGCCTTTGTCGGCCAGTTCGTTATTGAGACCGACGTAAAACGCGTCGCCCGCCCCCACCGGGAGGCCGGTGCGCGGATCAAGCAATCCCGTCGCGGCGGGAGCGGTTCGCTCGTTCAATCCCATTCGAGCGCTCCCTTCTTCCATTCATAGATAAATCCGACGGTCAAAACCGCAAGGAATACCATCATCGACCAGAATCCCAAGGCGCCAAGCTGGCCGAATGTAATGGCCCAAGGAAACAGGAATGCTACTTCGAGATCGAAAATGATGAAAATGATCGCGACCAGGTAGAAGCGCACATCGAACTTCATGCGCGCGTCGTCGAAGGCGTTGAATCCGCATTCATAGGCCGACAGCTTTTCGGGATCGGGCTGCCGGTATGCAACGATGAAGGGCGCCACCAGGAGCACAAGTCCGATCACCAGCGAAATACCGATAAAGATCGCGAGAGGAAGGTATTCCTGCAGCAGCGCGTTCATCTTCACCTCTCTGCACCCCCGACGCGAACCGCAACGGGTGCACAATCGCTTTCCCCGGCCCGGTGGTCCGGCACCGCCGACCCGACTTGGAAAATCCTGGATTCGATCCACGGCAGGGGACAAGACGAGGCTTAGCGCAGCGCACCATAGGTGGCAAGTCGATGTTGACGTCGCTGCGGCCCTTGATGCACACATCGCGATGGTGCCGGGTGTTCGAATGGGAGTTGCGATAAATCGGGCGAGTTGCGGCGATTTGCGCCGCCGTCGCGAACCGATCGCCATCAAAGCGCCGCACCCGGGGCGCGTCAGAAGCCTTGAGTCAGCGCTGACTGATCGGCAGCCCCACCCTTTCCTCCCCGTAGGGGCGGGACAGGACGGTGAGGAGGGGCCCGCTTGCGGACTTCATTCCGCACCAAACTTGCAGGCCGGATCCGGCAAAAACGATGCATTTCCATCACGATGGCGATTGTATAAAGGTCCGACGACCCCACCTCGATTCGGCGGCCCCTCCCTACCCTCCGGGCCGCGACCACGCCAAAGAAGGACCTGTCCATGAACGAAACGACCCAACGACTGGCCGGCGCCGAGCATTGGACCAACAAAGGCGACGTCAAGCTATTCCTATGGAACAAATGCGCCGTCGATCCAGCCAAGGCAAAAGCCCCGATCCTGTTCGTCCACGGGTCCTCCATGGCGTCGCAGCCGACGTTCGATCTCAACGTGCCGTGGCGGCCGGATTCTTCCGCGATGGAGTTCTTCGCACGGCAGGGCTACGACACGTGGTCAGTCGACATGGAAGGCTACGGTCGCTCCACCAAAACCCGAGACAACAATGCCCCGATCGCGTTCGGGGCCGAAGACTGCTTCGCGGCCGCCGCCTACATACAGAAGCTGCTCGGGCCGAGGCCGCTCATGGTCTACGGGATTTCGTCGGGCGCGCTGCGCGCCGCGCTGTTTGCCCAGAACCACCCCGCAATGGTGTCCCGGCTCGCGCTCGATGCCATGGTGTGGACCGGAAAGGGGAGCCCCACGCTCGCCGAGCGTTCGAAGCGGCTGCCGGAATTCCGCACCAAGAACCGCCGGCCCATCGACCGCGGGTTCGTGCATTCGATCTTCAATCGCGACCATCCGGGCTCGGCCGACGAAAAAGTGGTGGATGCCTTCGCGGACGCCATCCTGGCGCTCGACGACTCGGTTCCGACCGGCACCTATGTCGACATGTGCGCAAACCTGCCTGTCGTCGACCCGGCCAAGATCAAGTCCGCCACCATCATCATGCGCGGCCAATGGGATGGCATCGCGAGCGTCGACGACCTCATCGAGTTCTTCAAGCTGCTGCCCAATCCGGATAAGCAGTTCGCCGTCATGCCGGGCATCTCCCATGCGAGCTTCCAAGGCAAGAACTATGAGCTCTGCCTACATATCCTGCTGAGTTTCTTCTCCCAGCCGGAGCCGGTTTATCGTGGCTGACGGCGCGACCACAGTCGTTGAGTTAAGTCGTGGCAGCGCCGCAGAGTCCTCCCCACCCCCTTGTGGGGAGGGGAGGGGGTGGGGGTCAGGAGATGTGGCACTTCCGTGCCCCACGGCGCGACCCCCCACCCCATCCCTCCCCCACAAGGGGGGAGGGAGTCCCGTCGATTGCGGAGGCAGAGATGCGACATGATGAGCCCGATCACGCCACGGCGAATGCGGCCGGCGTGTCCGCGCCGCGGCAGAAACGGCCGTTTCGGCTCGCGCTCGGCATCGAGCGATTCGGGCTCGTGCCGTTGCGTTTTCCTATTGCGGGCGTGATCGTATTCGTCCTCATGGCGGCGCTTGCCGCGATCGGAGTGATGCGCATTGAGGCCGACGACTCGCTGAGCCAGCTGTTTCGCTCCGACAGCCCCGAGTTCAAGCAATACGAGGAGGTGACCAAGCGCTTTCCGTCGAGCGAATACGACGTGCTGGTGGTGGTCGAGGGCAAGAGCCTCATGGAGCGGGCATCGCTCGAAAGACTGCGCGATCTCGTGACGGAATTGCAGCTCATCGACGGTACCAGGGGCGTTGTCTCGCTGTTCTCGGCGCGTCAGCCTCCCGAGGGCGGCCACCTGCCGGAGCCGCTGTTTCCGGAGCCGCTGCCCGAGGGCAAGGCCTACGGCGAACTGGTCCAGAAAGTGCTCTCGAACGAAATCATACGCGGCAAGCTCATCTCCGAGGACGGCGAGCTTGCTTTGATCGTGCTTGCGCTCGATCCCGCCGCCGCGACCGGCAACGGTTTGTCCAACGTCGTCACCGAAATCCGCAAAACCGTCGCGGAGAACATCGCGGGCACCGGCCTCAAAGGCGAATTGTCCGGCGTGCCGGTGATGCAGCTTGACATCCGCAACGCCATGGAACGGGACCGGGTGGTCTACAATGCGCTCGGGTTCGTGGCGGGGTGCCTGATCGCCATCGCGTTCTTCCGCCGAGTATCGTTCATGGTGATTGCGGCAGCCCCGCCGCTGACCGCCATCCTGCTGGCGCTCGGCGTGCTGGGCTGGCTCGACTTCCGCCTCAACATTTTCCTCAACGTGATGACGCCGCTGATCATGGTGATCAGCTTTTCCGACAGCATGCAGCTCACGTATCTCGCCCGCGACCGATTGATAGCGGGCCACAGCAAGTATCAGGCCTTCCGTGACGCGATCCTGATCGCAGGACCGGCGTGCGTGCTCACCCACGCCACCGCGGGCCTCTCCTTTTTCTCGTTGCTGTTCGCCAATTCAGAATTGATCCGCACCTTCGGCGAGGCCGGCATCATCGCAACCGTGGTGGCGCTGGCAGCGGTGCTCACGCTCGTGCCGTTACTCGGCGTCCTGCTTGTGCATGGGGAAACGAGCTTCTCCGCCCGCATTAAAGGGGCAGATTCGGCCGTTGACGTGTTGCGCTCCTTCTGCGGCTGGATCGCCCACCGCATGGTGAGCCGCCCCGGGCTTTACACCCTCATCGCGGTGGCGCTGATCGCGACGCTCGGCTTGATTTATGTCAATCTGCAGCCGCGTTACCGCCTCGCCGACCTCGTGCCCGACAAAGAGCAGGCGGTGCAGGCGAGCGGCCGCCTCGACGCCAAACTCACCGGCGCCAATCCGCTCGACATTCTGGTCGAATTTCCACCGGGAGCCTCGCTCTATGATCAGGCGACGCTCTCCTGCATGGCGGAGGTGCACGCTATTTTGGAGAGGCAGGCCGGCGTCGGCAACGTGTGGTCGATAGAGACGCTGCGCCGCTGGCTTGCCGAAAAAGCCGGCAAATCCGATGTGGCGACCCTCAGGCAATATATCGATATTCTGCCGCCCTATCTGGTGCGCCGCTTCTTGTCCGCGGAGGAGGACGCCGTGGTGGTTTCCGGCCGGATTCCCGACAAGGACGCCAGCCAGTTGCTCCCCGTGGTCGAGAGCCTCGACAAATCGCTCGGTGCGGTACGGGCGAAGTATCCCGGCTACCGCATCTCCGTGACCGGCCTGTCGGCGATCGCGGCGCGCAACAGCGCCGACATGATCAACAAGCTCAACGTCGGCCTCACGGTCGAAATCGTCTTCGTTGCGGCATTCATCGGCCTTGCCTTCCGGTCATGGATCGTGGCGCTGGCCGTCATCCCGCCGGGGATTTTCCCGGTCCTGATGTCGGGAGACGCGCTGTGGGCGCTGGGTGACGGCCTGCAATTTGCCAGCATCGTGGCTCTGACGGTGTCGTTCGGCCTCGCTCTCAGCGCCACCATCCACTTCCTCAACCGGCTCCGGTTGGAGGAAAGGGCGGGAGAGGATCCGGGCGGGGCGGTTGAGCGGGCCACCGTCCTGGTCGGCCCGGCCTTGATCCTCACGTCGATTGTGCTCGCCTGCGGACTGATCGCGACGGTGCTGTCCGACCTGCCGTCGCTGCGCCTGTTCGGCTGGCTCAGCGCCTTCGCGATGATTTCCGCACTGGTGGCCGACCTTCTGATCCTGCGGCCGACCATCATGTTCCTGCGCCGGCTTACGCGGTGAAGTATCACGCGTAGGGTGGGCAAAGTCGCCTGCCGCAGGCGATGAGATGGGCACTGGCCTGACACGACTTTGCCCACGCGGTCAAACCGCAACGTTGGACAGCGTGGGCAAAGGGGCCGGAGAGGCCGTAGAAGTTGCGCGGCTGTCGCTGTGCCTTTGCCCACCCTACAAACAAGCGCTCCTATCTCTTTTCGAGACTGACGGTGATCTCCGGAACCTCGGTTCCCGGAGTGACGATCGACACCGACTGGTGGTTGCCGCGCGTGGTCAAGGTGATGTTGGACGTGACGCCGGGCGCCTGCGCGACGGCCTGGACTTGACGGCCTTCGCTGGCCGAGCGGCCGGAAATTCCGCCGGCCACGCTTCGGGTCGCTTCCTGAAACGAGCCGGATATGGCGCCGCCCTGGTAAGCGACGTTCGCAGTCAGGTCGAAATTGTAGCTGTCGCTGGCGCACCGCAACCGTATTGAAAGATTTGCTGTGCCGGAGGGCTCGAAAGCGGAACGGCAGCGGATGCGTTCGCTGGCGCCGTTGGATTTCTTGATCATCCCGCCGCCCGACCACGATCCGTTCAAGGCCGCGAACGGACCCGGTTCGCTCCGTGCACCCTCGGGGCCGACGCTCAAAAGCAACAATCCAGCGACTACGGCCGTGCTGAATGAACACAATGCCTGGAATTGCAACGCCATCAGAGGAGCCCCGTGTTCCTTAAGACACGACCACCACCGAGGCCGCATCTTGATTGTTAACGTCCGAACGTACCCCCGGTAAAGCCTGGGGCATCGATTCGGTGAGCGGGCGAATGGAAATTTTCGGCGCGCACCGCCCTCATCTGTCGCGCCTTGTCGTCGACAAGTTCATGACAGGTGGTGAGCAGACGGTTGTTTCGCAACTTTCTTTTTTAGTTGCTAGCGCAATTTTCGCGGCAAGTGGGCGCAGAAGGACAAAATAAAGGGACCGCCGACTTGAAGCGTGCCGGCGGTCCGGGACAAAAATCGTGTCAGCGGCTGGCCGCCCGCTGTCCAGGATTGAGGATCAACTTCTGGACGCGCCAGTTGAGGATTTCGGCGACATACAGCACGTTCTCGGATGGGCAGGCGATTTCGTGAACCCAGCCGAACTCCTTGAGCTGCTTGCCGGACTTGCCGAGGACGCCCAGCACTTTGCCGTCCAGGCTGAGCTTGTAGATACGCCCCGGATGGGAATCCGCACTGTAGAGTACCTGCTGCCCGTTCGCACCCGGCGGGGTGATGCACAATGCCCACGGCGCGCCTGGACAGAAGGTGCCGCCCTCCGTCGAACACTTCGATAGGTCGGGCTTGTTACCGATCGCGGGGAGCGCGTTCGCGTCGTACGGCACATCGATCTTGATGATGTTGAGGAGCTTGCCGTCGCCATCGAACACCTGGATGCGCCGGTTGGTGCGATCGGCCGCATAGATGTTGCCCTTGGCGTCGGCGGCGATCGAGTGAACGGTATTGAACTGGCCGGGTTCGGAACCCTTGGAGCCCCATTGCTTGACCCAGTTGCCGTTCTTGTCGACCTTGGCCACACGCGAATTGATATAGCCGTCGCTGATATAGGCGTTGCCTTCCGGATCCCAGGCGACGTCGGTCGGCTGACGGAAACGGCCGTCAACGGCCGGGAGCGGCGGATTGGGCCGATGCAGCGGATGGGCGTCCTCGTCCGAGGATTCCGATTTGCGGCCGAACACCATCATGACGCGGCCGTCCTCGTTGTTGAACTTGACGATCATGTCCGAGCCCTTGTCGGTGGCCCAGATATTGTCGTCCTTATCGATCCGCACCGTGTGGGCGAACGACCATGCATAGAGGTTCTTGCCGATCTCCCGAACGAAGTAACCCTCCGGCGTAAATTCGAGCAGTTGCGAAGCCGCGTTGCCATAGGCCGGACCAAGACTGGAGCCGCTACGGGAATAGACAAAGATGTGGCCTTTCGAATTGACCGCCACGCCGGTGGCTTCGCCAAGGTGCACGTCAGCCGGCATCTTGAGGAAGTTCGGAACGGATTCGTACGGGATTTGCGGAACGGCATCCTGCGCCCAGGCAGGCATTGCCACAGGCGCAACCAACGCCACTGAAAGACCCAATAACCAACGATGCATCATGTTCTCCTCCTTGTGACGGCCTTTGGCCTGACGGCTTTGGCGCCTTTCTTGATGACGGGACGGGTGACGACGCGACGGCCAAGTTGAGCCGATCTCCATGGTAGCCGTTGTGCCGCACCTATGATAGCGCTCATCGGGGCTCAATGCAGGCTTCCTTGCACAATGCCGGCCGTTTTGCCAGTTCGGATTTTTGCTTAGTCCAGCTTGATGCCGAGGGATTTGATCAGCTTCCCCCAATGAGCGGCATCGCGCTCCATGAGCTGCCGCATCCGCTCCGCTGACAGGTCCACACGGTTGAGGCTCTGCTCGCGAAGGAATTCTTGCGTTGCCTTCGAATCAAGAACCGTGTCCACGTCGGCGTGGATCTTCTCAACGACATTACCCGGCAGTCCGGCCGGCCCGAACAGGCCGAACCATGCAGACGTCGAAAACCCCGGCACCCCCGCTTGGGAGATCGTCGGTAGCTCCGGCCGCGTCGGCGCGCGGCTGTCGCCGGCGGCGGCGATGATGCGGACCTTGCCCGGCCGTTCGTGCGCGTCGATCGTCGACAGGTTAACAAGCATCATCGAGATATTGCCGGCCAAGAGGTCAGTCACCGCAGGAGCGGCACCACGGTACGGGACATGACCAATGTCGATGCCGGCGCGCCGCTTGAGGTCTTCCATGCTGAGATGCGCATAGGTTCCGCTTCCGAAGGAGCCATAGCTGAGCCCGCCCGGCCTTGATTTGGCGTACGCGATCAGCTCCTTTACGCTCTTGATCGGCAGAGCGTCATTCACCACAAGCATCGGCGTGATGCTGCAAAGCACCACGATCGGCGTGAAATTCTTGGGCGTGTAGGCGAGCCTTTCAATCGTATACGGATTGGCCGTGAAGGTCGTGTCGGGAGTAACGAGCAGGGTGTGGCCATCCGGCGCGGACCGCTCGACCGCGACCGCGCTCACCGCATTGTTGCCGCCCGGCCGGTTCTCGACGATCACCGGCTGTCCCCAGCGCGCGGAGAGGCCATCGGCTACCAGTCGTGCGATCAGGTCGTTCACGCCCCCCGCGGGCGTCGAAACGAGAAAGCGCACTGGGGCCGTGGGAAAGCTCTGCGCGAAGACCGGCGCCGCGGTCGAGGCCCAGAGCGAGACCGCCGAGGCAATCATCATCAACCATTGATTGAACTTTCGTGCCAGCATGCTGTCCTTCCAGATTTGACTTTGTCGCAGTTCTTGAAGGATTCCTATGCGCAAGCCGAATGGTCAAGGAGCCTGACGTGAAGAAGACCTATCGCATCGCCGTCATACCGGGCGACGGCATCGGCAAGGAAGTGGCGCCTGAAGGCGTGCGCGCGCTCGAAGAGGCCGCCAACAAGCACGGTTTCGACCTCAAGCTCGACTGGTTCGATTTCGCCTGCGTCGAGTACTATGAGAAGTACGGCCGCATGATGCCGCTGGACTGGAAGGCTAAGATCGGCGGGCATGACGCGATCTTTTTCGGCGCCGTTGGCTGGCCCGCCAAGGTCCCGGATCACGTCTCGCTATGGGGCTCGCTGGTGACATGGCGGCGCGAGTTCGATCAGTACGTCAACCTGCGGCCGGTGCGGCTGATGCCCGGTGTCCCCTGCCCGCTCGTGGGCCGCAAGCCCGGCGACATCGACTTCTATGTGGTGCGTGAGAATACCGAGGGCGAATATTCCAATGTGGGCGGCCGCATGTTCGCCGATACGGAACGGGAGTTCGTGGTCCAGGAGACCTACATGACCCGGATCGGCGTCGACCGGGTGGTAAAATTCGCCTTCGAACTGGCGCGCACGCGGCCCAGGAAGCACCTGACTTCGGCGACCAAGTCCAACGGCATCTCCATCACCATGCCGTACTGGGACGAGCGGGTCGAGGCGGTGGCGAAGTCGTTTCCGGACGTGCGCTGGGACAAGTTCCACATCGACATCCTCACCGCGAACTTCGTCCTGCATCCCGACTGGTTCGATGTCGTGGTCGGCTCCAACCTGTTCGGCGATATCCTGTCCGACCTCGGGCCCGCCTGCACCGGGACCATCGGCATCGCGCCGAGCGGCAACATCAATCCGGAAGGCAAGTTCCCGTCGGTGTTCGAGCCGGTTCACGGCTCCGCCCCCGACATCGCCGGGCAGGGCATCGCCAATCCCATCGGCCAGATCTGGTCGGGCGCCATGATGCTCGACCACCTCGGCGAAAAGGACGCCGGCCGCGCCATCGTGGACGCGATCGAGCGCGTGCTCGGCGAAAAGACGCTGCGCACCCGCGACCTCGGCGGCAACGCCGACACCGCCACGTGCGGCAAGGCGGTGGCGGAGGCGATCGATTGAAAGAGTATAGTATGGACCTCATCCTGAGGAGCGCGCTCTTGCGCGCGTCTCGAAGGACGGCAGCAAACTCGTGCCGTGCATCCATCCTTCGAGACGGCCGCCCATCGAAATCGGCTGTTGCCGATTTCGACACTTTAAGATTGCCGAAGTCGGGCAAGCCCGACTTCGGAGGGCGGCCTCCTCAGGATGAGGTCCATACTGGTTCGCTGGCTCTCAATCGATCCTCACATCAGCCTGTTCAGGAGTACTGATCGTGCCCAACAAAGACCTGCGCGACTGGATCGCCGAGATCACGGCCGCCGGCCAACTGAAAATCATCAGGGGCGCCGAGCCTTCCCAAGAGATCGGCGGCATCCTCGATATCTATCAGCGCAAGATGGGAAACCCGGCGGTAATGTTCGACGAGGTGCCGGGCTTCCCCAAGGGCCACCGGGTGCTCGCCAACATCCTCACCTCGGTGCCGCGCATCAACATCGCGCTCGGCCTGCCGCCCCAGGGCTCCGAGATGGATTTGATCCGCTGGTGGCGCGGCTACATGAAGGACGCCCCGACGCATAAGCCCAGGGAGGTCAATGGCGGGCCGCTCTTGGAAAACGTCAGCGCGGGCAAGGCGGTCGACATCGGCAGGATTCCGACCCCGGTCTGGCACGAGCACGACGGCGGCGCCTTCATCGGCACCGCCTGCATGGTGGTGATGAAAGACCCGGACTCGGGCTGGATCAACTACGGCGCCTACCGCATTCAGAGCCAGGGGCCGGACGTGGCGACCGTGATGATGTCGCCCGGCAAGCACGGCCGCATCATCATGACGCGGTATCACGAGCGCAAAGAGCCCTGCCCGGTCGCGGTCGTGGCGGGCATGCATCCGGCGCTGTTCATGCTCGCGGGGCTCGAGATCCCTTACGGCAAGAGCGAGTTCGAGGCCGCCGGCGGCCTCCTGGGCGAGCCTGTCGAAGTCTTACATATGCCCAAGACAGGCCTGCCCGTGCCGGCCAATGCGGAGATCGCATTCGAGGGATTCATCCATCCGGGCGACATGATCCTGGAAGGCCCGCTCGGCGAGTGGACCGGCTACTACGCGGGCGGCTCGCGGCCCGAGCCCGCGATCCGCATCACGACACTCATGCATCGCGATGACCCGATCCTGCTCGGCGCCATCCCGGCGGTGCCGCCCAACGACAACACCTTCTATCTCGGCACCTACCGCTGCGGCGCGGTGTGGAACCAGCTCGAAGCGGCGGGCGTGCCGGAGATCAAGGGCGTGTGGGCGCACGAGGCCGGCGGCAGCCGGTTCTGGCTCACGGTATCGATCAAGCAGCTCTACGGCGGCCACGCCAAGCAGGCCGGCTTCGTCGCCTCGCAGTGCCACGCCGGCGCCTATTCCAACCGCTGGACCATCGTGGTCGATGACGACATCGATCCGACCAACATCAACGACGTGATCTGGGCCATGTGCACGCGCTGCGACCCGCGCGAGGACGTCGACATCGTGCGCGGCTGCTGGTCCACCCACCTCGACCCCATGTGCTACGACGGCGACACCGACCGCCGCAACGCGCGCGTCGTCATCGACGCCTGCAAGCCGTTCGCCCGCCGCGACAGCTTCCCGGTGGTGGCGCGCTCAAGCCGCGAGCTCGATGCGCGCATCAGGGCGAAATGGGCGGCGGATTTGCCGGAGGGGTTTTGAGGGGCGCCGGGAGCGCAGGGCTCGGAGCGCGGGCGTCCCGCCCGCCCTTTAGCTTTGCCGCTGCCGAAAGTGCGCCGCATTCAAGACGCTAATCAGCAGGAGATTCGGGCACTGCCCAGCCTCCTCCGCAAAGCAATGATTTCGCTTGCGTAAAACGGGGTATTTCGTTTTGCCAAAATGGCCGCAGCAGGGGTTGTCCCCGGGGCGATGCGGGCACCAGCGCATGACGCGCTCCGGTCAGCCTAGCGTCGCAGGCGTGCAATCGCGTCGGGCGCGTCGGCGATGCGGTCATAATGCTTGAGCAGGCGTTCGGCGTTCATGCGTCCGACGCGTCCTCCTGCCTGATCAACGGCTCCAGAGCCACGATCAAGGGGTCAAGGTGCTCGGTCACCACGCGCCAGACGAGATCGAGCCGCACCTCGTCATAGCCGTGGATGAGCCGGTGGCGCAGGCCGGTGACTTCACGCCAGGGAATAGCCGGCTGCGCAGCCCGGAACACTGGCGAGACCTTGCCCGCCGCCTCGCCGATCACTTCCAGCGCGCGGATCACTGCATTCTGGTGCAGCCGACTGGCCAGGAAGGCCGCCTCGTCCATGCCGGCCACGAAGCCACGGGCGTCCTTCGCCGCAAGCAGCATGTCGAGCAGCAGCGCGGCGTCCCGGTCGGCCGGCTTACCCATAGACCGCCTCGGCCTCTTCCAGAATCCGGCGGCGGCGGATGAAATTGCGGCTGGCTTCGACGGCTTGCCGCTCGACGAGATCGACGGGGCGGCCGAGGAGCGCCTCCAGCGCCTCCTTGAGATCCACGAAGGCGGCGAGATTGTCGCGGGAGTGGGGTGCGAACGTCACCAGGAAATCGACGTCGCTGCGGGCGGGGTCGAAATCCGCAGCTCGTAACGCCGAACCGAACACTTCGAGCCGCGCGACATCATAGCGTTTGCACAGTGCTATCAGCGCGTCGCGCTTATCGGCGATCTCGGCGTGCATGGCGGTGTCCGGTTTGTTCAATCAGTACGAACTATATCGCGTATGCTTCACCGCTTTGCCAGCACCTTTGCTTGCTCCCGCCATCAGCCCGGCAAACCGCCGTAGTCGCTGCCCCTGAGAGGTATGAGCCTCAACAAGCGGGTCACGTCGACCCGCAACGGGTCGTATCACGACAAGGCGGCGCACCGACATGCCTTAATCCTCTTGCTGCACTGCATATAATTTTATTGCCGCAAAAAACATCAGTCGCAATTCCGATTGCTGCGCAAAACAAGAAGCGCTGAATTTTTAGACGACGCTGCTCAAATCATCACCTTAACCGTTATTTTTCAGCCTATTGCCGCGAAATTTTGCAATCGCGCATTATTTCGACACGCTGTCCAAAACCTGCGCGGCGTCGCATCCCACGCCGGCGGCGAATCCGTCAAAAAGTAAAGGCATTTCGCAGTTGCGAGCCCTGGCATGCCAGTTGCAAGCCCTGAAGCGGTCACGCAGCCGGAGCATTTGTGAATGAAAAAGGGGTTCCTTTCCGTTGGTCACCTGCCCACGCTTTTTGCATCGTTCTTCTACTTCGACATGAGCTTCATGGTGTGGGTCCTTCTCGGACCGCTCGGCGTTCAAATCGCCAACGACCTTGCTCTGTCTCCGGCGCAAAAGGGATTCATGGTCGCGGTGCCGGTCCTTTCCGGCGCGCTGTTGCGCATCGTTGCCGGCGTCATGGTCGATCGCCTGCGGCCAAAGCTGACCGGCATCATCCTGCAGGTGATCGTCATCGCGAGCCTGCTCACGGCGTGGTTTATCGGCGTGCACTCGTTCGAGGCGACCCTTGCGGTCGGGCTGGCGCTCGGCGTCGCCGGCGCGTCCTTTGCGGTCGCCCTGCCGTTGGCGTCCCAATGGTATCCGCCCGAGTACCAGGGCACGGCGCTCGGCATCGCCGGCGCGGGCAATTCCGGCACGGTTTTCGCGGCCTTGTTTGCGCCGACGCTCGCCGTCTATTTCGGCTGGAACAATGTCCTCGGCCTCGCCGCAATCCCCCTCGCCGTCGCGCTCGCGGTCTTTAGCGTGCTGGCGCGCAACAGCCCCAAGGCGCCGTCGCCGCAGAAGCGCGCCGATTATTTGCGGGTGCTCAAGATCGGCGATGCCTGGTGGTTCATGTTTCTCTACAGCGTGACCTTCGGCGGTTTCGTCGGCCTGTCCTCATCGCTGACGATCTACTTCAACGATCAGTACGGGTTGAGCCCCGTCGTTGCCGGTTACTTCACTGCGGCCTGCGTGTTCGTGGGCTCTTTCATGCGGCCGGTCGGCGGCGCCTTCGCGGACCGGGTCGGCGGCGTGTTCTCGCTGTCGATCATGTACACGATCGCAGCAGGCGCGCTCGCGCTCATCAGTCTTGGGGTTTGGTCCGCGCCGGTGGCGCTTCTCGTCTTCATGGTCGCCATGCTGGCCCTCGGCATGGGCAATGGCGCGGTGTTTCAGCTCATTCCGCAAAGCTTCAGCAGCGAGATCGGCGTCATCACCGGGCTCGTCGGCATGGCGGGCGGCATCGGCGGCTTTTACCTCGCTTCCAGCCTCGGCATCGCAAAGCAGCTCACCGGTTCCTACCATCCGGGCTTCCTCGTGTTCGGCTTGCTCGCTGCCGGCGCGCTGCTCGCGCTCACCGGCGTCAAGAGCCGCTGGAGGCGCACGTGGGGGGCATCGGCCGTACTTGGTTCGGCGCGCATCTGAGGAGGCAGCTTGGCGCCGCGCCAAAGACAGCGTCTCCTCCTCGTCGGCAACGGCATGGCCGGAATGCGCACGATCGATGAAATTCTCGCGCGTGATCGCGAGCGCTTCGAGATTGAAGTGATCGGCGCAGAGCCACGCCCTAACTACAACCGCATCTTGTTGTCTTCGGTGCTCGCGGGAGAGAAAGAGATCGATGAAATCGTTCTTCACTCCCGCGAATGGTATGAGAAAAACAGCATCAAACTCAGTCTCGGCGAGGCCGCAGTAAAGCTCGACGCCGGCGCGAAGACCATAACAACGGCGTCCGGCCGCGCCACAGGCTATGACACGCTCGTGTTGGCGACGGGTTCGCGCCCGGTCGTGCCGCCGGTGGCGGGGCTGGAGCTTGCCGGCGTCTGCGCTTTTCGCAATATCGCGGATCTCGAGCTCATGCGCGACGCGAGCCGCCGCGGCGGTCGCGCCGTCGTGGTCGGTGGCGGGCTGCTCGGGCTCGAAGCGGCCTTCGGCCTGATGAAACGCGGCATGACGGTCACCGTGCTCCATCTCATGCAAACACTGATGGAGCGCCAGCTCGACGAAGCAGCCGGCCTGCTCCTTCAGCGCGATCTCGAAAGAAGCGGCATAACCGTGCTGACGAAGGCGCAAACCGAGGCCATCGTCGGCGACACCCACGTAGAGGCCGTGCAACTCGCGGACGGGCGCGAGCTTGCGGCCGATCTCGTCGTCTTCGCCGTCGGCGTGCGGCCCAACATCGATCTCGCGCGGGCCGCGGGGCTCGATGTCAATCGCGGCATCATCGTCGACGATTTCATGGCGACGAGCGAGCCCGGCATTTTCGCCGTGGGCGAATGCATCGAGCATCATGGGCAGACGTTTGGCCTTGTCGGACCATTATGGGAGCAGGCGCGCGTTTGCGCGGGGGCTCTCTGCGGCGACCTGCCGGAGCGTTATGTCGCGCCTATTCCCCATACGAGCCTGAAGGTCACCGGCGTCGACGTTTTTTCCGCCGGCGTGCTTGAGGCGCGTGACGACGGCGACGAGGAGCTCACCCTGCGCGACGCCGGCCGCGGCCAATACAAGAAGCTCATTATGCGCGACGGACGTCTCGCCGGCGCGATTCTCTACGGCGAGATCACCGACGGCCCGTGGTTCGTCGAGCTCATGGAATCCAAACGCGACATGGCGCCACTTCGCGACAGCGTGATCTTCGGGCGGGCTTTGGCAATGGCAGCATAAGAAAGCGCAACCGATGTTCATTGCTCCGATTACCGCAGAAGTTCGCACCACATGCCCCTATTGCGGCGTCGGTTGCGGGGTCCTTGTAAGCCCCGGCGCTACTGGACAATCGCATGCGGCCACCCTCCCCTGGAGGGGGAGGGTCGGATCGCCTTTAGGCGATCCGGGGTGGGGTGACAGCGATGCAGCATTTGCTGAAGCGCTGTCACCCCCTCCCGGCCCGCTAAAGCGGGCCGACCTCCCCCCAGCCGAACCTCGCTGTAGCGAGGGTTCGGCCACTCAGCAAAGTGACCGAAGTCGGCAACAGCCGACTTCGGTTGGGGGAGGTGGCGCGATTCCCCTGCCCCGCGCCGACGTGAAAGGCGACCCGGCGCATCCCGCCAATGCAGGCCGCCTCTGCTCCAAGGGCTCGGCGCTTGGCGAGACGCTGGGTACTGAACGGCGCCTTCTGGTCCCCGAGATCTCCGGCCGACGCGCCAGCTGGGACGAAGCACTCGATCTTGCAGCGGCAAAGTTTTCCGCGGCCATCGCACAGCACGGGCCGGAATCGGTCGCGATGTACGTCTCCGGGCAATTCCTGACCGAGGACTATTACGTCGCCAACAAGCTCATGAAAGGCTTTTTCGGCGCGGCGAACATCGACACCAATTCGCGGCTTTGCATGGCCTCCTCCGTCGCCGGGCACATCCGCGCCTTCGGTGAGGATGTGGTGCCGGGCTGTTACGCCGATATCGACGAGGCCGACCTCGCCGTGCTCGTCGGCAGCAACGCCGCCTGGTGTCACCCGGTCCTCTATCGCCGGCTTATGGCGGCGCGCGACGCGCGCGGGACGCGCATCGTCGTCATCGACCCGCGCCGCACCGCCACCTGCAACGATGCGGACCTGCATTTGCCCCTGCGGCTCGGCAGCGATGTCGCGCTGTTCAACGGACTGCTCGCGCATCTCGCGGTGAGCGAAGCGGTCGACCGCAAATTTATCGCCGACCACAGCCGAGGTTTCGATGCCGCGGTTGCGGCGGCGCGCACTTGTGCGCCTTCCATTCCTGCGGTCGCGGAACTCACCGGGGTCGATCCCGCACGGATTGCGGAATTCTATGCGCTGTTCACGCAAACCTCCCGCGTCATCACGCTCTATTCGCAGGGCGTCAATCAATCGTCGGCCGGAACCGACAAGGTCAACGCAATCATCAACTGCCACCTCGCGACGGGCCGCATCGGCCGTCCCGGCATGGGGCCGTTCTCGTTGACGGGCCAGCCCAACGCCATGGGCGGGCGGGAGGTCGGCGGTCTCGCCAACCAGCTCGCCGCCCATATGCGCTTCGATTCGGGAGACCATGTCGACCGCGTGCGCCGTTTCTGGAACGCGGCGAACATGGCGACGCGGCCCGGCCTGAAAGCCGTCCAACTTTTCGACGCCGTCCATGACGGAACCATTAAGGCGCTGTGGATCGCCGGCACCAACCCGGCGGTCAGCTTGCCGCGATCGAACCGCGTGCGCGAAGCCCTGCGCCGATGCCCGTTTGTGGTCGTGGCCGACGTCCGGCACAACGACACCACCGAATTCGCCCATCTGCGCCTGCCCGCCATGGCGTGGTCTGAAAAAGACGGCACCGTTACAAATTCTGAGCGGTGCATTTCGCGCCAGCGCGCGTTTCGCCCGGCGCCCGGCGAAGCCAGGCCGGATTGGTGGATGTTGACGCAGGTCGCGCGCCGCATGGGCTTTGCGGCGGCATTCGACTATCGCAATCCGGCGCAGATTTTTCGCGAGCATGCGGCGCTGTCGGCGTTCGAAAATGACGGCGAACGCGCCTTCGATATCGGCGGCCTCGCGGCGCTCGACGATCGCGCCTATGACGCGCTCGAACCCGTGCAATGGCCGGTGCGCCTCGATGGCGCCTCAAGCGCGCGGCTGTTCGCCGATGGCCGGTTTGCCCATGCGGATCGCCGCGCCCGCTTGGTGGCGACGGCATTTCGGGCGCCCGTCGAAACGGGCGACGATGCGCGAGGCCTGATGCTCAATACCGGTCGTGTTCGCGACCAGTGGCACACCATGACGCGCACCGGGGACGTGCCAAGCCTCGCCCAGCACACGCCCGAACCTTTCCTTGACATGCACCCGGATGATGCCGCCCGAGCGCAACTCGTTGACGGCGGCTTCGCGCGGATCGCGAGCCGTCATGGCTCAGCGATCATGCGGGTGCGAGTGACCGCGACTCAAGCGAGCGGCGAGGTCTTCGCCGCCATGCACTGGAGCGAAGACAATGCCTCTACCGGCCCGGCCGACAGGCTGGTGGGCGGGGCGTGCGATCCGGTCTCCGGCCAACCCGAATTGAAGGCCACCGCCGTGATGGCCCTGCCGCAACCGATGGCCTGGCACGGCCTGCTGCTGCGGCGCGCCAGCGTGCAATTGCAATCGGCCGATTATTGGTGCCGCATCGCCATCGACGGCGGTTTTGGCTACACGCTCTCCGGCATCGAGAAGCTTGCGGCGGATGATGAAACGCCCGATGCGGCGCACATCCTTGCGTGGCTCGGCGCTGCCGCAACGTCCGATCTCGCGGTCTATGCCGACCCCGCACGCGGCGTGTTTCGTTATGCGAGCTTCGTTGACGGCACGCTCGAAGCCTGTCTCTTCATCGCGCGCGATCCCGCAAGCCTGCCTGACCGCGCCGCCGCCGTCATGATGTTCGGCGAGCCGCCGCCGGATCATAACCGCGCACGGGTCCTCGCGGGCGTTTCGCTGGCGGGCGTTCCATCTCCTGGCCCCACGGTCTGCGCCTGTTTCGCCGTGGGCCGCGCCACCATCATGGAGGCCGTCCAGTCCGCAAAGCTGACCACCGTCGCCGAGATCGGCACCGCTTTGCGCGCCGGAACGAACTGCGGATCCTGCCTGCCGGAGCTTGCGACGATCCTGCGCGAGGCGGAGGTGGCTGCGTCTCGCACATTGCAGGAAGAGACGCTGGGGGCTGGCTAACAATGCTCCCAGAGATGCTTCGGTCCTCTCAGCCACAAGCTTATGTCGTCCGGATAGTAAGTAATCACCTCGCCATTCGCCAACGCCGTGCGGACTTCTTCGGGACTGATGGCGCGCTCGAACATGCGCTGGAGGGCGTGGCGGCTGAAACTGATCGCCTCACAGTCCATGTCGGCTTTAGTCGAAATCGTCGCGGCGCTCCTGCCGGAGCTTGCAACCCAGTCGATGCCCGCGATGGACGCGGGCATCATGAGTCGCGATGGCCTGATATTATTCCACACGCTCTGAAGCCGGCGGCGCTTCGGCCGGGACGGCCTTCGGCTCCGGCGTGGCCAGATCGGTTTCCCTCTGGGCGGCAGGCGCGCCTTCTTCGTCTTTCGCCGGGCGCTCCGCCGTGACGAAGGTCTCTGGTTTGGCGTTCGCCGCGATGAGGGTCTCGGCGGGTTCGCTCGCCGCCGGCGGGGCGGTTGCCTCGGCGGGGAGCGGCGCAGCGGCTTCGCTGCTTGCCGCCGTCGGTTCCGCCGCGGACGGCATGACGGCCGCTACCTCAGGCATAGCTTCGGCGGTTTCACCGACGCTGCTCTCCCCGGCTTGTGGGGGAGCGACAGGGGCGCCTGACGCCTCGATCGCAGGTGGCATTTCGGGCTGCACCACGGCCGCGACTGCGTCGCCGGGAGCGACGGACTTGTCGGTGGATGCAGTCTGCTCGATCATGCCAAGTGTGGTCGCGGCCGGCGCCTGACCCAACTGCGTCGCCCCCCTCAGCAGGGCGTCGAGCTGCGCCTTGGTGATGCATGTTTGCGCACCGCTGCTATCGGCGACGCAGAGCTCCTGCGTGGCGATGCGTCTGGTGGTAAATGAATCCGCGAAGGCCGCCATGGACGCTTCGAGATTGGCGACCTGTTGCTCGAGTCCCGATACAATTTTCTCGAGCACGGTGCTTTGCAACGTCGAGGGGTCGCCAGCACGGACCGCCGAACCGCCTGCCGTTGCCGACAGCGCGAGCAAGGCCAAGCCGAAGACGTTGCAACCGCCAACCATCAGAGAATTCCATCTGCTCTTCATGTTCTGCTCCAGATTACAAGCGCGCGAGACTGGTGCGGAGAAAGGGTGCCGATGTCGACATCGCCAACCCCCGCCAGCATGGTGGAACCGGCCGGTTAACAAACGGTTGCAATGCGGGATAATTTTTTCGCACGTGTGCTCGTCCGAAATCTGCGTGCAGGCCCGCATCTCGCTCACTACACTTGCGATATGATGTCGCGTAAATCTGACGCCGCATAAGCGACGCCATACTTTTAAAAACGGCGGCGCAGCCGAAGGGGAAATGCTATGATCACACGTCGCCGCCTGCTCGAAGCGGCAGGCACGGGCGCAGTACTCGCGGTCGCGGGCCGCGAATTGTCGCGGACTTTCGTAACCCAGGCTTTCGTAACCGAGGCGGAGGCTCAGGCCGCTGGCTTGAGCCTGCCAGCGCAATTGCCGCAGGGCACCCGGCAGGAAGCCGTGCTTGAGGCGTTGCCGAGCAAGCAGCCTCTCATCAAGCTCTCCTATCGGCCGCCGAATTATGAGACGCCGATTGAACTTCTGCGCACCGCGATCACGCCCAACGACGCCTTCTTCGTGCGCTACCATCTTTCCGACATTCCGGAGGTGAATGCCGACACTTGGCGGCTATCGATCGGCGGCGAGGGCGCGAACGGCGAAGCGAGCCTTACCTTCGACGAACTCAGACGATTGCCGGCCGTCGAAGTCGCCGCAGTGTGCCAATGCTCGGGCAACCGCCGCGGCCTGTTCGAACCCCATGTGCCGGGCGTCGAATGGGGCTATGGCGCCATGGGCTGTGCGCGCTGGAAGGGCGTGCCGCTCAAGGACGTGCTCGATCGCGTTGGCCTCAAGAACGAGGCGCTCGAGATCGTGGTCGCCGGCGCCGACAAGGGCGCCGTGGACAAGACGCCCGCGTTCATCAAGAGCATTCCGGTGTGGAAGGCGATCGAGGAAACCACGATCGTCGCCTATGAGATGAACGGCCGGCCGCTGCCCCATTGGAACGGCTTTCCGGCGCGCGTCGTCGTGCCCGGATGGACGGCGACCTACTGGATGAAACACGTCTCCCGAATCAACGTGGTCACCAAGCCGTTCGACGGCTTCTGGATGAAATCCGCCTATCGGATTCCGCTCGGCAAGTTCCCGATCGTGGCGCGCTTTGCGTCCCAGGAGACCGCAGTCAACACGCCGATAACCGAAATGGTGGTGAACTCGCTCGTGACGAGCCACGCCGATGGCGCCATCGTGAAGGCCGGCGGCAGGGTCACGATCGGCGGTCTGGCGTGGGATGCCGGCTACGGCATCCACGCGGTCGAAATATCGACCGACGGCGGCAGCAACTGGACGGCCGCAGCGCTCGGTGAGGACATCGGCCGGTTCGCCTTCCGTACCTTCAGCCACGCCGTCGCCATGCCGATGAAGGGGAGCTACAAGATCATGGCGCGCGCCACCAACAAGATCGGCCAGAGTCAGGCAACGGCGTTGATCGCCAATCCGGCGGGCTACCATCACAACGTCATTCAAACCCTCAATCTCGTCGCGGCATGAGGAGCGTCACCATGCGATCGATCGCCATCGCGGTATTTTCCGCCGCCTTTTGCGGCGCTGTTGCGACCGCAGCCCTGGCCGGCGAAGAGTCCGTGCAACTCAAGAGGGCCGCCGGCGTCGACAAGGTCGAGGCAAACTGTGCTGCCTGCCACAGCCTCGATTACATCGAGATGAATTCGCCGTTTCTCAATGCCGCCGGCTGGGATGCGGAGGTGACCAAGATGATCAACGCCTTCGGGGCGCCGATCAATGCCGCCGATGCGAAGATCATCGGCGATTACCTGAAGGTCAATTACGGGCAGTGACCTGTTGTGGCGGAGTAAGAAGGGCAAAACTCGCGGGCGATTCCTCGTTCGTCATGGCCGGGCTCGTCCCGGCCATCCCGATAGTCGGGCACTTTGCCTTCCTGATCGAGATCGCCGGGATGAGCCCGGCGATGACGAGCCGCTGAGCCGCGACCCGGAACATCACCACAACGTCCGCCTCAAACGAGGCGAAATATACCCCCGCTCAGCCGCCAAACCGGAGTCGAATCGGAACCCGCGAGAGGACGCTTAAGTGACTGATTTGGCTATGGCGGGAGCGACGGGGCTCGAACCCGCGACCTCTAGCGTGACAGGCTA
>WNFR01000302.1_pt1 | contig 49966 bp, 67 predicted proteins | sample 5400221 | NCBI WGS metagenome assembly WNFR01 (sample SAMN13153357, study PRJNA577476) | soil metagenome | isolation source: 40 cm soil under Madrone tree | place: USA:California | collected 2016-06-14 | reverse complement strand
GTTCCGGTGCCCGAAAGTGGTAGTGGAACGAGCGCGCTTCCGCGCACCGCATATGCAATATCCAGAATGGGCTGTGGAGGGCCAAGTCAATGTGCCTACTGAGTGGTCTACTGGCGATATCGGTGACGGGGCTGCCATTATATGCCGTAACAATGCCCCACTTTTTAGACTTGCCTTTCTTCTTATTCGTAGCGGCCGCGGCGTTACTGTCGTTGGCAGCGATATTGGTCCTGCTCTCGTTAAAGCTTTGAAAAAGCTCGGCCCGGAGGACATGACCTATGAGCAAACGAATAAAGCCATCGACGCGTGGGAGACCGAGCGGCTCCGGAAGGCGAAAGGTAAAGCTGCTACAAAAGATAAGGCTGAATGCTTACGAGTATTCTTGTCTGTCGGAGGCTCTCTTGCTGGTGCCACCGCCTATGCTGAAAGCATCTTCAAGTCTACTGGCCCTATACAGCTTTTGTCGGGGCATAAATCTAAAGGATTGGAGTACGACCACGTATTTCATCTCGATCCAAGCCGAATCCCTTCTCCCTACGCCGAAGGCGAGGACGCGCTCGAACAAGAGCTAAACATCCGCTATGTCATACTGACGCGGGCCAAGATGAGTTATACGGAAATTGAGATGGAGGGCTACGTTGGCCTATAACACTTCCATAACCTCTTATGTCGATATCAGAGGCGCAGCCGATAAGGCCCTTTCCTCGGAAAAAGGCGTCCGCCTCACCTTCCCCGATGAGAGAGCCGCTATGACCTTCAAGGGCCGCTTTCATTCTTTCCGCTGGCAGGACCGCAAAGAGAACAAGAAGATATACCCGGAGAGCGACCCGATGCACGGTTGCTCGGCCTATGATCCGCTGATGGTCAAGACCGTGAGCCCGACGGTGGTGGCGCTTATTAAGCTGGAGGGGGTGGAATTTGAGGTGGAGGAAATCAAATAAGAATTTGACCCGTACCATACCGCCGCGCACCTGAAAAAAGATCGGAGGGAACCAAAATAATTGTTGACAATTGTATGCACGATGTGGTCATATAACCGCACCCCGGCGCGGCACCCGCCACCCGGTGCCTTTTACCCCAAATGAGGAACCAATGGAACAGATCACAATTGCTGCCCAGACCTTTAACGTCCCGCTCCGTTACGAGGAAGGCCACGAGCTTTCCGCCGGCGAGGCTTCGGCCCTCAACCAGACCTACCACGAGAACATTCGCAACAACCTGGCCAAAAAGGCCAAAGAGGGTGTGCTGACCCAAGCCGATGTGGATGCTTACGCATCCGAATATCAGTTCGGTGTCCGCGCTGCTGGCGTTGGCGTCTCTCGCGATCCTGTTATGTCCGAGGCCATGCGGATCGCCAAGAAGCAAATCGGCGAGTTGCTCAAGAAAAACGGGAAGAAGATCGGGGACTACGAGGTCGCCGCAATCAATCAGGCCGCGAAGAACCTGCTCGACAAAGACCCGGCGATCCTCGAACTCGCGAAGCAGCGGGTTGCCGAGCAACAGTCGCTCGCGTCCGCGGACCTCGGGGACATCTTGTCTGGACTCACCGAAAAGCCGGCTCCTGCACCCTCGCCGGCTCCGGCTCAGGAAACCCAAGCCCCGGCGACTGCCCCCGCCGCCGAGACGAAGGCCGCCTGAGTCTTGCCGGGGGTCTCGCTCAATATCTTGTACGAGGCCCTCGGCTCCCAATTCGGCGTCTCCGTTCAGTGTTCGGCCGGAGACGCCGATAAGGTCCGAGCGAAATTGTACGCACTCCGCAAGGAGCATAATGATTCAGACCTCAATTGTCTGGCCATCGCACAATCTCCCTCCGACCCAAATGTGCTGTGGATTGTTAAGGTGACGAGATGACAAATCAAAAGCTTGCTCAACTCTTCGAGAACGAGGCCACTTACATAAATCAGTGGGCTGATCGAGATTACGAGTACGCTTTAGCTAAATCATTACTGAGGATCGCGAATAACATCCGCGCAATTCCTGAATTAGTCTTGAAAGAGGTTGATGATGAAGCGTAAGGAAGATCGCCCGATCACCAAGCACACCTTGAACCTCTACGCCGGGCAGCTCGACAAGCTCCAAGAACTTCACCCGCGCCTCGGCGCGGCCAAAGTCATTCGAACCCTCGTTGACGATCACATTCGCTCGGTCGCCGAGGGCGTCGCCCAGATCGTCGAACCTATCCCTGAATCCAATGTGCAAATAGAGGAGATTTTGCCGTCATGAGAGAACTCCATCAGCGCCTTTCCGACCTAAAGTTCTCGCTCGAAGAAATGAGGAATGAACTTCACGAAGAGCAAAAATACGCAGCAAGCGAACACGATGCTTGGGAAGATGATCATGAGGAAAGTGATGATGAGCCCGAAATCATCGACAACTCCGACTCCATCGATCGCTATGACAGGGCCATCAATTTGCTTAGTCAAGCCTTGATGGTGCTCGACAATGACTGACATGACCGAGCTTTTCGCGCGCGATCCGCTCAAGCACACTCGCGAGTCCATCGACGAGATTATCGCGTACTATCGGCAAGCCCGCGTGAACTTCCTCAATGGCGAGAAATCCGCGGGCTCGACTAAGAAGGCCAAGGCGGCGGTGCCGAAGGGCGAGAAGCTCGGGTCTTTAGACCTCGATGAACTTTTGGGGAAGCAGCAATGAGCGAGGTTCTCGAAAGGCCAATAACTCCATCCCCATTCCTCCCCGGCACCAACATTCAATATGCTTGGGACAGCACTTCTTTAGGCTGGTTAAAGACCTGCCCTCGACTCTACCAATACAATCAGATCGAAGGCTGGCGTCAGCGCGGCCCATCGGTCCACCTCGACTTCGGCGGCTTCTATCACTCGGCGCTTGAATTGTACGATCGGCGACGCGCAGCGGAGATAGGTCATAATGAGGCGCTTTATGAAGCGGTGAAGTATTGCCTTGAAGTGACGTGGCGAGTTGATATGGACCCTGAAACGGGTATCGATGTTGGCTCGCCATTGGACTGGGGCCACCACCTCAAGACCCGCGAGACCTTAGTCCGTTCAGTCATTTGGTATCTCGAAGAGTTCGGCGAGAATGACGCGGCCAAAACCGTGGTGCTGGCGAATGGAAAACCGGCGGTGGAACTTTCGTTCAAGCTCGAACTGGACTTTGGGCCAGAGCATCAATATCATCCATTAGGCTCGCCAAAGTTAGATAGTGAACGCCAGCCCTACATCCTTTCCGGCCATCTCGACCGCCTCGTATCCTTTTCCGACGGCCTCTACGTCATGGACCGCAAGACCTCCTCAACCACCATCGGGGGATATTACTTTGACGGATTCAATCCTCACAATCAAATGTCGCTTTACACGTTCGCGAGCAAGGTCATATACCAAACTCCTGTTCGAGGCGTTATCATCGACGCGGCCCAAATCGCTGTCGGTTTCACTCGTTTCAGTCGAGGCTTTACCTTCCGAACCGAAGCCCAGACGGAAGAGTGGCTCCAAGAAACTCGGCACTGGCTCGAACTCGCCGAGGGCTTTGCTCTAGCAAATCATTGGCCTATGAATGATATGTCGTGCCATCAGTATGGCGGCTGTGTCTTCCGCAAAGTATGCTCAAAGAGCCCGGAGGTTCGGCAGAAATTCTTGGAAAGCGATTTTGTGAAGCGGCCTTGGAACCCGCTGGAGCCACGATGATGGGTAATTTCTGGATTAAAAAGACTCACTTTGAATGGCAATTTTATCCGTCATGGAAGTTTAGTTACAGCAAACTTCGCGATCCGTTTGGGCCAGCGCTTTATTTCTTGTGCCTTGGACCAGTTCAATTTCGTTGGTGGAGCAAATGATCTTATCCTTTCCCTGCGTTATAACCGACATCTTCGAGCGCAAATTCCAGAAGCACCACCGAGGGACCGGAGACGCCGCCATATTCTCGTCTCATTCCGCGGGCTGGTATATTCAGATCGAAGGGGCTTTCAGCATTTTCGTGGGGGATCAACGTCCAGAATTTAATATCGACGAGGCGGTGGTGCTTTCAATCAGAAAGGCGACGTGATGGCAGAACGGAGTCAATGAATGACCGCACTCACCGACGCCAAAGCCCCACTCACCAAGGCCCTCGTCCTAGGCGACTCCGGTACCGGCAAAACCGGCTCCCTCGCCTCCTTGGTCAAAGCCGGATATAAACTCCGTGTCCTTGACCTCGATAACAAGCTCCAAACCGGCATTCTCCCCCAGGTACTCAAGCGGGACTGCCCCGAACTCCTTGGGAGTATTGACTATGAAGCGAGCCGTGATAAGTTTAAGGCTTCTGCTCTTGGTCCAATTTTTGACGGTATTCCTAAGTCTTTTACTCGCTCACTTGAACTCCTGGACAAATGGAGTGACGGTTCCGTTCCTTCTAAGTGGGGTAGCGAGTATGTTTTTGTGCTGGATAGCCTTACGTTCTTTAGCGACGCTGCCTATAACTGGGCCAAGGCCATGAACCCAACGGTGAAAGACCCGCGCCAGTGGTTTTACACCGCGCAACAGGCGATCGAGAACTCTCTCGCGATGCTCACTGCGGAGACTTTCGGCACGAATGTGCTGGTGATGGCGCATGTCTCGTGGCAAAATCGCCCGGACGGGTCCATGAAAGGGTATCCGGCCTCGGTCGGCCAGGCCCTTGGCCCTACCATCCCAACTTATTTCGACAATATGATCCTGTGCCAAACCGGCGCGGGTAACAAACGAACGATCCAGACCGTACCTACAGCACTCGTGGACTTAAAGAACCCGGCGAGTTTCACGATGCTGCCTACCCTTCCACTTGAGACCGGGCTCGCCACTTTCTTTGAAACCCTTAGAAAATAGGAACCGCGATGAACACCTCATTCACTGACATTCTTAACCGCCCCGCCGAAACCATCGAGCGCCCGAAGCCTCGGCCTCCTGGAACCTACCTTTCTATCGTGACAGGCCCACACAAGCAGCGAGAGATCAACGACAAGCCGGTCATCGACATTACCCTCAAGACAGCCCAAGCAATGGAAGACGTTGACCAAACCCAACTCGCCGAGGCAGGCGGGGTTGGTAACTCCGTGATTCAGACCTTCTTCCTCGTCACCAACGACGGAAACGAGAACTCGTGGCCCCTGCTTAACTTCCTCGAAAACCACCTCGGGATTGAGAAGGCCGGCAAGTCCCTGGCTCAAATGCTCGCAGAAATCCCCGGCAAGCAGGTACTCGCGACACTGAAGCACGAAATCTACACCGACAAGAACACCGGCGACCCGGCAGTTGCCGTACGGGTCGCTGGAACGGCGAAGGTCTGAGTTAGCTCGACATCAGACCCCCGGCTCCTCCGCGCTGTGTTGACTCCGTGGCGCGGGGGAGTCATTCGACCATACGATCCGAAATCCGGACCACCCATACCAGAGACTAAAATGGCATTAACCTATCGCCAAAGATTTTATTGCTTAATAAAGCCCTACTCTCATAAAGATGAATGCCATGTTTGGGAGGGCGCAATTGATGCTAACGGATATGGTATCTTTCGAGGAAAAAGAGCACACAGAGTTGCTTGGGAATTAGAATGCAGTGAGATTCCGGCTGATAAAATAGTCCGTCATTACAGATGCGATAATAGAGCTTGTGTAAACATTTATCATCTTCGTCTTGGATCATATGCCGAAAATACAGGTGATATGATGCGAAAAGGACGGCACTCTACTCAAAACGGTAAAATATATCCCTCAATGGTTCAACACGAGATTCTTGTTAGACAACTCAAGAACCAAATTCGAAATTATCGGGGGGCGAAAGTATGACTTCTGGCAACTTCATTTCTATTGCAGTAGGAGACATCATTGTCAATCGACCAGAGCGACAGCGACGTGCTCTCACTAACCTGGACGTGCTCGCTGATTCTATCAGTCGGCTCGGCCTTATCCATCCTATTGTTGTTACCCGTAATTTGGAGCTTGTCGCTGGAGAACGTCGTATTGAGGCTGTGCGTAGTCTGGGCTGGAGCCATATTATTTGTCAGTATCTGGATGAGCTTGACCCTAGCGTGGCGCGTGCTATCGAACTCGAAGAAAATATAAAGCGTGAAAAGTTAGAATGGCTGGATGAAGTAAAGGCGGTTCTCGAATATCATGAACTTCGAGCCAGTGAAAATTCGGATTGGACACAAGAATTAACCGCTAAGGCACTGGGCTTCAGCTTACAATCCGCCTCTGAACGAATAAATGTAGCGCGTGAAGCACGCAATGGTAACACCATGGTTGCTAGTGCTCAAAGACTTTCAACAGCAATAGGAATCGTCCGCCGGGCCGAGTCCCGCCGCGACGACGAGGCCATGCTCGCGCTCACCAAGCGCCCTCCAACTCCTGGCGAGCCCGAGCCCGACTCTATCCTCGTCGCCGACTTCAACGAATGGGCAGGAGCCTACGATGGCCCCAGGTTTAACTTTATACATTGTGATTTTCCATATGGTATTGGCGCTAATAATTTTAACCAAGGCGCCGCCGCATCCCACGGTGGGTACTCCGATGTCGAGGATGATTATTGGAAGCTTCTAGCCACCCTCGCCGGGAACCTGGACCGGCTCTGCACTGAGTCAGCCCACATTATGTTTTGGTTCTCGATGCACTACTACCACGACACCCTCCTGTTCTTCGAGACCTACACCGACTTCCGTATCGACCCCTTCCCTCTAATATGGACCAAGAACGATAATGTCGGAATCCTCCCAGACCCTGAACGAGGCCCGCGCCGAATATACGAGACATGTCTTTTTGGATCGCGCGGGGACAGAAAGATTGTTAGACCAACTTCCAACTCTATTGCGTCACCCTCCGAACGAACAGAGCACATGTCTACGAAACCCGAAGCTATGCTCCAACAGTTTTTTCGGATGTTCGTGGATGGAAATACACTTATGCTCGACCCCACAGCTGGGTCTGGTAGCTCGCTGCGAGCGGCTCTCAGCCTTGCTGCAAAGCATGTGGTTGGACTTGAACGTGACCCAGAGTTCGCTGGACGAGCGAATCTTGCCCTTCGAAAAGCGAGACAAGTAAAGACAAATGAACCAGTATAATATCGCAATCGTGGGCGAAGCCTGGGGAGCCGAAGAAGAAATTCAACGGGCTCCTTTCGTCGGCGCCAGTGGTTGGGAATTAACCAAGATGCTTTCCGAAGCCGGTATCCACCGCGCCGATTGCTTTCTAACCAACTGCTTCAACCTGCGCCCGCCTGGAGGCAACGACATTGAGAACCTTTGCACAAGTAAAAGTGACGGTCTTGTTAAACTTGGACCTCTCAAAGCCGGCAAATATCTCCGCCCTGAATATGCTTCTGAACTCGAGCGGCTCCAGCACGAACTTCAAAGCTGCGGCGCGAATGTTATCATTGCTCTTGGAGGAACAACAGCCTGGGCACTTCTTGGTTCCACAGGAATCACTAAACTGCGAGGTACTGTTGTTAACACTTCGCGACTTGGAAGATGGAAGTGTCTCCCAACTTTCCACCCCGCAGCAATACTTAGAGACTGGTCACTTCGACCCGTAACGGTCCTTGACCTCGCGAAAGCCAAACGCGAAAGCGAGTTCCCCGAAATCCGCCGACCGGAACGAACAGTTTACATCGAGCCGTCACTTGAGGACATGGAGTGGTACCTTGAGAACTTCCTCCGCCACGCACCAGTTATATCGTTCGATATTGAAACTTTCGGCGAGCAAATTACCTGCATCGGCTTTGCCGCCGGACCGACTTCAGCGCTGGTTGTTCCTTTTAGAGACCTTAGACAGCGTGATCCAGCACGACACATGGGAAGTTATTGGCCCACCAACGAAGCTGAGATACTGGCGTGGGGATTTGTGCGTCGAGTTCTCGGCCTCCCACAACCCAAAGTCGCGCAAAACGGACTTTACGATATCAATTTCCTCTGGACGAGATACGGAATAACGGTGGTGAACTACGAAGATGATACGATGCTGCTGCATTGGTGCTTGCAGCCGGAAAGTCTGAAGGGACTAGGCTTTCTTGGGAGTGTCTATACCAATGAAAGTTCATGGAAATTGCTAAACCGGCGCGATCCAACGGCGAAGAGGGAAAAATGAAATTCTATATTAAGATCATGTCTGACGACAAGTATATATGGACCGAAATTGACAGCAGCGGCATGTCTGCTTGGCTCACTAAGTATAAAGAAGAAGCGGACTCATGGGACAGTAAAGAGGGTGCAGAGGGTTTCGTGAAAAGGCTCGCGGAACCAGCATCTAAGTTCAGGAATGATACGTTCGAGATTGTTCAATGAGGGTGATCGTCGAGTCACCTTTTGCAGGAGATTTCAAGAATGTTAAGTATTCTCGCGAGTGTATCCGTGATTGTCTTGATCGGGGTGAGTCTCCTTTTGCTTCGCACCTTCTGTATACACAAAAAGGAGTTCTGGATGACTCGCTTCCAGAGGAACGGCAACGGGGAATTGCTGCGGCGAATGGTTGGCTTGAGGTTGCTGATTACGTTGCTGTTTATATGGATTTGGGCGTCACTAGGGGTATGCTTTTGGGTGTTGTCAAGGCCGCTCGGCTGGGCAAGGCTTTTCGACTTCGGTGGCTGAGGGAAAAGAGGGAAGAGGAGATAATTGAAAATGGATGACCAAACGAGAGTCGCGCTTAAAAGAGAGTTTGGATATGCTCCTGACGAGGCTTACGGAGAAAAGTGGGTAATTTACAAAAATAATTTTCTCGTCGTAGTTCATCCTGAACAAAGACCTAAAGTTTTTGAGCGGGGTTGCGCAGGATTATACTTCGAAATTGAGCCGGATTTCAAATGAGGGCCATTAAGACCCACGAATTAACTCCCGAATCCATCGCCCTCATGGGCGAGGAAGAAAAGCACTGGATTTACAACGCGCTGGACTGCTGCCTAACCACGGAGATTTTCAGTGTCATCAAGCCACAACTGGATAATGTCTCCAGAGCCACATACGAATTTGCTAAGGCTTTACAAGCTCCGGTGCTCGAAATGCGGATGCGAGGTATCAGGGTTAATGAAGCCTGGCGATATAATACGATTGAGTCGTACTCAACTGATCTGCGGACCATCGAGGCGAACCTTAATCGCATCTTGGTTGAGGGCATTGGTTTCTCGATTAACTGGAACTCGCCACTCCAATTAAAGAAGCTCCTTTACGAGGTCCTTGGCCTTCCACCACAAAAAAAGCGGAACGGCAAGGGCCTCTATGCAATAACCGCCGATCGGAACGCCCTCGAAAAACTGGAAGGATACTTCATTGCTCAACCCATCATCAGTCATATCCTTGCGTTACGCGACATTTCAAAAAAGATTGGCGTACTTAAAACTTCTGTTGACAGTGATGGAAGAATGCGAACATCTTATAACATTGCGGGAACTACGACAGGTCGTTTCTCAAGCTCACTTAGCGACTTCGGAACGGGCGGAAATTTGCAAAATCTTGAAGAGCGTTTGCGCCGTCCTTTCATCGCCGACCCAGGAATGAAATTTGCTTATATTGACCTCGAACAAGCGGAGAGCAGACTTGTCGGAGCCATTGAATGGAATCTCTTCGGAGATGGACGATATCTTGATGCTTGTGAGTCGGGAGACCTGCACACTACCGTTTGCAGACTCGCTTGGACCGATCTTCCTTGGACCGGCAATCTTGTTGAAGATCGAGTCATTGCGGAACGACCTTTCTATCGACAGCATTCATATCGGCATATGGCGAAAGTCCTTGGTCACGGAACTAACTATCGAGGCACGCCATTCACGATGGCCAAGCACACCAAACTCGATGCAAAGCTCATCGCCGAGTTTCAGGCCAAATACTTCACCGCCTTCCCTTCCCACCAACGATGGCACGCAGCGGTCGCGTCCGAACTCATTCAGTACGGTAATCTTACTACTCTCACTGGCCGCCGTCGCTGGTTCTTTGGGCGCCGTAATGATGATACTACTGTTAGAGAAGCTATTGCCTATGGTCCTCAAAGCGCTGTGGGAGATATCCTGAACCAGGGAATGCTTCGCATTTGGCGGCTGAATATTTGCCAGTTACTCCTGCAAATCCACGACGCGGTCTTAGTACAATACCCGGAGGAGACCGAGGACGAAGTCCTCCCGGTCCTCATCGAGACCATTAAGGTGCCGATACAACTGAATAACGGCCGCACCTTAACTATTCCCTCCGAGGCCAAGGTCGGCTGGAACTGGGCCGGGCACGACAGTAATAATCCAGATGGATTAAAGAAGTGGGCAGGACATGATAACCGGAGCCGGACCCCCGACGAGCCGCAAACTTCCAGACTGGATTCAATCCTTCATAGGGTACTCTAATGTCCTTGCTGCTCCCAGCGTATTCCGAGAATGGTCAGCAATTGGAATACTTAGTGGAGTTATGGAACGCAGACTTTGGGTCCATACGAAGGGAAGCAATCTTTATCCGAATCTCTACACCATCTTGGTCGGCCCACCGGGGGTTGGAAAGTCCGCAGTGCTTTCTCAGGTGGAAAGGTTCCTCCGTGCAGTACCGGATATCCATGTTGCACCCAGCTCCGTCTCAGCGGCGTCACTTGTGGATTCGCTGGTGCTCGCCAATCGTAAGATTATCCGCCCCAATGACGTGCCTAGCTTTGTGCAGTTTCATTATCTCACGGCCGTCGCTTCGGAGTTGGGAGTTTTCCTCCCCATTTACGATCCCCTCTTCATGAACAGTTTAACGAAATTCTACGACGGAGAGCACTATGAAGAACGCCGCCGCACCGGCAAGGTCAATCACCTTAAGATCGAGCATCCTCACCTTAGCATTATCGGCGGCACCACTCCTTCTTACCTCAATTCCTTCCTCCCCGAAGGAGGCTGGGATCAAGGATTCACTTCGCGCACCATCTTTGTCTATTCCGGAGAGCCCGTTTTTACATCCATATTCGGAAATGAACATCAGTATAAGGAACTTGAAGCAGTCTACCTTGATCTATTGCGAGATCTCAAGAGTATTGGCGGACTGTATGGAAAGTTTAGCTGGACGCCGGAAGCTGCTGTGGCGATTGAGGCATGGAACCGCGCCGGTCTACCCCCAGTTCCCGAGCACAATAAACTCCTTCACTATAACGCCAGACGACTGGCTCACACGATAAAGCTCTGCATGATCGCTTCGATCTCGCGGGCGAATGATTTGATAATAACCCTTGAGGATTACCAAAGAGCCCTGGGCTGGATACTCGATGTGGAGGTAAGGATCGTGGATATATTTCACTCATTCGGAGTCGCTGGCGATGGCGCGGCCATTGATGATACTTGGGATTTCATCTTCAGAATGTATAGTAAAAACGGCAAACGCCCGGTCGGCGAGCACCAGGTTGTGAACTTCCTGAGGAGCCGGGTTCCCTCACACAATATTATGCGGGTAGTAGAAATAATGGTGCGGTCAAATATGATAAAGTTAGACTGCACTGGTGGAGTCAACGGATATGTCCCAGCACCAAAGGCTTAGCCAAGAGCCAAAGAATGTTTATCGCGAGCGTGATCATGATGGTTCTCCATTAGTTAAGTCCCACGGTTCCAAATGGCCGAGGCCAGGGCCTTGAATGTATCATCCAACTTTCTTAGCAACTCCCCATTCTGTCTCGATAACTCGACCATCTTAAACGAGTTCTCTTCGATATTCCTTAATTGCTCGTAAGCAGCCCATTCTGATCTTCTATCTTCGAGGAACATTTGTTTCTTTTCTCCGGTGATTCCTCTGAAAATCATGTAAACGCCGCCTCCGAGTACCGCAAGCCCAAGTAAAACCTGCAAAATCGGAAATGGTCCTAGCAATTTCATCCCCTCATCGAGCATTTTTCATTACCGAGTAGGCGATATAAAGTTCGCCCGATGTGAACATTATCCAAAATGGAATACCTATAGACATATGCCCGACCTCAATCGACCCAATTATTAAAGCAAGAGCAAATTGAACCCATAAGGAGGCCGAAAGAGCCGCACAAGATGCACGGATGTAAGGCCCAGCTCTAATATCTACAATGGTCTGACCATTCAACATAAGACCTGACACGCGAATCCAACCTACCATTAGCATAAACATGCCGATGTAATACTTCGGTACAAAAGCGAGAACCCAAGGGTCGATCCCAAACGTAGCCAGCTGTGGCCAACCGACGATCTCGAAGCCCCCCGCAAGCATCGAGATCGCCATGACCCACTCAAAGGCGCGGCCTTCTACGAAATAGTCAAATCGGTTTGGCACACTGGTTCCTATACGTTAGTTCGTTCGCGAGGATACGCTTCTTAACCGCAAGCGGAGCGGCGATAGCTCCGTCGCCTTTGGCGACCACGACCTTATTATAGACTTGACAGAATGAGTCCACTGGACTAGCTTGTCCAAACGGGAGCCCGGCGCACCCACTAAGGCTCAAGCCCGCGCAAACCAGCATCAATGTCTTTATCATCCATCGCATCGACCTTCTCCATGATTGCCTTACCAGCTTGTGTCTTGCGCAGAATGGCCGCGGAGGTTTTGGCTATCTCCGCGTCCGTTCCGGCCTGAAACGATTTGGTATCATGCACTTCAGTCATGATCGCGTTCGCGATCTTCAGAACAAGAAGCACGATTTCAGGGACCGTAAACATTAACCGCTCGATTTCGCGTTTTCAACAGCGGTCTTGATAGCGGCGGGCGCGCTCGCGGCGACCTGCACATTCACGCCGGGAATAGCTTGGGCCGAGGCGGCAATAGCAGCCGGTCGGTTAACTACCCAAGACCAAATAGCCGGGCCAATTGTCAGCGCGCCGCCGGTAATCCAGCCCCAGGTCTCGGAATTAACCCAACCTTTCGCGAGAGCAAATCCGCCCCCGGCTGAAAGAACCGCGCGAAGAATACCAGTGATTTGATCGACTGTCATCTTACTTCTCCTTTATGCCGAGAGACCGCTCGGCGTCGGTTAATTCCTTCAGACATTCTAGCGAACTCAAAAGGAACTTATCTCTTTGGTTCGAGGTCGCGAAGTGCCTTATCAATCAGTTCTTCTTGAGTCGGTTTCGGTCGCTTCGCTGGTCTCGGTATTGGTTTCACCGGAACTGGAGCCGGCGAGGGTGGCGATGCTTTTGCTCCAAAAATAATCGCCTGTGCTTCGAGCCAATCATTATCCGAGGCCGGATACCGCTTCCCGGCCTCATGCGCGGCCTGGGCCTTTAAGAAGGCAACTCCCATAGGCCCGCGCCAAAAGTCGTCATCCATCATCGTGTCCTCAGTAATACCCGGCACCGCCGTTTTTACGAACCGGATATAACTTGGAACGTTATTATGCCCAGACCAGATAGCTATCGCATCAGCGAATCTCTTATTCCTATAGTTCTTCGAGGTCCTCCACAAATCTAACTGAGCACAAATCCCTTGCACAAATGTAGGGAATACCGCGATATTATTACCCTGGCCAAGGCCATCGTGCAGCGTAATAGTCTCAGTCGAGCCCCACTTCTTAGCGAGCGGACTTCCCCACATCGCCCCCGGATTTTTCGTTCTTATTGAGGCCGGTTCCATCAATGCACCTTTAGAATTTTATTACAGATGAAGGTCGGCTGAACGATTGAGAAAGAGGTTGATAGACCACCTTGAGGAGTACCAGTAAAAGTTGGTTGGGTAATTAGCGCAACATTCGCATCCGCACTAGCTTGCAATACGGATATCTGTGCTCCAGCGAGGCCACCAACTGGAGTTACCGGATGAGAATAAACACCACCAGTATTAACACCAACCGGCGTATATGGTGGAAGGTTCGTTGTTAATAAAACCCTCGTGGCCGATCCAAGGACCGCACCGAGCACCGTGCCACCCGGCAAAAGTCCATTATCGACTCCGCCCATATTAGACTTACCAGCACTGACGACCGAGCGCCGGTCTGGCATGAGCGGATCGACTCCGTTAGTGCCATAAGGGGAACCAGCAGAAACGAGCTTTGCCCGGTAATCAGGATAAAGCGCGGTACAGGCTTGACCTATAGGATAGACAAATCCGGCTGGAGCCGCGCCACCCGCGTCATAATCCCAGCAAGTTCCAGAAGGAATTAGTGCGTCGATCAATGATCCTGGGATACCAAGGGCTGTAAGCGCCGCTGCCGTCGTTAGTGCGGTTACCACTGGTATCATCGCGGCGGACACAGTAGTCCCCGGTGTTATTGTATCAAGAACCGCCGGATTTCCAAATGCGTCGAAACCTAATATCTTATTGACCCGCGCCGAGGCAACAGGGAGTGTGCCGGCCGCCAGATCTGCGATTGAGAAGATAATCGAGCGATTGATCTGATCCTGAAGTTGTTGAGTTATCATTGTGATATAGTCGAGCGCATCCTCAATATCCGCCGGATAGGCCCCGCCCTGATTCGTCAGATCGGTTTGCTGAAGGTTCGCCACGGATCGCGACACTACAATTTTCGTCGCGGCGGTGATCGGTAATCCACTTAGCGGATAGGTGACCGAGCCGCCTCCGGAGTTACCGAGCCCAGTTACCGAATAATTAACCGGGTTAACCACCGTTTGATTACCAGAAACCACATCGACCAAGGTAACTACCAGGTCCGCGAGCGCCGGAATTAGAAAGGTGAAAGGCCAAACCGTCGTGGCGCTATTGCCCTGAGCCACGGCCTTAATAGATAAAGTGGTGAGTGTCATTTCAGTGTGCCTTCGGTTTGGCGTGACCAGACATTAGTCCATGCGCCCATTCTTGCACTGTCTTAGGGTCTTGCTGACGATGCGTTACATCGTTCAGAAAAGAAAAGGTATCTATGACTTGGTTCGTTGGTGGAAGGCCAGTTAGATAACCGAAAGCCTGTGCCTCATGTCTAAGCGGGTGCTTTGGTGCCGCGGCGATCCTGTCCTTGACCACATTCGAGGCGGCCTTTAGAACCTCGTCTAATGGGGAGATTGAAGGATCGCGATTATGGATCATACTATAAGTCAGCGTATTAACGAGCGGAACGGTTCCACCGAACTGCGAGGCCAGCATTCCAGCAATAGCCCCTCCAGTTGTCTTGGCTTCCTCCCCACGAACTGCATGATGAACCAGCGCCGGCGCTACAATCATAGCTGTCATAAACGCCGCGCCCACAGCAACGCGCTGACCGTTCGATAGACTATCGTCGTACCCTGAAACCTCTTTGCCCGCCTCCCGCATCTTGTTATAATTGTGGTTCCAGTATCCGTTGTAAGCAATAGTAAGCCATTTGTTAATCTCGCCTCGGCCGATATTGGCGCGGGATACCAGTGAAGCCGAGCCATGTGCTTCGCGAACTGCTTTATCCGCGACATACACTGCATCGGCGTGCTCCATTCCATCAGCAACGGTCGCCTTATCATAAGCGGCCTTCCATACTGGAGTGGCTGTTAACTGATCGAGATACGCGACCATTGCCATTGAATAGGTCTGATGAACAGTACGCAGCTTTGCCGCGTCGTCGATCAGCGCGGAGTTCGTTATCTTATCTAGTTGAAAGCCAAAGTCCTTTTGTAATGACCGCTGCCGGTTTCGCATCTCGCCGGAGTTCTGCTGAACGAAGTCGATCGCATCAAACATATTTGATTGACTACCAAAGAACCGACGTGTCGCATTCGGCAAGAATTGACCGAGACCAAGCCTGCTTATCTCTTGGACAAGTCGAGCGGGCGCAGTCACGAACGGAGTTCCGGTCTTGCCGGTCGTATCCATATCCATTTTGCCAAGTTCATAGATCGACGAGGCCCCGGCGCTTCCACCATGAATCAAGGCCGTCGAGGCCTTCCAGCCCATTAATTGCACCGTCACATTCTGACGGAGATTTCGGCTGAGCCAAACCGCCTTATCATCATGAAAGCCCACATCGGAGCCGCCATTATCGGCAATATCCCTGATCCATTTATCAAGCATCCGAACATATTCGGGGCCGAAGGCTTTATCAATTCCCTCTCGAACGATGGGATCGGTTATAACCTTGTTCGCGTTAATCACAGGTTCCTGCATAAAAACGGCATGGGCGGTCTGCGACAACCGTGCATGAATCTGCGAGATGGATAGGTCCAAAGGATAGACTTTCCCGGTTCTTTGATGCAGCGCATTCGCGGTTGGTAAAGGATCGAACTTTGTTTTTTGGAATAGGTCCGTGTCAACCTGCTGGCCAAGTAATTTATGCCGGGGGTCTTCGATCAAAGGGTAATAGTCCTCGCCGACTAATGGAATAGCGACACCAGACCTCGCCGAAGTTACCTTTTCAACTAATGGAGCTAACGGCTTAAAAAGTCCATGAATACCCTCCACAACAGCCTTATCCATATCAGTCATTTCTCGAGCGAGATAGGCCTCGACTTCGGGCTCGGTCCAACGATAGCCTTTTAATAGAATCTCTCGATTACTCTTGTTCTTATAGTTTAGTGCAATCGCGATCTTATTCTCGTTAGACAATTGCATCGGCTTCCCGGTTGCCCAATCAAGCAACTCATTATTGGTCGTCGCATCATTCAGGGCCTTACCCCAAGCACGATCCCCAGGAAGTTCGCCAGCCATCTTGGCCAGCTTAGTTATCATGTCGCCCTTGGCTTGCTCGCCTTCGATTAGTCCTCGAAGCACGGAAGAGTTAAACGCGCCCAGCGGGTCTTTCTTATCGATCCAATCAATGAGTTTCTCGGCCTTGAGCAACCGCGAGTCGATCTCGCGTCCAACAGCACGGAGACCAGAAATTGGCCCTTTCTTTGTTGGGTCAAAGTCATTCTTTTCCAGAGTATCAAGGTTCTTAGCGATCTTATCAATAACCTCGTTATAAGCTTCTTTCCTCCCAGCCAATTCGATCTGTCTCGCGGCGCGCCCGTTGTGATCCAAGGACTTAATCATAGTTGCAAAGTCACGGTACTGATTAACTGTGAACTCGTCGATTGGGCGAATGTTAGCTCCGGCGCGCGGGGTAGGCAATTCAGCTTGAATAATCATCGCGCCGTTAGCGTTACGATCGCGCACAAAGTTAGCAAAGTCCTTATCTGTGCCCTGCAGGTTATAATCAGTATTTTCAACCGTGCGCCGAGTTTCAATACCATACTGCTGGAGCAGCCGATGAATTTGATCGGTGAAAGTCTGATCGACTGCCGGAAGATTAACCTGACTCGCGTACTTATCGAACAGATTTTCGGCGCGAGCCTGTTCTTTCTCGAAGCCCTTCGCCTCTTTTGCCAGAATGAAATTCAGCATTTGATGTTGCTTTTGAATAAACGCTTCAGCGTAATCCTTCTTTAGAAGGGCCTTCTCGGCCTCTCGGCCTCCTTTCTCTGCCCCGCGCCTCCAGGTTTCATAGCTAACCTCACTTGCTGTGCTCTTATTAAATTGGTCCTTGCCCCACGAAGTAAGCTCCTCGCGGCCGAGAGGCGGCTCGCGTCCGTTAAGCTTTGACAGCATTCTCCATTCTGTCGCCAGGAGATCGACGTTATAGTCCGCCAGCGCCGCTTCGCTCGCTTCAATCGCGATATTATCCGCCAGATGCCCATATTTTGCCTCCATCCTTGCGGCGGTCAGCCTATCAGAATACTGCTTAAACTGGGCCTTTGGCCCGATACCGAGATCGGCGCGCTCGGTCTCCAACTCAAGAATGGCCTTGACCATAGCGGAGCCGGACTCGAAACCAAAGATCGGAGCCCATTCGTCGGCCTTGACCTCGCCAAGTGGCTTCCAAAAGTCCGATAGAATTTTCTTGCCGTTGGGCAAGATGCCTTTATCGGTATTAAAGAAACGATCAGCACGAAAAGCCGGACTGTCATGCAGTTCTTGATCAACTTCGGCTCGCTCGGCTTCCTCATTGGATTTCCATTCCGGGGTCAGTCGTTTCGCTGCCTCGCGTTTTGCAAGACCAACGGCCTTTTCAAGAACATGTTCTTGCGCGCGATCAATCAGATTGGAATAGCGTTTGAACTCTGGCTCGGTTATATTGAGAGCCGAGGCGTCGGTGAATAGGGGATGGAGATAGAGTGATTCCTTTTCTTTAATCGCCTTTTCAACAGTAACTTTTGCAACTGAATTATCTTCCGGAATCGGCTGAGTTGACTTAGGCTCTTCAACAGGTTGTTCTTCTTTTATTGCTTTAGCTTCTTCCCTCGTCACCCCCTTTTCTTGAACCCGAACCTGGTCTTTCAGTCCCTCATGGACTGCCTCGTCAACGTTCGCAATATACTTCGCTAGTGAAATCTTCACTTCCGCTCCGGTCTCCGCAGCCAGCGTAGCTTTATCAGCAATTCCCGGTACAAAGCCAAACAGGCCATCGCCTTCAAGTGGAACCTTGCCCTCCCTTTCATATAAATCAAGAATAGCTTGTCCAGGAACATGAACGGTCCCCTTATCACCATGAGCCTTCAGGTATTCTTCGAATAGTTCCGGCGACCGCTCTTTCGTCTTAGACTCCTGCGCGGCCTCAATCGCCGAGTCAAGGGCTTCGCCAGCGGCCTCGGCTTTAGCTTGGTCCACTATCGGCTTCGCTTGCCACAGTTGGTCCTTCGGGGTTTCACCCGCTGAAAGATCGCGGGGACCGCCCTTAGTATGCTCAGCCAAGAAAGAATGAAAATCTTCGGTAGGCCTTCCAATTTTAGATTGAACTTGCCCAGTTTCAATAAGCGCCCCGGTGCCGAAAATCGCCAGATCGCGTTGGAGCCTGTCAGCTTGCGCTGGGCTCATTCCAAGTTTCTCGGCTACTCCAGCCGCTGCCCCAGCCGCTCCACCGACCAGCCCCGGCACGAGCCTTATCGCTGCTTCAGTCGCCCGTACCGCCGGAAGTAGACCCATGCCCTCATAAAAATCCTGCACATTTTGGCTCAGCCCAAGCTCGTGGGCCTCCCGCATAAACTTGTTAACAACACTTTCCTCCCCAAAGCCACCGGCAAAGCCGGAACTCGCGCGCTCAACTATTCCGCGAAGTTTCTCGCGGCCCGGCTGGGTCGAGGATAGATCGGCGATCGCCGGGGCCTGATTAACGAGTGAAAATGATGTGGCGAGATCGAGTTGATCCTGGCCAAGTCTCGAAAAGAACCCGGAGATTTTATCAAGGATCGGATAATCGTCATTAGAGACTTTAGCTGCCATCGGGTTCGAGTCAATATACTTATCGATCGCAGGATTTTGAACCGCCTTGATCGCAGCCTGAGTCTTGGCGTGAGCGTCGTATCCTGGAAGATCGGTCTGGACTATAGAGGCCGGAATGCCGGTTTGCTTCGCTATACTAAGGGCCTTACCAGCCTCTTCCGGATTATCGTTAGCTGATACAGTGGCTTTAGCTTGCGCCCTCGACCCAAGAACCGGAGCCGCATCCCAGGGGTTGCTACCAACAATAGGTGCTGGAGCCGGCACTTTTGGTGTGGCTTCCGGGCTCAGTAATGGTGCGTCATCCCACTCAGCCACCTGATTGATCCTCTACTGATCTTATTCCCGGTTTAATTCTATAAGAACCATTCGGATGTTTAAAAACAGCCCCCGCCGGAATCTTCGCAAAATCGGCTTCTTCCGAGCCCTTTCGAACCTCGAATTGATAGGGTCGTTGACGAGTACTAGTAAACGGCACCCAGCCGCCAATCCATCCTGGATCAGTAACTTCTTCTTTTAATAATCCCTGACCGATATCCGTCGTCTCCTTCGGAGTTAACTTACGTTTCTTCTCAGCCATCTCTGCGTTGATCGCGGCCTCAAAGGCCCCGCGGAATTGGAGGTAACCATCTCGCCTACCCTTATCGGTTGCGGAGTCACTAATGCCAGCATCATTAAGAAATGGGTGCATCGACTTCATCGCACCATCAACAGCTATTCCTCGTTTGACGTTCGCAGCTGTTTGCTGCTGCTGTAAAGTCAGCGTTTGTTTTTGCCCGCGCGTAAGCAACGGCTCATTATCGATGTTCAAATCGGCATAGCCCTCCGGATCATAGGACGCCATTCCACTAATTTGTAAAAATCGTTTGGCCCCAGCGTTACTAGGCGGCACATCCGCCGACATATTCTTTCTCATTCGAGCATCGAAGATGCCGCGTAATCCTTGCGGCGCGCTATTATAAGCCGCCTGCGCCGCGTCAGACATTTGATCTACAGTCGTGATATTCTTTTTATCATCGATCAGTTCATTCATAACTACATTACGAACCTGATGCTGCGAGTCCCGTGCTGCATTTTGCATTATTCTCGTATCTCCAACAATTCGCTGCTGGAGCGTGTCGAGATACGCGGCTTGGTTTGCAGGCTCATCTGGAAAGACCTGTATAGATCGCTCCTTCGCTTTATCCAGTGCCTTCGAAGTCAATCCTGCCGTATCAATAGCCGATCCGGTATCGGTGTTCCACCATCTCAATTCCTCGGCGCGCCGTTCGGTCAGGTTCTGTAACGGGTGTTTTACACCACTTGGTTCCGTCACATTATTATACATAGGCAAAATACTTTTCGCCCGTTCGAGGTCCCCGGCCCTTACGGCCTGGCCGAGCCCTTCTTGCGTCCACTTTTCCCCCGCGTTGAAGGTAAGATCGGCAAGAGCGTCTCGCGCGCCTTTAGGCAGTCCAGGCGCAAAATTATCAACGATCTGGTACGCTTTACCAAGTTCATTTCGTAATCGTTGAGTGTACACAGCTTTGCGCTGATCAGGTGGTATATTCTCATCGCCCGGTTGCGATCTAGTGCCATATCCAGATGACATTTGTTTATAGTCCCAACTCGCTTTTTCAGTGTATCCCTCCAACCGTTTAACGCGCTCCTCCATAGTACCGATCCCAACATCGTTTATGATTTGATCGGACTGGACTTTGGTATCGCGCCGGATTATTTCCTGGTCAATAATAGGTTTGATTTTGAGTTCGGTTTCACCACTCAGCGATGCTTTGTTCTTGTTTAACAATTCCCTCGCTCGAAGTGGATTATCCTTTGCCATCGCCTGGAGCCGTGTGCCCCAGGCGCCGTCCACAATTGCGCGGTCCATCTGGAGTTTAGTTTCATCCGATGCGCCTTGATACTCGGGAAGGTTCCGCTGAGAAGTCAATGCATTTTGTGTGCTCGCGAGAAACCGCTGGTCATCGTCGGCGTTCTTCGCGATGTTACTCATAGAGTTAGCAACGACGGCGTTGCTCGTCTCTTTTTGATACTGTCGATTGGCGGTCCCCGCGAGCCGACCGGCATCTTTAATTGAGTATCCAAGTTGTCTCGTAAAAAGCTGATCAAACTTCTTCGCTACATCAGGGTTAGGTGCCTGAGCTTTAACCTCTTCTCTTATTTTCGCTGCGTCCTCCATAAACTTTGGCAAAGCATTAACGCGAGCGGCTCCCTGCAGGGACGTGTAAGTTTCAGTGAGGGTCGAAAGCTGTGTATCACCATGGAGGAATAATTCCTCCGCGTGAGAGACATTCACGTCCTCCTGCATTTTCAGGGCGTGCTTCTCAAGCACATTTCCAAGATTCTCTATACCGGCTCCAAGATGACTTTCAGCTAGGCCAATCCCGGCCCCGAAGGCCTCCGGCGAAGCCCCAGCAGCCGACTGGTAGGGCTGGGCCTGGCCTGAGGGCGCGACCGAGGGAACGGAGGGAGACGGAACGGCGGGCACTATAAAACTCCTTTTTGCTTGTAACCAACCCACTTATCCGAGAATGACCCGGCCGAACCGAGCAGGCTCGTCGCTACATTAATCGTCCCGGCCTTCTCCGCGTTCTCAGCCGCGGCCCTGTTGAGCCCGCTTTCCGCTTCGAAATTCATGCCCTGAGCCTTGAACCCGGAAGCGTTCCTCGCGGCATTATTCAGGATCGTGAGTGTGTCAAGGTGACCGAGCGCCTCAGCGCTCTCGCGCACGTTAACCGCCGTGCCGGAGCCCACATCAAGTCCGCTCGATGCCTGAGTCGCGAGTTGAGTTGCAACCAGGTTCTTGGTTTTTAGGTCCTGGGTTTGAGCCTGAACAGCGCCGGTCTGAGTGGCGTAGTCCGCGTTCCGCTTCGCGATAATAGCATTGTTGTTCGCGACGGCGGCCTTGTAGTTATAGGCCGCCGCATTCGCGTCAGCGGTCTGCTTCGCGCCAAAGGCCCCCACCGCTCCGCTCGCGGCTGAGGCCACCAGTGATCCAATCGCAAGTGTTTCAATGCCCACTTGAGTACCTCATTACTATATACTCGCCGTCACGGACCTCTTTGAAGCCGATCCAGCGGAGCCAGTCACGCGATTTTTCAAATTCGCTATCGACCATTCCCACTACCGGGCCATAGGCCCGCGCCATCCATTTCACAAACCGCTTCGAGGCCCGCAGGAGTGGAACCTGATGGGCCTCGATCAAGGGGGTGGTGAGCATCCATAATCGGCACTCGCCAAGAAGGGTCTCACTGTGGCCACCGAAGATTGCGGCTGGTTCGCCGTCTACCATACAAACGAAGGAAAGAAACTCATTGCGTAAAGCGCGTTCCAGTAATTCGGGCGCGTTAATTTGCAATTTATCGAGCGTTCGCTGCTCATGGAACCGAAGGTTCGACAGGATTTGAATGCCGTCACCAAAAGTTGCTCTGCGAAATTCAATCATTTGCCGGTGTCTCCGACTTGAATTTCTGGGATCACGCCGAGAATCGTGGCCGGGAGCGGATTTGATTGCTGAATACAAAGCTGACCTTCGGTCTGCCAGCCCCCACCAATCACCATGCGCTGATCACCTGTGAACAGGTCTATTGGCTGACCAATAGTATTCAGGTCGCGGTCCTTGTATGAAGTGAGATCATCAAAGGTCGGTCCCATTTCCAATCCGCGAGTCTGATCAACCCGCGCAGTCAGGGCGATAAGATTCTTTCGTTTGCCCTGGATCGTTGGATCGCCAGTGTCAAGATAGAGGGTTTGAAGCTGCGCGGTGTAAGCAAGGCCTACGGTAACTTTGGAACAGGGCTGGGATAGCATCACCGAGCCATTCAAAACAGTTTGCATAGGAAATACATTCCCGTCTCCAAGAATTGAAACTGTTTCGCCCTCAAGATGATCGAGGCCGGAGAAAACCGTACTCGGCTTAGTCAAAGACCAAGTTACTTGAGGCCACATAAGTGCCGGATTTCGAAACGAGTCTATATCGGTTATAGGCTTTGTTATCGTCGCGGTTACGAGTTGAGAATTTGTGTAGGCAGTTATTGTGGCAATACCACCACCGGCGCGAATTATTGAGCCCACATCGCCAGCACTAAAGGCTGCTACATTAGTGGAGAACTGGACCCCAACTCCACTAACGGCGCTGGAACTCAAGGTAGCAGTTGGAAACACAAGGTCGTTCTGCAAAGCGCAGTCTACAAAGAATGCATCCTCAACTCCATAAGGCATAAGCCTCGTATGCATTCGCTCGATGAAAGAGACCTGACGTCCCTGCAAGTATCTTTGTACTATCATATAGACCGCATTCTCTTGGCCTTCCTGAATCGAAGTGATTGACTGGAATCGACCCTGCGTCGCGTGTTGAGCCCAACCAAAGACTTCCTGTTCCTTCAAGTAGGTCAGCGAGAGCAACGCTCCATCCGAGCGGACCGCCCAAATGATCTTGAAAGGTTCTTCGGCGTAGGTCCACTCCTTGATCGAATACCCAGTAAACAGATGGTTTGACAGCACCGACAGGTCGGCGCCCGTGTAGATATTGGTGTAGAAGCTGTACGAGAGGTCCCGGACCACAGTGCCTTTCTGTTGGACATACAGAATATCATAGTTGATAGTAAGCGGTTCGACATCGGCGCACCCGTTGTAAGCTTGAGGGGTTGCGTTAATTGTGGTGGGAGATAAGATGGCACCGGCGCTGCCGCCAGAGACCTGCCATGCGCCTCCTCCAGTCAGCATGATAAGACCGCCCGGCATCGCGACCATATACTTAATGTTGTTAACTTGACGCGAGACCAAGGTCCCAGTTATTGCGTCGCTTGGCTGAACCGGATCGGATACGTCGAAGTTCTTGAATTGACCGGGCTTGGACATCCAGAAGGTTGCCGGGAAAGAATTTGATCCGGCGTAGACCTTGCGCTGCTGGTCATAGGTGACCGCGATCGGGTTATTACTGGTAAATGGATTTTGGTGAGTTGGGGGTGCGAATGTAAAATCTGGAACGATGTTCGTATCGACAGCCTGGACGTTCGCGTTACCAGTAATGGTCGTCATAAAACCGTAAAGCGCCCCGGCGGGAATGGCTAATCCAACGCTCGGAAGCGCCTTATACACGTTATACGAAACAGCCCCGGCGACCACCGTCCACTGAATAAGAACGGAACCAGCGACGGCGGCGATATTAACCTGAGCTCCTTGACCACCAACTGCTGAGGCCACTGATTCCTCACCGGCCGCGTTCACAGCCGTAATTACATAAGAATACTGTGTAGTGCCACCAGTGTTTGGATTAACCGTGACTACCGGGGCCATTGGCGCGGCTATCGCGGACCCAATTGAGACCGCAGTAAAGGCCCAGGCCGTATCACCAGTCCGCGTTAAATCATAGGGTGGATAGCTTGGATGTGTAAGCGTCATAGTATCGGCGGACTGCGTAAACTTGAGTAGCGCCAGGTCCGCGGCGGCATAAGGTGAAACGATCTCATAGAGAGAAGCGACGGTGCCGGAGGTGAATACACCGAATCCAGCAGTGTTTAGTGTGTTGCCATTTAGGTCTTGTAGACTGAAATGGTTCGCGTCCACCACCACTACAAGGTATTGCTTGTTATTAGCTTGTGTCATCCCGGCAGCGAGGATCAAAACTTGAGTCCCGGCTGTATATCCATGAGCGGTCACATTGAATACGCCAGGATTCGCGTTCGTAGCCCCAGTAATAGTTTTCGCGGCGTTAAATACCTGCGCGCCGCTTTTAATAACCCGTATCGCGAGGTTACTAAATTCGAGGATATAATTTTGGACGGTGCTGAACTGAAATGGAATGAGCCGCTCGGGATTTACTGAATCTTTGACTTGGTATACCAACTCAAAGCCCGGCCGATTGCTCGCGCCGCCACGGTAGTCTACAAAGAAATTTCGAAGCCGCGCCGCGCCAATATGGTACTTCGCAAGATCAACTCGCGCGTATAGTGTCGGGGAAAGTTCCCCACCCGCGAAGGAGGTCTGAATTATATTAGTGCTCAAATTGTATCCCATTCAGACATATTATTAAGGGGAGTCAAGATGACCGCGCCCTCGCCCTGCGCTCCGGCGACCACGAGGGTCGATAGACCATCGACTTTCTGAGTGCCGAACGGCGTCACTGTCATATCGAAACCGAAGTTTCTATTCTTAAGAATAAGGTCGAAGCCGCCGTAAGGAAGGGTCATCCATAGGCGAAGGTCTGGAAGAAGCAGGGCGAACGCGGCGGCGACGGTCTGCTGAATTATTACGATTTGATCGAAAGGGAGAATGGTGACAGAGCCCGCGGTGGACACGATCCGCTTGTTATTGAGCGGACGAATAACTTGACCGAAGGTCGGGCCATAATCAACCTTGCCATAAATAGTTGGAGTTGAAATTATACCAGAAGGGGGACTGCTCATTTTGTAATTCCCTGTTCGTGCTAACGTGGCCGCCTTGCATACAGCCCACCCCACGCGCCTAACGTACTGACAGTAAACGTACTTTGCACAACACAGAATACCGTTGTCGTCGAGTTAAGACTGATGCGGTTTCTTGGGAATGGCGCGCTGATATTAGCGACTCCGGGTACATTAGCGGCGCCAGTCCAATAGCCGATATTGAACGGCGTCTGATTAAGCGTAGCTGAAGTGGTTGAGATCGACGTGATAAGGCTGGTAATCGATGTAGATGCCGCTGTCGTAAAATTAGCCTCGCACGTCACGTCCCAGTCGCCGGCGGTCAATGATTGACTAGTGAGGTTTGCGGGAGTTGCCGTGGTCAACGCTACCGGAGACCCAGATGCGACCGATGGACCAAAGGACTCGCCAACGTCACCAGCAGCTGCATTGTCGTTAGTAGTAGTACCTTTGACTTTATTGACGGTAGAGGCGCTGTTGTTAGAGCCGTCAGGCGTTCCAAATGTCATATAACCGCCCGTGACGCTCGCCATCACAGGTGAAAGACCCGTCCTACCAATGAACACTTGACCATCTGTACCGATGTTGGTTGTGAACGGTGCCGCGCCCACACCACCGCCGAGCATAACGCCATTAGCATTGAGCAGCGTAGAAGTCGCCTGTTTCCCGCTTGAATTAAAGAACGGAACGCCGCCAGAGGTCCCGAGCGGCAGCGTTGAGGGAACGCTGTATTCAGTTGCAGTTCCACTATCGCTTACCGTTGAAGAATTGGTAGGAACCGTCACGCCATTCTGAATGAAGATGTTGTTAGCGCCAACCTTTGTATTAGTAGAAGATGCTCCAATAGTTAGAGCCGCATAGGTTGATGGTGTTACCAAAGTATTATTGTTAATTTGCGCCCCGTTGGCGTTTGTGATACATAGCGGTTTTGGATTGCCGGTACTAGCGAGCGTCGTAATGCGGTTGCCAAGAATAGTAGCAGTATCGACTTGACGTGTTGACCCGCGAAAATCAACCAAGCAATTATTGCTCTCTGTATTGGTACCATGTTGTTCCATAACGTTGCCGACGATGAATGGCGAGGCTCCACCATCCCACACCACCATCCCACCTGCACAGGACAAGTTATTAGCATCATCAATAATTACACCGCTGGCACCAATAACAAGTTGGCCTTCAATGCAAGGACCGGGGCCAGCAACCGTGTTTTTGGCGATGCGCATACTATCACCACCAAAGTTAAAAGTGATTGGATTTAGAAATGAATTAAGCGGGCCAATCATACCGTTAGTAGTGCCACCAGTAACGTTCGCAGCAATGACAGTACCGCCAGATGTATAAGCATTAGCGAACGTTGGGGTCAAATCAATATGTGTACCATCAACTACGGTGATCGACCATGAGCCGTTGGCTTCCGTGGTGCCGCCAACATTTGCCACTGTCGCGATCATGCCATTGATCATGCCGGTCGTGGAAGTGACAGTAAGACGAACAAGTCCAGAACCGTTATTGGCGGCGCCACTGACATTGACCGGCGCTAACGCGTTGTTAAACCGAACTGCTTTGCCATTCAACGCAAGAACAGTGTTATGATCCACCTGTGAAAACACAATGATACCAGTATTTGTGCCACTGGTATCGAAGTTGATAAAATCGCGCGCGTGCGTGCCACTGGCTGAGAACACCTTGAAACCTGAAATGCGCCAGCCATAGGGATTGCTGACGGCGTTCGGTGTGAAACGAAATATGTCGGTCGAGTTACCGACGCCATCGACGATCAGCGCGACACAATTCTCGGCGGCGTGCAGATAGATCGGCTTTTGCCTCAAAAATACTTCGGTACCCGAACCGGAGATGGCATAATTGCCACAAGGGAAATAGAGTTCGCCACCCTCGGCTATTGACGCTATAGCCGTTTGAAGAACGGCTGTTTGATCGGTTCCATCCCCTTTCGCTCCAAAATCAGCGACAGATGGAATTGCTGCACCACAAACTCCAAAAGATGGAGGAACTGTATCAAAAAGGCACTTCGCGCCGGTTGTACTCGCAACAGTAGAATTAAATCCGATAACTCCTGGACCGCGACCGATAGGGACAGTTCCATTTGGCACCTGCCACTGGGCCAAGGCCACCGACGAGGTTAAAGCAAGAAGAAACCCAATGATAAATCGTTTCATGCTTATATAGTCCCATAAAGTGGCCCGAGCGGGGCTGTGTAACCAATAGTGGTCTGGCCAAAGTCGTAGTCATCGCGGATAGTAAGCCAATCTGGCATGTTATCAATCACCATCAAACCTTCGTTACCGTCAGTAGCCCGCGCTGCCACGATTACGGCATTCGCCTGAGCAAACTTCGTATTCGCCAAGGCGACTTGACCAGATAGCGCAAGAACCAGCTTCGCGGCTAATGCTTGAACAAGCGCCTCGACAAAATCGGCCCCGAAAAGGGCAGGATTCGTGATGCGCATTATATATCGGCCAATAGCTTGGTACTGGTTTGTAAGAACTACATTCTGCTGATTACCACTAGCATCGGTGTCGGTTGTAACTTCGAAAGGAGCACCAGGGCCAATCACATAAGGATATGTATTACTGCCAGCGGTTGTGAAAGGGGTTCCGACGTAATAACTTTGAAGTTGCTGGATAACCCGGCCCATCTTGATGCAGTCATCGGGGTACGCGTACTCATAGAGCCAAGGCGGTGCTGGGAAGGCCGAGGACCACTGACTCGCGGTGGAAGCGGAATTGGTCGGGGTTCCGGGGGCGGACTTTAGCAGGGCTAAATAAGCCGTCTTAGACGCGAAGTTCCAATAGGCCATACCAAGAACCTCGTCCCGTGTATCGGCATAGATAAGATTACAGTTGCGCGCCTCGACCGAAGCCTCGGTGAGCGAGGCTATAGAAGTCCGAGTGCCAATGGCCTGGAGCGCGCGGTTGCAAATACTAACTTCTGACGGCATTAGATCGCGTCCTCTACTTCCTCATAATGGCACCGGAACCAGCAAATCCTATGTAAATCTGTCCATAAACGACCGGGTCGGCAGCTAACGCGCGAGCTTGGTCAAACGAGTTAGTTGTCCACGGCCCAAGCTGCGTCCACACGGGAGACGCCGCCGGTCCAGTCGTACATTGCCAAATCCCGTAGGCCGATAAATACCAGCTTGAAAACGGACCTGAGCCCGAGGCTGTGCCGCTGGAGTTTACGGTTATGGTTACGGTGCTTCCCGAATAAGAAGCGATGGTCCCGGCCATGTAAGAATTGCCGCCAATGTTCCCCACGCCGATCGGTGCCCCGACTTGAAAAGTCGAGGAAAGGCCAGAACCAACCGTAAACGAAACGCTGCCACTCCCGACAATCGAAACGGAATCGGTGGGGTGATAACTGACGAAGCCCACCCCGTAGATCGCCGGATAGGATTGACCCGGCGCCGCTGCCCCGAAAGCAATAACGGAGAAGTCCGCATTGTTAACCTGATTGAAGGTAGCCCCGCCATCCGTTGTGTAATACGTCCCGCCGAAGTTATTTGGATAAGCTCCGTGTCCGCTATAAGGAGCGAGTAGAAAAGTGTACGGCGGGGCTCTGGTTGTGGTTGAAGTAAACCACACATGGCCGGATTGTCCTTGGACGCACTTGATATAGCCGGTGTTATCTAAATTCGTCGGTCTTCCGACCGACCCGGATGTCAGGCTCCAAGTCGATCCGCTATTGGTGGAGCGGTAAAACCCGACACCAGGATAGAACAAATAAAAGGCGTTTTGCGTAACGGGATCGGCTTCGACAAACCTATTGGATTGCGGGTTAGAGTTGAAAGAAGCAAAACTCGGGCTTCCGGCAAAGGAGCAGGCGGTCCAGTTCACGCCAGCGTCGGTGGTGAATTGCGGGGTTGTCCCTCCTGCCGGTGCCCATACAAAGTTGGTGGGACTGCTGATGGCAATGTCCCCACCCCCAAATCCCGAGCTGCCATTATAGGCGTTCGAGGGAATACTTGGGCTTACACCGTTATGGGCAAGCAAGAACTTCGTGAAACTGTTGGCCGCGCCCGTCGCCGAGTAACAGGATTTGCATCCCGTGGCACCGTTACCATATCCAGATTTTACGGGATCGCTGATCGCAGCTACGAAATTTGTATTGGTGAATTTCGCGTTGTCGAGCGACCAACAGGCGCTCAAATCTCCATTGTTGTCTGGCTCGGAACGCGAAGGATAACTGGATAGATCGGGGACAAAGATAGGATGGTCCCAAAATCCCCCAATCACCTTGCCTGACCCAAAACTCAGCATAGTATTTGGATTTAATTGTTCCTCGCCGTTATTGTGCGAGGTCCATGTCACACTGGTTCCGGTCGTCACCGAGCCGGTCGCGGCGGTCGTGTAGTAGGACTCGTTGAAGCAGTTAATATAGACCTTGCTGGATATGGTCCGGCTGAATGTCGCGTTGTTAACGCCGACACCGACGTTAGCCAATTGCAATAACCAGGGAATGTCAGCATTGCCGAACGTCGGTGAACTAGTCCAGCCACTCCAGCCGCTGCCGGTGTGCTCGTTCAGATTGCCGGAGCCGTCTACCGCCAAAACGTGAGAGGCACTGTTTGGATCACAGCAAACGGCTTGCGCGCTGGTTCCCGAGACTTCCGTTGCCCAACTGGTGCCGTTGAAACTCAATACGGCGCCCCCCGTGCCACCGGCCGTCGTCATGGAAGCGGTGCATACATAATACTTGCTGCCGTCCGATGCGAAATCAGCATTCTTGACATTGGACGGCCCGCCGGTTGTGGTCACAGCGCTCCAGGTCGAAGAATTTCCAAGGTTGGCATTATTGGAAACGTAAACGCCGTTACCTTGACTGAAAGCGTAAGCCTGATTCGGGTTGTTGGGATTAAAGACAATCCCTGTGATGCCTGCTGGCGACCCGGTCGGGGTAGGAAATCCGCTGGGCTTCCCCCATGTGGTGCCACCATCAGCCGTGGCCCAGAGCCCGCCCGTACTCTCGAACCCGACAAATACAATTGTCGGATCAGTCGGATGAATAGTCATCCGCTGGCTGTTCAATCGGCCAACGTTGTTAGGATTAGCAAGAGTATTATTATCAATGGGCGTGAAGGCGGTCTGTGTCCAAGACACTCCACCAGTGGTGCTTTTGTAAACCCCGGAAAGCTGATTTGGGTTGCTAGACGGGTAGGTTATGTAAACCATGTAGAGAACGCTGGAATTGTTTGGCGCAATCGCGATCTCGTAAACACCTTGGCCCGCATATGGCCCGTTCGAGACAAACGACGCGGGCATTGCATTTGAGTTGACGAGTTGCTGCCACGCCCCGGTCGCCCCGCTATTTGGCGTTGGGACGGTAGCGTTCGGATTCCAGATATAGGCGCCGTAAGTATCGGTCCTGATGACGTGGGTATCGTCATTCGCAATTGAGAAGCCAGAAAACTGCCCGCCAGCACCGAGCTTAAGCGGCTGAAGTGTCTGAATACTACCACCATGCAGATGCAGACCGGCTGCAGCCTTCTTTGCTCCAAGAAGGGCAATCGCTGCAGCCGACCCTAATATTTTTCTTCTTGTCATGAGACCTGTCATGCCCTTACTACAAAGTGTCATCGAAACGACACCAACATTTGTTCTTGAGTATTAGCCGCCCAGCTAACCGTAGCGGCCCAAGAAGCATTTGTACTCACGGTGGTCCAGTCTGCGTTGCCGATACTAGTGGTGCCGTTTGATAGCGTAGCGGAATTGGCCACCGGATCAGTAGAAGATGACCATGAAAAGCCGGTTTGGCCTGAACCAATAATTGAAAACAGAAAATCCCCAGCTGTGATATTGATGTTTGTCGTAACTGGAGGATTACCACTGGATTTTGCAGTTTGCTTTACGGTAGTGGAATTCAAATTGTCCATATACCAGACTTGGGCAATCTGAACAAAAAAGGCGCCACCATTTAAGGTGACAGTCTGAGTTCCAGAGCCCGGAGCGGTTCCAGTAATTTGAAAGAACTGCATTTCTGGGCGTGAGGTTCCACTAAAGATCGCCGTGGCGGTAACACCATTAACGGTAATACTTGTGAAGGCGGTTGAATTGCCCTGAACGACACCGATCAGAATAACACGCGTAGCGGTTGCTGTGCCGATAGCAGATGTAAAAGAGTTCGATCCAGTGCCCCCATCGGCGACGGCAATGTTTCCGGCCTTGACGTAAAATGGTGCTCCGCCCGCTGGCTTTACTAGTGGCAACCATCCAGCCGCGTTCACGTTTGGTAGTGGCGCAAGCGCAAGCGCTGCGGCCAATAAATATTTAAGCAGTTTCATTAGAAAGCACTCACTTCGTCCCAACAAACTCGAACCGAGAATACCCAGGTGCCGGTTCCGGGAACGGTTGCCTGAAGAACAAAGCCCTCATTCTGGGCTAGAACAAGTGGTGACTCACCAATTCCGACCTTAAAAATATCAGTGGTCGGTAAAAGGCCCGCGTCAATTGAAGTCGCAACCGAAAATTCAACTGAAGCTAGGGGTTGAGTGTCAAGGGTTCGTGTTCCGGCAGTTAGCGTCGCGGTTGAGGCCACACGAAAATCGGATATCCCTGTAGTCGCAAAACTCGTTCGGAGCTTGCCGTTATTGCCAGTTAAGGTTCCGGAGGTTCCCCCCGTGTCGCTGACAGTGAAAGAACGCGCCGCTATCATATCGAACTTTGCCGCACCAGCCACGAAAGCGGTAGTAATGTCGTCAGCCTCGGCAGTGACCTTACGGATAATGGCGAGACTTGCCGCGCCGTAGCGGAATGAAAAGACCGGCGAACCGCCAGCAAGGCCCGCCGCCATAGTACCGGAATTGGCTCCCATACAATAAGAACCAAGAAGGGCCGGGCCAACGGTCATCGGGATGGAGTTGGCAGCGGTGGCCGAGCCAAGGGTAATAATGCCGGGGCTATTCGGATTCAGCGCGGTTACGATGGAGGTATCGGTAGCGACCGGCGCAGTGGAGGCGGGCTTGATTGTACCAACGTTGGTGCCAGCGGTATCGATTAACTTGACACCACCGATAGTGTTGGTTCCGGCTGGAGTCGCCGAATTGGCGACGTTAGTAAGAGCTTTCAAAATTGCGACGACGGAACAGGCCGTTGTTGAGGTTGGAACAGTGCAAAGCGCATCGGCCTTAGCACCTTGAGTTAGGTCCCATCCATCAACTCCGGCGCCGGATGCAAGGGAACTAGCTGCTAAAGCGCCTGCAGCGAACGATCCGGCCGAGTAGGCCCCGGAAGCCACGCTGCTTGCGGCCTGTGTGACAGCAATAGTGCTGGCCGCGGCAAGATTAACGGTAATACGGCCAGAGGCATCTACCGCCCAGCATTGAGTGGTGGTGGTGTTATCGCAGCCGATAAATCGGCTGAAGAGAACGCCGGAGCCGTTATCTTTCGCGCCGAAAGTCAGACCGGAGCCAGCGGTGGCGGTGTAGTTATCGGCCGCCAGCGCTTGCGAGGCAAAACCGATAAGTAATGCAAGTGATAAAAGAATCTTTCGCATGGGGTTACCTCAGCATTGGCTGAACGCAGCCGTTTGATAGATCGATAGCGCCGGTGCAACTAGGAGGCGGACTTGGGGCTCCGCCTCCGCTGCTCGATTGGCTTATACCACGAAGAAGGATAGCGGCGCCTGCGGGTGCCACGGCTAAGACAAGAACTGTTATGAGAACGAGCCGGGTCAATTTGTGTATCCCCATGCTGTCGCGGCGACCGTGGTTCCGGCGCCTCCAGCGGGCACGTTTACCACTATACTCGTATTAGCCGCTGAGGATGTGATGCAGCCGGGAAAGGCGATACCGAATACCCCTTGGCCGGAGGATACGAAAACATAGATGAATGACATGGTGCCGCCGATGGTGCCAGTAACTGTAATCGTGCCGGAGGCGGCGGCGGTTGTCCCTGCTGATGTAACGGTGAAGCCGCACAGGTATGTGTACTTGCCAGTGGCCCCAGTTAGTGTTGCGGCGATAGCCCCAGTAGTGCCGGTAGCCGACGCCGTGAGATTATTCGTAACCGGCCCCTCAGGGAATTGTTTAACTGTGACGACCTGAGCAACCGCACTCGCGCACAAGGCAACGAGTGCAATGAACGCGAGTGCGAACCTATTCATGATCATACTTTCTTGATCGGAGCGGCGGGCGCTGGGGCGGCGGGTTTCGGAGCCGGGGCCTCAATTCCAGTCTGAGGGGCTGGTTCCGGAGCCGAATTGGCTGGTTCCTGCTTGAACGGCGGGGGCCGCTGGCCCGGACCCGCTACCTTTGGAGAGCCTTCGGCCCCGGTCAGCGGGATAGATTTTGTCGGATCGGTCTCGGGGATTTCGCCGCCGAACTTCTCATAGAATACCTTCCGGGCCTCATCATCCATAGGGGTCATAGCCCGCGAAGGTGGAAGGGCGTCACCGACTTTGCGGCCGATCTTACGATCCTCCTTAGTAGCCCGGTAAGGCCACTGAGTTTCGTCACCGATGATGGTCCCTGGATTAAGAACCTGCTCGTCGATGTGGTGTGGTTCGAGTAATTGCCATTTCATGAGTTTTACTCCTCTGTCCAAACTATGGAACCATTCCACGCTGCGGCGTTGGTAAGAGTCGCGCCGCCGAGACTCACGCAAATTTGCGCCGCCGCTCCGACCAAGGTTGGCTGAAGAAGGAAGTTTTCAGCATCCCTCGCATAGTAAAAATCGGCCGGGCCGGCTGGCATAACGCTTGTGACAACTGGCATCGACAGGAGTTGAGAGTCGAGGTAGGTTGGCGAAGCGTCAGTAATGGTCGGGCTCGCGGTGTACGAGATCAACGTGGCGGTCGCAGCTCCGTAGTTAGCGTCCCGCTTCGCGATAGTGTTCGCAGGGTTAGCGGTGGTAGAAGCAGCGGTGCCGCCTGTATCCACACTGACCCGGCGAACGAGTTGAAGTGGAACCGCTTGGGGCGCGGTAGCAGCGGTGCCCCAAATCTGTATTCGCTGGACCCGAACGATCTTGTTCGCAGAACCGGCAATACAGACTACATCGGTGCCGGCTGTAACCGGAACGAGACCGAAGAAGCCGGCGGAGTAGGTGGTCCGCGAGATGTAGGCGGTAGTAACGCCGGGTCCGGGGACGATGTTGACTTGGGCCAAAACCGGGAGCGTGGCGGCGATAAGTGCCGCCAGTCCCAGCAAGACCATAAGAGGCTTGCGTAACATGGGAGTGCTCCTCAGTTTGAGATGACGAGGCCGGCAGGATAATTGACATAATCCTGTCGATCGACAACGAGATGGGCCGCGACGGAACCTGCAGTCATGGTGGCGGTCGCCACGGTATAGAGCAATCTGACGAACCGAGGCATACCGATTCCGGCTGGAGGCCTGGGCATATCCATCGGGAGGAGGTTCGCGCCGATCACTGCCACGGTTGCCAAGGCGTAGACTGGCGAGACGAACCAGGTTGTATAGGAACCCGGAGCGCCGGAGCCGTTGTCAGGGGCCCCCTGAAGGGCCACGGACAAGGTGCCCGCACCGCCGGAGGTGAAGGGCACGACGACCTGGCAATTGATCTTCAGTGCCGGATTATCCCCAATGCCCATATCTCGCGCGCCTTGAAGGTTCGCGAGAACGGGGATGAGGCCTGCGCCATGGAGATCAATGACATTGGTTGAGGCCTGTGTCCCGGCCGCGATAGCGACCGAAGTCGGGTTCGGATCGAACTCGTAGAGTTTATCGAGGATCATTGGGTGCTCCTTAAACCACGCGGGCTTCGTTGTTCAAAATGGCATCGACAGTACGGATCGTAACGCCCCGGAAAGTGAGGACGGTTTGACCCTGGTACTGTTGAAGTTGCAACAGGATGTTGCTCTTATTGAGGACCTGGAGTTCGAGGTAGGTCCGAACCGTTCGGTTAACGTAGATGACGGACTTGCCCATGGCCCCCTGGATTGATGGGGCATCCGAGGACTGAACAGCGGAGACGCCGACACCAGCGGTCGGGAGACGGTTCAGACCGCGAACGAGGCCATTGATAATATTGGCCGCGTTAACGGTCTGGAGGTCCGACACGTCGATGTTGCAGAGCCGAACGTTATAACGCCAGTCGCGGACCTGGAGACCGAGTTCCCACTTAAAGTGATCGACCCAGGCCCAGAAGTACGCGCCGGTTGCGAAGGTCTGGTTCACATCTTGGACCCGCTGGAGGCCCATGTCGGTGTGCTGAAGACCCATCGTGGAGCCTTTTGGGAAGATACCGGCGGTGGTTTTCTCGCCCCAGGTCACGATCCAGATCGAGGTGTTATCGGTGCCGGTCCCACCCATGTCGATAACATTCGCGGCGGAAAGGGCCGTGGTCGTAAGAACCGTGTTGTAGCGCGGGGCGAGCCCCGTGAAACGCTCCGGGTTAACGGCGGTTGAACCGTAAACAACGGTCGTCGCCATCTGCTGAGTCATGCCTTCGAGGAAGGACATTGACTCCGAAAGCCGGAAGGCGGCCTGATCTCCGGCGAGCTTCGCTACGTCTCGGTCGAGCTGGGACTCGGCTTCGAGGTTCCCGCAGGTATCGATGATCGGAGCGGTCGTTGACTTCGTGGGCTGAATACCCGCGTTGAGCAACCGCCAGGTACCTTGCGGAAGCCCGGTCCGGACGATAGACTTGTTCCCGGTTGGGAGGTTGCCCTCCATCGCGAGCATATCCGCCATGATCTCATTGGTCTGCGAGAGCATCTCGATAATCATTGCGATCTTGTAGTCGGTGCCGACCCGCTTGGCCCAGTCACCGTATGTTAGGGCGTTACCGCCAATAACTGCCATTGTAGCCTCATGTCATCTTTGAGTTCGGGAAGAAGGCGGAAGCCAGGTCCGGCTTGCCGCTCGGTGGGTTGCCGGCAACGTGCCCGCCTTCGGTCAGGAGTGCGGCCATCTTGGCCAGTCCCTTCCAAATCGCGGGGTGGTTCCCAGCACCAGTCGCATCCAATCCCTGTCGGAAGGCTACGGATAATTCCGGCCCCAAAGAGTCGATTGCTTTGGCAATGGTGGCTTTGGTAGGTTCGAACTTCGCGCCGCCGATCTCGGAGTCAGCTTTCACAGCCGCGACCCAAGAATCGTTGGTTTGGTTCCAGATAGACCTCTGGCGGTCTTGGATGGCTTTCACCCCATCCCGATAAATGTCGATAAGCTTCTGCCCGCGCGCCTGGGTATCGAGCTTCGTGTCACCGAAGGCCTCGGCGAAGGACTTGAAGAGGGGGTCATCCGACTTCATGCCCTCGGGAAGCTGGAGCTTGGTGGCATCGAAGGGGACGGCCTCCGGTGTAGCTGCGGGTTTGCCGAGTTCGGTTTTGCCCGGCTCGACCGGGGGTGTCGCCCCGGTCTCAACAGTTCCTGCCGGGGGACTTGGTGCAGCAACAGGTTCCGGTGAAACTGGGGCAACTACGGGAGCGACGGGCGCTACGACTGGATCAGCCATCTTCATTCTCTTTCATCATTTGGAGATAGAGTTCGGTACTGCAGGCGTGCAGTTCGGTAAGGAGTTGCTGACCGATATTCATCTCGCCACAGTTGAAGGCCATCATGAGTGGATCGGTGCGGAAGGGGTTGATGAAAGGGCCACATTTCTGTAAGAGAGCGTGAATCCACCGACGACCAGGCTCGGAGGACATGATGGAGCGGAGGGCTTCTTGAAGCTCGGTGTCGCGGGCCTTCGCGGACTTGATAGCGCGGTTGACCTGCTTTGGGTCCGAGGTATCCCGTTGGATTTCGTCGTTCATGCGGAGCCTCCCGCGAGCATGGCTTGCAGGGCATTAGCGCCACCACCTACATCGGTCTGTGAAAGGTTCTTGGCGGCGTCGGCGAAGCCTTTAGATGTATCGGAGACCTGATTCATTTGCGCGGCCTGTTGAGCCTTCGCCTTCGCGGCGCGGATTTGGGCGATCTCCTCGTCGGTATTGATATCCGAGGGGTCGTTCCCCAGTACCATTCCGTAGCGAGTAAGCATCCGATCCCAGTTCGGAATGTCGAGGACTTCCGGATGAACCCCGGCGATATTCCCGATCTGAGCGAGGAACCGCTCCATCCCGGTTGTGTTGGCGGCGCGCTGAGCCTCGGCGAGCATTGATACATATTCAACCTGGATCGCGGCCCCGGAGATTTCCTCAGGTGGGTCCTCGAATAAGCCGCCCCGTGACATGATACTGAAGACCCTGTCGATGATAAGGTCTTGGGCCTCGGTCTGCAACCGTTCAAGAACCGGCCCAAGCATCACGAGCTTCTCTTCCCGGCGCGCGTCGATCTCAGTCGCGGTGCGCACGGTGTCCAAGGACGAGATCATCAGGAAGAGATCGTTGAAGAAAATGTCCTTGATCCGTTGCTGAATCATGGTTATGTCCTGCATCATCTCAGCAATGGGCGGGCGGAAGTTCTGATAGGCGGGGGCAAAGCCCGCGCCATCTTTTTTAGTGACGAAAGTCACCCCGCCAGGGAGGGTCGATGCCGGTTGGTTCTTCAGTTCAACGTCCGCGACCATTGGGGGGTTAGCGAGCTTGTCGATGGCTTGGCCCTTGCGCTTGGTTTCTTGCTGGAGTTGCTTAACATCCCCGAGGGCATCCATCCCGACGGACCTTCCGTACGCGTCGTTGCCGGAGGTCTCCCAGCGGGGGCAGATGAAGGGCTGATCGAAGAAGCCGCGGCGGCGGAGGAATGGAGTGTCGGTGCCGGTTGAGCCGCGCTCGAAATAACATTCATACCAAGTGAATCGTGAAGGCATCGCGCCGGTGTTCGGCTTAATAAAATGAACAATCGCGATCTCTTGAGAAAGACCTTTGCCTTTCTGCTTATAAAGGTTCTTGACCGAGTCAGAACAATTCTCAAGCCCGAACTCCCGTACGGTTTGTGAGACCGTCATAGTCATCTCGCGGGCGAGGCCCCCGGCGAACAAGTTCTCATTATTCCAGATGTAGTACTCGCCCGCGCATGGGTTGAAGCACTGGATGACATTCTCGAAGTCCTCGTAGATAATCACGGGGGCAGTGCCGAAAATTGCGAGGTCCGCGTACATGACCGCAGCGGAGTTATAGAAGTTAGATTCCTGAAAAACGTGGAGCATCCGCTTCTCGCAAGAGGCGAGCCAGATATTAACCGGATTGATCTCGTCCGCGCCATAACCAGCGACTCGGAGCTTGAACCAGGGCCGAGTTGGGGAGGTTATCCCGGCCATCATGCCAGAGGCAAGGACTCGCGCCGCGATGGTGCCGGTGGAGTCGTAGATGGCGCCGTTAATGGCGGAGCCGCGGTTCATTTGGTTTGGGGTTACGAGCCAACGATATCTTCGTGGTAATAGATAAGTGGCCAATGCCCCCCAGTGCACCCACCACGAGTACCGCTCGGTTCGAAGCCCCTCAAGTTCGGCTTCGAGTTCTGTCCGCTCCTCGGTATAAGGACCGGACGAGGTCTGGGCTGAAGCGCCTACGCTCATGTAGTCTCGCTATCCGCCAAAGTAACACAACGGTAACTGGCGTCGTTAAGTTCTTCGAGCCAAGCTATAATACGTTTGTGCTCGTCGATAAAGGATATAATAGGACACCCTAATCTACCAGGTATTGCTTTTGAGTCGTCTTTAAAATAAATTAGCCCATCAAAAACCCTCACCACCGAATCAAAATCGGCTAAAGATGTTCTGCGCGGAATGAGTGCAAGGCACTCCGCAATAGTTGGGGGAATTTGAGTCCCTATTTCTAATTCTTCATCCATGTCACTGTCCTAGGAGGCTCTTTCGGGCCAGATTAGTGGTTGAGGAATCAACCCCGGATGGGGAGGTTAAAAGAGTGGAACCGAAACCCGGAACTGCGTTTGTGTTTCCTGCCGGTCGGCGGGTGCCGCCGGAGGCATAAGAGGGCGGCGACGGAAGTGGGTCTGGAAGCGCTGGAGGCGGCGGGGTTGGTGCAGAAGAGCCAAACATCAGGCGGCCCCTTCAAGTTCGAACGGCTCGTAATCGGTCTCAATGAGCTTGTCGGCGCGATCTGAAGATCGCAGCTTCGGCACGACCGGATATGCGAATGTTAGTGCGAGTGCATCCGCGAGGTCGGGGCTGGCGACACCACGCTTACGCATGGAATCCTTGGACTCGAGAAGGATTTCTTGCTTGAGATTGAACCCGTATTCCGGCGCGGTGAGTCCACCGATAAGGTCTGGGACATCGGAAATAGCTCCAACTGCCATCCATTCCTTGAGGGAGCCCCAAATCTCCGCGCGCTTATTCGCATATTGAATGCCAGATTCAACGCTGCCGAAGTTGTTATCAGACTTGGCTCCGAACTGAACCTCGATGACCGGGACACGCAGCTGTCTAAGTCGATCAACAACACCTCCACCGACGCCTCCTCCATCGACGAATAACCCATCCGCATGGTAGTGGAGATAGGCCTCGACCACTCGCGAGGCGAGGGTCATTGTATCGACATCCCGCAAGCGGATCGGAGCAATTGATCGGCCATCTCGACCTTTTCGGAAGTAGATAACGGACTCGTCGTCACCAAACCGAGCCACGTCAACCCCGATAAGCAGGGGATCGAAAACATATACAGACACCTCCCGTCGCGCAGCCTCACGGGCCAGGTCGGTTCCGATAAACTGAATGGTTCCGGACCGAGGGAATACCCCTCGAACACGTATCCGCACGAAGTCGGAGTCCTCTCCATAATCGTCGATCCAGTTCTGGCTTTCGCGTTTGTCGGTGAAGGACACGGTACGGGAGTCGATAGAATCGGTTTGCCAGCGGGAAGCGAATCGGCCCCCGACAAAGGCCTCGCGGAACCGGCCTGTCGGCGCGTTCGGGTTGCCGAACATGAGCCAAATTCGTTGCGTGTTAGCGTCAGTCATGCAACCGTCGGCGGCCTCGTGGATGCCATCGGGTATGACGGCGGCCTCGTCGAATACTATGAGCAACCGCTTCCCTTCATTGTGCAGACCCTGAAAGGCCACGATATTATGTTCTGACCAGGGTACCATATCAATTCGCCAAGTTCGTTCGCGATCAGGATCACGCGAGAAGAGGGCAGTGGCAGTAAGCCGGAAGAGGTCGCGGGCAATGAACATGTGGAACCACTTGCCGAGTTCCGCCCACGTTTTCGTCTTGAGTTGCGTTTCTGTGTTCGCTGTGACGACACCTTTGGTATCCTCAAAGGTTGAGTGGGCCCACAAGATAATGATTGAAACGATGGCGGATTTACCGACACCGTTCCCGGAGACCCTCGCAATTCGAATGGCCTCGGCGGGGGTCAGCAAGCCGGAGCCCACTTGCCGAAGTAAGTCGGCCTGCCATGGTTCAAGCGAACGGTGTTCGAGCGGGGACCCGGCCTCGCCCCACGGGAATGCCCAGAGGGCAAACCCGAGCGGGTCGTTGGTGAAGGAGGCCAGGTCCTCGATGAGTTGGTCTTGCATTAGGGGTTGGCCGCCGGTGGGGCCTCGGCGGCCAAAGTCGCTGGCGACCCATCTGGATTGATTGGATTCCCAGCCGCGTCATGAGTGGCGGGTTGAGTAGGTGCTGGACCTGGAACGGGTCCAAGTGGCGCTGGAGCCGGGTTTGGATCGACCCTGGTGCCAGCAGGAACCGCCTCGGCGAGGGCCGCATTGGTTTCGGTCAGTTGATCCGCCGTCTTTTTGATCTCCGCGAGGTTCTCAGCGTCCACAACCGATCCGGCGGTCAGGGTACTGACCTGGGCTTTAAGATCATCGAGTTGCCTCGATCGGATATCCTCGGCGGCTCGGTGGGCCTGGAGCAGGTCGGTGTTCTTTCGGACTTCGTCCACGAGGCGCTGGACTTGGGCGTTAAGGGCCATTAGCATATTCCTTTCGAGGGTTGGGTTGTCGATCAGTTGTTGGACTTGATCCACCGCATTACGGATAGCTTCCTCTGGGTGGAATGCAAAGAGGCGCGAGCGCTCAACCATCGCCGACCTCCGTGAACTCCCCTTCAATGGTTGGGGCGAGCGAAGCACCGCGACTTGAGTCCACTCGCCCCAGGCCGCGACCAGGAAGCGCAATCGTCGCGGCCCTCTCGCGCGCCGCCTTCATGCGGTCGCCGAGGTTCACATTCACATTCACATTCGTCTGCTTCGGGCCGTGCCCGGTGCGGTCGGCCGAGGTCTTGATTATGTCAAGGTAGTCGCCAGCGCTGAATGCCTCCGGCTTTTCCTCCATCCGATCGATAAGGCCGTCAGTTGCCATATTACGCGCGATTGCGAGCTTTTCTTGGTAATCAAGAACCGTCTTGGCCTTATCGTTCCGGTAGAACGCGATCAGTTCCTCGAAAGCCGGGTCGCCTCGAAGCACGCTAATCCGGCTCGGAGTGTAGCCAGTGACCAAGCAAGATTCTGTAATAGACATGCCTGATGCCAGACAACGGGCCAGAGCATGATGTCGGTCAGTGATTCGTTGAACCGAGGTTGGCTTAATGCCCCGCTCCGTCGCGAGGAGAGCCAGATCACTTTGGGTGAGTTCACGAACCACCTCCGCGCTTAGGGCCTTGGCCGCGCGCCCGCCGAGATGGATATCGAAGCCAAGATCGACCACAGGGAACAATCCATACGTTTGAGCCAGCGCACCGCGCCAGGCCCCGGCCCGTATCATGCCATGGTATGCCGGGTCCGTCAATACCCAAGCCGTGGTGTCAAGCATTTTCTTCTGCGGCATATTGTCGCACGGATGAAAATCTGAGGGAATTTTTGCGAGGGTGGTTTGCGCGCGAGGGGCACCCGGCCTTCGACGGGGTGGGGGTGGGCCTCGAGACCATCCAAAACATTCTCGAGCGCGCTGGCCCGATTGTTTTAAGCTTCGAAGGATGCAGGTGCATGGAGTGACCGATCGGTGCGGTCCGGATTTCGGAACACCCATACCACCCGCTCCCGCGCTGGCCCATCTGGCATGGCCCTGACCATCTGACATTATGGGTATGTGCCCGAAAGCAGGGGACCACTCTCGATTAGTTACAAGATTTTTTTTTTTTTTTTTTTTTTGTAATATTAAAAAATTTCGTTCCCCTTCTGTTCTTTCCCCTGCTCGTGTAGACGGGTCATAAATGTGAGATGGTCAGGGATATCCCAGGTCGATCAGGGAATGTCGTTGATATCATTGGGGAATTTGGTGCCGATCCGGGCCATTGGCTCACATTTATGCACACTGCACGGGAATTAGGCTCGAGGTGCATGGGAAATGGGCAGCGACCGCGCCGCACAAAAATAAAACTCAATGAAATCAATGGGGATTGAGTTGGCACGGGATGTGCATGGAGATGGGCGGGAATGGTCCCGAATGAACGGAGTCAATCATGGAATATAAAATCATACCGGACCCGTTGGAATGTCCCGGCTGGTTCGGCATCGAAATGAATGGTCAGGTTTTAAAAGACAAGAATGGCAATTATCGTCGCTGGCGTTCGGAAAAGGCTGCTGAAAAAGCCGCGCAGAAAATTGTGACTGATAAGGAATAAGATGCGACACTTCACCGCGCGGCATTTTGTCACATTGACGGAAGGCTGCAGGCATGGGAATATGCAGGCTCACACAAACAGAACGGAGTCCAACAATGGCTTATTTAAGTGGAGTTAATTATTATAAAACGCACGAAGAGGCACAACGACATTGGTTTGAAATAACACGCTGGTCAGTATTAAATGAGATGCCAGACGGAACCGCGACAATTACCTTTTTACAGGCCAATCCCGTCGATCCGGGCCAACCAGAATTTATCGGGGTTGGAATTGAACAAAATAAACCGAGGTAACAATTCGTGATCGGCCTGTAACAATTCGTGATTTGCAAACCTCATGGGATGGCAGGATCATCCCATGAATTGTGCAAACCGCACAGCCCGCCCCACATGGGGCACAACCAAACGGAGTCGTAAAATGTTGGTTAATGTTGGAAAAGGCATCGAAAAAACTATCGAGCCGAATGATCTTCCCGCAGCCGCGCTGGCCCATGTGGTCATGATCGGCCTTCGCAATGTCCTCATGGACTCGCACGCATCGGTTACGACCGAGGAATACCCCGACGCGAACGAACGTAAGTCCGTTGCCGAGGCAATGGTCGATAAGAAGCTCGCCGCGTTAATGGCCGGGGACGTTCGCGTGCAATCCACCCGCGAAGGCGATCCGGTTCGTGCCGAAGCCATCCGCATGGCGACGGCGCAAATCCGGGCATTGATCCACAAGGCCGGGAAGAGGGTCTCCGACTACAAACCGGCGGACATTCGGGCCAAGGCCGTGGAACGGGTTACACCGGAATTGTTGGCAACGGCGAAAGCCCGTGTGGAACAGTTGAAGGCCACGGTGCCCGCAACGGAAACGCTGGCGGACATTGGGCTGTGACCGAAGCCCAACGCATAATGGATGCACTCATTCGCGAAGCGATGAGGCCGAGGCCGACGAAATGATTATCATGCCGGGGATCGGGAATGGTCCCCGGCATTTTAATGGCACCCCCACGGGGCACAAATGACCGCCCATGCGTTAAAACCTAATCGGGGTATCCCGGTAACCATGCAATCAAACCATGCCCCATGAACCAGTCTCTTGCCCATATCGCCATCTGAATAAAGTTAGTCAGCTGGTTCAAATAAATGTTGACATGGGGCGGGCGGTGTGGTATGGTTGAAACACGATACGGAGTCCAAGATGTCATCCCCGGTTGAATTGACTATTGCCCTGAACACGAAATGGCTCGCCCATTACGGCGCGAAGTCAATGTCGGGCAATTGTGGGAAGTTGGCTTGTTTATTGCGGGACGCGCTAATCCGCCATGGTTATAAAGGCCACGTTGCATCGGGCACGGTTAAAGGTTTCATTGGTAATCATGCGTGGATAGTATGCAACGGCCAAATTTTAGACCCATCAGTTAATCAATTTGGTAATTTTCCAGTAACTGACAATGCGTTGGAATACCACGAAGAACGTCGAATGGAGTTTTATCTCTAACCCACGGAGTCACCCCATGCAAATCCCAACCTGGATTATTGAACTTCGCAAGGCCGAACTCGCGAAATATAGGAGCGGAAAATAATGCCGAGTAAATCCGAAAAGCAACGCAGGTTCATGGCGGCCGCAGCTCACGACCCCGCATTTGCCAAGCGCGCGGGCATTCCACAGAAGGTCGCCAAAGAGTTCAACCGCGCTGATGCGCGCAAGCGGACGCTCAAGGCACGTGTGAAGAAACGAGGTGGATAATGACGATCTTAGTTAATACCCCGAACGGAGAATACGAGTATCAATTTCGGGTATCAGATGACATTCAAATCGCGGTTGATCAAGCCTGCGCGGCGCACCCGAACTGGACCAGCTTCGTATTAACTCTCGTCAGGACGTAAGATCATGAGCCTCAAATATCCCCTCCCCGACTACGCCGCCAGCATATGGTTTACTGGCGACAGCATCAACATCACTTTTGGCAACGACCAAACAGTCGTTATCCCAATAGATCGCTGCGGAATTGAGGCGAACGGCTGGGGCACTCCACTCCCATCCCAGCGCGGCTGGGCGGTCATCCTCGCGAATTTGAAAGATCGGGCGGCAGCCTCGCGCGACGAGAAGAAGATCGGCCAGCGCGGGCAGCCGACTCAATACGAGGTCGAACGAGCAATGGCGCTCGATGCCAAGTATGTTCATATTCTTGGTGTGATGGCGAAAGCCAAACAGACCTCGAAAGAGGAACGGGAAAAGGCCGCGGCCGAACTGGCGGAACTAGGACTATAAACCAACGGAGTCACCCATGACATATAAACGTATCCGTGGCCTTCTCTTCAAGGTCTTTTCGCCTTCCATCTACGAGCTCGTCGCCAGCGATGACGGATCGCCGATCGCCCTCGTGACCATCGCCTTCACCGGCGAATGGAACATAGCGGTCTTGCTCAAGCGTGGCGCGACGATTTACCGGGGTCCTTTCAGAACCCGAGACGATGCTATTGACCTGATCGCGAATAGGAGGGCGGCATGAGTGATCGTCACCGAACCCGCATCCGCACCAAGCGCTGCCCGCGCTGCGAGTCCTTACAGGACGAAGCCAACTGGGTCTGCGACCAGTGCGGGTTTGATGGAGAGACCACGGCAGAAGAGCGCGCGAAGCAAGAGGCCGAAGACAACGGGCAATTTGGAGTTGGAGCATGAAACCACAATCAGGACAAATGATTTTCTGGCGCTTCAAAGAGAAAGCCCCTTGCTCTTGGAGGTTTGGTTACTGCACTTATTTAGGCGAGATGATTCGTCTTGGTTGCTGGAACGGAGACACAATGGGCGGCGCGATTGTCGATCCAAGTGAGATCGAATGGCGGGAGTACCAGAGATAATGCCCACAATCAGTGAGCCCCTTACCGAGCACCATTCTTGGACCTACATCCGCTGTCGGCAAGCTTTTATCGCTGACCAAATCGGCCCGGTCACATTCCTCGTGAGCTTACAGCTCTTCGGCCTATCGCCGCGCGACGCTGAAACCGAAGTCAACCTCGCGAAAATGGAGCGGAAACGATGACGGGCGCACAAGAGATGCTAAAACTTGAGGAGAAGCTGAATAAATGTCGGGAGTGGAACCTCTTATCGTCATGGCTAACCGACCGCGAATGCAAACTCGCAGAAACCGCCCTTCGCGAGTCAGCGCTGTCGCGGAATGAAGTAGTGACGAAGAGGATGATATGAGAACAGCATTGCCAGCGAAGCTTGAAGAAGGCCGAGTCCGCCACGGACAGTTCGCCAGTAAACCGGCGTGGGGACCATATGGCGCGTTTTTCGTGCACGGTCCATGCGGTTGCGAATTGAAGATTATTGGCAGCGGCGCCGACGAAACGGGCTGGGAGCATGTGTCTGTTTCGACGCCTAGGCGTTCGCCAAATTGGCAAGAAATGTCCTTCGTAAAAGATTTGTTCTGGGAGCCGGAAGAATGCGTGATGCAGTTGCATCCGCCACGCTCTGAATACGTCAATAACCACGCGCATTGTCTGCACATGTGGCGGCCAACGAAAGCGGAAATTCCGTTACCGCCGTCGATCTTGGTTGGCATCTCTGGCGTTAACCCGGAGCAAGCCGAATTGCTCGCACTCAGAGTAACGGACAGCAAGATTTAGTTTCACCAAACCAGTGAGTAGCTAGAGAAGGACTTTTGATATGAGCGACAAATCAGAACACGAAATGCCGGATTGGCCGCCGCGTGGTTCAGCCGTCGGGTTGCCGGATGGAGAGTTTAAATACGGCTCTACGGGCCAATTGTTTGAAGTGAAAAACGGGCAATGGATAAGAGCTCGTGGCGGCAGGCCGCGCACGAACCGGCAAAAACGATCAGGAGATCAGCATGATCCATATCCGCGTCGATAACTGCGAAAAGAACAGCGATCGTAAATTCGCCTGCGGTATCGGCCCCGAACTGCCGGAAGGCGATCAATACTTTTTCGAATCCGAAAGCCTTGCGGAATACAAAAGCGATTGTCCCGGTTGCAATCCCAGAGGCCCAAGACGGCTCGGCACACCAATATCCGAGTTGTCAGGCCGTCCCGGTCAGCAAGGATATGCCGAGTTCTGCCGCATTGCGAGGTCTTGGGGCTATGACTGAGACGCCTTTCGTTTTCACATACAAGAACCATCGCGGTGAGACTGCAACGCGGACTGTCTCGCCGATCAGCGTTAGATTCGGTTCAACCGAATGGCATCCAGAGCGACAATGGCTCTTGAAAGCATTTGATCACGAGAAATGCGCAGAGCGCGAATTTGCAATGGCAGATATCTCCGCCCTCGCCCAAGCGCAGGAACCGAGGGAGGACAAGCGATGATGAAGCAAACAGCAAATCTCAGGTTCATCAAGCGCCAAGTCGATAAGGACATTTACCGCATCCTTCAACAGCAATGGATCGATGACGATCCGCCTGACGAAGGAGCTACCAGATATGCATGGCGCGATGTTCCGACCGCAGAGGAACAAGATGCAGTCCCTCCCCCGCAGGTGGATTCGGGAAGGGAGGAGATCGCGCGGATTATTGATCCTAGCGCAATGCAGCTTTACGGCAAATATAAAAATACCGATGTAGTGCTTCCGTTCGAAACGGGTTGTAGCGTCAATAACGCCCTCGCCAAAGCCGACGCCATTCTCGCCCTCCGTCCTGAGCGAAGTGGGGGACGGGGATGAGCGATGAAGAACTCGAAATTCACTCAATCAAGTGGAACGTCGCCCGCATCGCGCGCCTCAGCACCGGGCGCTTCGCCTTGCTTACGCACTATTCCGGAGGCGCGCTCGATATTATTAAAGTGGGAACGCTTGAGGAGATCGCCGATCACATTCCGACTGCGGAACAGTGTGTAGATACGCCGAGAGTAGAAAAGGAATGTTGCCGCGCTCCAATTAAGAAATCTTATCTAGACCTGGCCGATCTTGGCCTTTAACAGAGGAGCCGACTATGAATAAGTTTGATGTGATGGTTAAGGAACTCGCGTTACATGTCCGCGAGCGGCTGAATAAGGTCGAGAGTATCCCAAGGATTGAGTTTACAGTTGATATATCAGGGCGCACACACGATGGGGACCTCAAAATTAAATATGAGGTCGGCAGTGCCTACAATGATGGCGGGGCTGTAAAAGGCTCGAAGATCGAAATTGTTCTAGATGAATATATGCGCCGTTTTGGCTGGGATCAGCAAAATCAGCCTCTTTGCATCTCATTTGACGGAACCGAAACCACTCAAGAAGAGGACATTTTTAATGCTTAACCGCATCATAAAGACGGAGCCATCTATGGAACACCCTTCCGCAGCCGCCGAGCGCCGAGCAACAGCTCTCGATGAAATCAACAAGATGCAACAGGACTTGATCCTGGCCCACGACAACGTGGCCGGCCTCAAGCGCGAACTAGATCACACTGAAGATCGGCTGGCTCTGATAACCGAGGAACGGGACCGCTACCGCCGACATGCTCACGTTTATCGGGGCAAGCTTATTGAACTCGCAACGGCGGTCGCGAACATCGGGTTGCTGACAGTTTCAGCCCAAGAAATCATGCGGACAGTCAACGAGTTGATTACTAAAGCCGAAAGTCCGGAGGAGGCCGCTGCTGAGGAGCGATCTGCGGCTGAGATTGTCAAGCAACTGCCGACTTTCCTGCAGAAGATTGAGGAGCCGGTAGCTAAATGATTATCCTCGGTGAATACGAAGCCTTTCAACGCCTTACTAACGGTCTCAAAATGGCCAAGGATGGCGCTGTAATGATGGCAGCCCACCGTCCGGATCAGGCTCAGCAATGGAACAAGATGGCGCAGGTCTACACCGTCTCGATTGAGGCGGTCTATAAACTCGCCGAGGAATCGGCTGCGAAAGGAACTAAACAATGACCGTAACCAAAGATCAGTTTCTAAAAATGCATAACGATGACAAAAAAGACGGTTTTATCCGATGGATGCAGGAGCCAGCTGCAAAGGCACTTATTTCAACTATCCATCCATCAGAGCACTTAGTGGTTCTTTTGCAGTCAGCTTTTGAGTCGGGCTTTGGAAGCGGATCAGTCTCCACGACAATCTCATTTCTAACGCATGTCGTGGGGCCACGCCCATGACCCTCGAAGAGGTACTCGCACCAAAGCCCCGACTCCAGCCAACGGACGAGCAAGCGGCAATCATCGAAGCCGCTTGCTCAACCAAGGACAATCTCCTTATTAACGCCCTAGCTGGGGCTGCTAAGACCAGTACTTTGGTCATGATCGCGGAGGCCTTGCCAAGCAGCCTCCCGATTCTTTCCCTTGCCTTCAACAAGCGCATCGCCGAGGAGATGAAAACCCGCCTTCCCGGCAACGTCATGTGCAAGACACTCAACGCCATCGGCCATGGCGTCTGGGCTCAGACCATCGCGCGCCGGAAGATCGTGGTTTCCACCAAGAAATCCTACGAAATTCTCAAGTCCCTAGTCGACGACATGAAGCGAGGAGACCGTTCCGATGCCTACGACACGTTCTCCGAAACCCTCAAGCTCATTGGCGCAGCCAAACTGGCGGGATACATTCCAGAAAAATCCCCGACTGGCCGTCGTCTTATATCCTGTGACGATTTTTGGGCTTCCCTCGACGAGGATGCGGAGGAGGTGTCCAGAGACCTTGTGGACCGAGCGCTTATCGAATCCATCACCCAAGCCTATCAAGGGATCATTGACTTTGACGATCAGATTTACATGTCCTGTCTGTTTGGCGGAACATTCCCTAAATTTCCGCTGGTCCTCGTTGACGAGGCTCAGGACTTGTCTGCCATTAATCATGCAATGCTCGACAAGCTCGTCGTCAATCGGCTCATTGCAGTTGGCGACCCTTGGCAGAGCATTTACGCTTTTCGTGGAGCCCTCAGTACAAGTATGGCAACTCTCCGCGACCGATTTAAGATGAAGGAGATGAATCTATCGATTTCGTTCCGGTGCCCGAAAGTGGTAGTGGAACGAGCGCGCTTCCGCGCACCGCATATGCAATATCCAGAATGGGCTGTGGAGGGCCAAGTCAATGTGCCTACTGAGTGGTCTACTGGCGATATCGGTGACGGGGCTGCCATT
>WNFR01000301.1_pt1 | contig 49978 bp, 54 predicted proteins | sample 5400221 | NCBI WGS metagenome assembly WNFR01 (sample SAMN13153357, study PRJNA577476) | soil metagenome | isolation source: 40 cm soil under Madrone tree | place: USA:California | collected 2016-06-14 | reverse complement strand
TCCGTGGTCCGTGGTCCGTGGTCCGTGGTCCGTGGTCCGTGGTCCGTGGTCGTAGTAACTGAGACGAACCAATGTCCTGACTACGGACTACGGACTACGGACTACGGACTACAGACTACGGACCAACTCTTTAAAGTTCAAACCATTCACTCGCTCGATCTGGCGGAGCGATCCTCACTCGATCGTACGCTCTCGGAAAAAACAACGAACCGTGATAGTCGAGCGCTTGAAGCGCCGACAGCCTCGCAAGCTCGGGATGATTGCAATGACGCGACAAATGCGCGAGCACCAGATACTCTGCCTGCCCATCGAAGTCGTGTCGTATCCAGCGAGCCGTCTCGTCGTTCGATAGGTGACCCACGTTGCTGGCGATGCGCTGTTTCACCGACCAGGGGTAAGGTCCGACCTTTAACATGTCCCGATCGTGATTGGATTCGATTAACACCAGTGTCGAGCCCCGCAATTGTTCGGCTACGAGTTGAGTGATGTAACCCAGATCGGTCACCACTCCAACCTTCACCCCTTCTGACTCGACGGTGAAAGCAAAGGTGTCAACGCCATCATGAGGTATCGAGAACGGGTAAAAGTTCATTGAGCCGATTTCGAAAGGCTCGCTCGAAGCGATCGTTGCGCCCCAGGGAATCTTCTCGCCATCGTCGGGGAACTTGCACTCCGCGCGCGTGGCTTCGGACATGTAGACGGGCACCTCGGCGGTCGCAGAAAAAACTCGCACACCTTTGACGTGGTCAGTGTGTTCGTGGGTGACGACGACGGCGGAGAGCCTGGTCGGGTCAACTCCGGCTTCGGTCATTCGGCGGGCGGTCTCTTTTGCTGAAAGCCCAAGATCGACTAGCACGCTGGTCGCGCCCGACTCGATGTAGAGCACGTTGCCCGAGCTTCCGCTGCCTAGGACGATCAGTCGCATGGAAGAGTAATCAAAGAGTCCGGTGGTCCGTAGTCCGTGGTCCGTAGTCCGTGGTCCGTGGTCCGTGGTCCGTGGTCCCCTGTTAGTGACTGTCAATGGGTAAACTGTTCGAACCCACAAGGCTCCGAGCTACTGACTACGGACTACGGACTACGGACTACTGACTACGGACTACACCGCAATTTGTGCGTGATCGAGATCGAGGGAACCAAGCTGTCCTACTGCCGTGATCGCCAGTTCATCGCTGTAGAAGATCTCCCCGGCTACTCGCTGCACATCAGATCTTGTAACCCGGTTGATGCGCTCGAGGATCTCGTCCAGCGTGAACTGGCGGCCGAAGAATATCTCTTGCCGAGCGAGGTTGCTCATGCGCGCCGACGTCGATTCAAGGCTGAGCATAATCGAGACCTTGAGCTGATCCTTCGCGCGTTGCAGCTCTGCTTCCGATACCGGCTCGCTTTTGAACTTGTTGAACTCCTCGACGCTCAACCTTATTACGTCGGTGACCTGGTCTGGTGACGTTGCGGCGTAGACTGACAAATAGCCGGCGTCTGTGTACGCATTCACACCGGAATAGACGGCGTAGGCGAGCCCGTGCTCTTCGCGAATCGTTTGAAACAACCGCGAGCTCATCCCGCCACCCAGGATCACGTTCAGCACGTGAACCGAATAACGATCGGCCGACGTCATCGAGGGACAGCACGTGCCGAGCACCAGATGCGCCTGCTCGAGGTCCTTATCCAGCACGATGCGCCGTTTGGCAGGAGAAGGCGCAGACGCTGTAAGAGTAGCCGGCCGGTCCTCCAGGCTGCTTAGATATCCCCCGACCATATCGACGAAGCGTTCGTGCTCGAGGTTACCGGCGCCCGCGACTACAAGATTGCGCGGCACATATACGCCTGAAAAGTAATTGACCACGCGCTCATGATTGAAGGTTGCAAGTGTATCAACCGTGCCCAATATCGAGCGCCCCAGCGGATGATCGGGCCAGAAGTTGGCGACGAACACTTCGTGCACCAGATCGTCGGGCGTGTCGCCAACCATCTTGATCTCTTCGGTCACGACGTTGCGTTCGCGGTCGAGCTCTTCATCGGCGAACAGCGGTGCGGTGACGAGGTCGGCCAGGAGGTCAAAAGCGCGTGCCAGATGTTCGTCCAAAACTTTGACGTAGTAGCTGGCGACTTCGCGGCTGGTAAACGCGTCGACGTGCCCGCCAATGGCGTCGCTCTCGACGGCGATCTCGCGGGATGTGCGGTTGCGTGTGCCTTTGAACAGCGTGTGCTCGATGAAATGGGAGATGCCGTTGAGTGGGGCGGCTTCGTGGCGAGAGCCCGAGCGCACCCAGATGCCCACCGACGCGGATCGCACGTGGTCCATTCGTTCAGAAATTATTGTAAGGCCGTTATCGAGGACAGTTTGTTTGATGGGACTTGCTTGCTCGACCATATTGCACCTGGACGCGATGCTAACATACGGGTTGAACGGCGCGCAAACGGAGGGTCAGGAAGGAGTCTGTAGTCTGTAGTCTGTAGTCCGTAGTCAGTAGTCCGTAGCTACGAACCACTGCCTACTGACTACTACTTGATAAGTGCCACGACATCGTTGACACAAATTAGTGCCAAGACATTGTTGACACCGAGAAGTGTCGTGGTTCGTAGCTACGGACTACGGACTACGGACTACGGACTACTGACTACGGACTACTGACTACGGACTCCCCCCGTCAAAGGCTTTGTTCATTTCCTTGACCGCAACGGCACTCCCTGCACTGCTGGAAACCCTCCAACTGGCGGAGCAAGGTACCAACTTGAAATACATCGAAAAACAGCGAGGCAAGATTATCTACAGAATTTTCTACAGCGCGATTTCAGGGACTCACCAAAAGGGCTGGAAATATTGAAGAATAAAGGTACGCCCGGCAGGACTCGAACCTGCGACCCCCTGCTTAGAAGTCCGATTCCGGCGAATCCCCAAAAACTCCGAATTCAAAACCAATATCGAGCTTTCAGATTCAGCAGTTAGGAGGGGATTGTTGAACCCTGTAGAAAGTTATTGGCCTTTGAGGCTTTGACCAATCTACAAAACTATCTACACTGCCTTTGTACGCGCCAACGAGGCCGCGGTAAACCCCTTCGGTGGAATCGCGGAGCGAGCTGAATATTGATGCAAGAAAGCCATTCTATCTTGCATTCGATTGAAACGATCTGTTTCCGCCGTCAGAACAATCGACCTTATCCCTGCCAGTTTCGAGCAGTCCGTCTACGCCCTTAGCTGGTACGCCTTTCTGGCTCGCGAATCATTGCCGACAACGCAATGAGGCGCGAGGCAATATTGTTTGATATTGTATTTCACGATTATGCCTGATGATATACAGAAGAGTTCTCTATTCATCGTGTCGCTCCCGCGTTCACTCTCGTCGATGACTTACAACATCGCTCGCGTTGTGCTCGGATTGAACGCGCCGTCGTGGACATCGGACGGCGAGATACTCAACATCGACCGGTATGCGCTATACCCCGGGCCGAGCCACGATACGAGCATCAAGTTTTTGCTCAAAGAGAAAAACGCGGCGTTGTTTCAGGTTGCGATAGATTTCCTGGATCAGGCTACAGTCCCGGTGGCCTTTGCTTACAAGGATGTCATTCAACCGTTCGTAGTTTCAGAATGGCTGCGCTCGAGCCAGTTCCGCGTTTTAAGGATCAAGCGCAACTTAACAGATGTGGCCTTCTCTATGCTCAATCAAGAATGGCATTATCCGAGATTTGCTTCTCGCAGCGAAGGCGATCTGGCAGAGATGGTGATCGAAGGAATCATAAGCGCAGATATGGCGCTCGACTCCGTGCCGGGTGAGCAGGTCGATTACGATGATTTGATGGTTGATGAAAGCGTCTTGCGAAACGCACTGGTCAAGCTCTATCCGAACAACACGCTACAGGAATTTAAGTATACCGACTCCTTCCGCACCACCGGCAATACAATCCTACAACGCAGGTTGTCCGACCAATACAAAATGCTCAACGAAAAGGTCGAAAAGCTGGCCGACTCGATAAGACAATAGCTTCTTTGAGCATAGAACGATGACGTTCGTTACTTAATGCCAAGATACAGCACGTTTAGGGGATATTAAGAATTTGTTATTGATCCCGCATTGGTTTTGACAAGAGCGGCATCTGGATTATAATCACAACAGTTCCTGCTTGACTCATTTGGGCATTACAGACCCAATCAGGAATAGGGTTTTAGGTTCAGTTAAATCTCTTGTAAAGGAGAAACATCATGGCAGAGGGAAAAATCACGGTATCGAATTTCTCGGAGCAACCCATGCTCATACACGTCATTGGTAACCGCCCCAGCGGCCTCCTCGTCGCTTCCGGGGTTTTAGCCTCGGCACAGAGCAGCGGGTTTCTGGTGAGCGGTTATAACGATTATAAAGTCAATTTTATCACCCCAAACCGCGGCCCGGTAACCGCAACAAACATCGTACCCAATGCAGTTGTCCAGATTGAAATAAACGGCGGATGAAGAGGGACTGAGCCCAGTTTCTCGGACCGCAAGAGCAGGCAGACTCTCTTTGTGGTTGCGGTGCTGCCGATCAATCAATTTAGAGACGAGGAGAAACGTTATGGCTAGTGGCAAGATTACCATTACAAACAACACTTCACAGAACCTGCCGTTCAATGTTTATCCAAATGGACAGACGAACACAGTACCCCTCGCTTCGGGTACTCTGCTTCCGAACAAACCGAGCGGAGTTGTAGTCAGCGGCTACGCGGCGTATCAGGTCAACGTCTATGGCGCTTCGGGATATTTCCACGGGCCGGTTGTTGGTGTTGATTCGCAAGTCGAATTTATAGTGAGCAGCGATTCCGGCGTGGCCTCAGACGATTAATCTGCTTAGCCGACCAAAGCGGAACGCAGATAATTAGCCTGGAGATGATCTTTTGACTGGCAGGCAGAAGATCATCCCCAGGCCGACTCCCTCCGGTTGATATTGCTAACCAATCAGCCTAACAATTTCTGAAAAAGCGCATCCCATTGCCGGGCTATGTTTTTCCATTTATATTCGGGCCTGGTGGCGTTCAGGTAAGCAGCTTCCGACATCTCTCGCAAGTATTCAGGGTCGCGATATAGACGGTCTAGAGCCTCGGCAACGCCTTTAGGCGAGACAAACTTTCCTTCGGTCAATACTCTCTCGACAGTGACGGTAAAGACGGGTTCTAACATTTCAGCCGCGCCTTGCCAGAGTTCCTCGCACGCAGTATGGCGCGGAACGATTTGCGCCGCGCCTGTCGCCGCGTGCTCAAAGCTGACGAGCCCCCAGCCTTCGCCCATTGAGGTATTAATTCCTACTTCGCAGGCGTTATAGATTATGTTCAATCGCTTAACGGAATCTGTAGGAGTCTCTTTGCTTGTGTTGCTTATGATCAGGCGGCCTTCTATGTCATACCTCCTAGCCAGCGACATCAGGTTCCACCCCATATCCTCGGCCCCCATGTGTAGATAAAGCTTTACGTTATCAGGCTTGTTTTCGGCAAAAAGGGCGAACCCCTGCATTGTAATTTCTATGCGTTTTCTCGGCTGATTCCGATTCGCATTCAGCACGATGAAAGAGTCTAAAAAATCTTTCGTATTGGGCAGGAGCGCTTTTTTGGCTCTCAGCCTGCCGCGCTTGATGCCGCCTATTTCAGGCTTCTTAGAATAAGGATAGAAAAGTTGAGCGTCGACGCCGTGCGGGATCACTTCGATTTCCGATGCCTTGAAGTCAGGACTTTCCCGCCTGACTTCGTTGATTGCTTGCTGCATCACCCTTTTGCCAAACTGGTTGTAGGCAACTAATTGATCGACACCATCTAGCTGTTTAACAAAATCCGAATCGATAGGCTCCCCGTCTACGGGGAAGTACATAACGGTCTTCAGATTGTCTTTATACTTTTTCAGAATCGGAGCATAACGACCCAGTATCCATACGTCATTAACCATAAAAACCAGCCTGGGTTTCGCCCTTTCAATTAGTTGCTGCAAGCGATTAATGCCGTAGGCATCTCCGCCAAGCTGCGCTACATATATCTTCCACTCGGCATCATGAGGATCGCCCGAATAGTTGATGCCAAGATGATGAATCTCGTACTTGTGTTTTACACGGTCGAGAATACCGTGCAGCACTCTGGCAAAACCGGTTGGCGCTGCCGCATCTCCGACTGCCAATATCGGTATGCGCTTGCGGATAGATTTTCGCTTTTGTATCATATCCAAACTCTCGAATGCATCAAGCCGGCAAACTGAAGCGATCCGGGTTAGCACATTGGTTTTAGTCTAATCACCGAATCGGGGATGGTATTTTTCTCGTTGGCTGTCTGTCAAGAATTATAAGAATCTATACCGTCGATTGCGTAAAGGGCCAGTAATATTTGAAAGAAGGGCTGATGAATAAGTTCAAAGATAAAACTGCTATAGTAACGGGAGCCGCTTTGGGCAATAGACGCTCGCTATCTGAACAGTTAAGCCGCTTCGACTCGGTCCTGCAATGCTGTATTGCGTACAACAAATACGGTGGCTATTGTGTTCCTTTATCCGCTAACCATCGCCCGGCAGCAGAAAGGATACTATCCGGAGGTATATGGGAACCGAAGATTATCGAATTCATTATGTCTCGTTGTGGAGACGGTGACATAGTTCACGCTGGAACTTTCTTTGGCGATTTTCTACCTGCACTATCTCAGTCTTCAGCTCAGGGTAGCCGGATATGGGCGTTTGAACCAAACCCTGAGAATTACAGATGCGCTTTCATTACCACATATATCAACGGGCTTCAAAATGTAGAACTCATAAACGCTGGCTTGGGAGAGCGTCAAGGTTTTCTTCAAATGGTTACGTCAGACACCGACGGTACGTCTCTTGGTGGGGCGAGCCGGATGGTCCGAGAAACAGATGGGAGCAGCACAGAGGGCTCGATAACTGTTGAAGTTGTGACTGTGGATGAGGTCATCCCTTCGGAACGGAAGATTTCCATAATTCAGCTTGACGTTGAAGGCTTTGAAAAACCAGCCTTAGCTGGTGCGCTCAAGAGCATTCGGCGTTGTAAGCCAATTCTCATTTTAGAAAGCCTGCCCGATGAGGATTGGCTCGAGACAAATATTCTGCAACTTGGATATAGAGTGGCCGGGAAAGCTCACGAAGACACGATTCTTATAAGTGAGGAATCTCCTAATGCCGCAATCTAACAACTTAAGAATTCATGCGGCCCGGCGTCCGAATTCACGGCCTTTCGCAGCAGCTAAGCCGCCGCATAATTCGATGTTGAACTAAGCCGGGACTCGAATTCGGTTTGGACTTATACACTGGCCCGGGTTTCAGGCGAATCCGTTTGCCCACAGTATGAGTGCAGGGGACAAGAACATAACCCGTTGACCGCTTGCGCCTTATCGCCAACTATACCTGCTCCTAATTATCCGCCACGTATGAGTTGCTGAGGTGTCTTCAATATACAACGATGACAACCGGGAGCGAGGACATTCCATTCTAAGCGAAATGTTCGCCTTTTTATAATGACGACTCCTATCTCAGAACCAGAAAGACATGGAACACGATCTAACGCGACAAGATCGGTGAAGACGAATGAAGCGGTAACACCCAACGAGACTCGCTGCGACCTTCTGCCTAAAGGTCCGTTTCCCGCGAACGATCAGGATTACGGCTTTCCAAGAGAATGTTGAGGTATTGGATCATGCAGTTGCCCTGGACTTGTTGAAGCCTGTAGCAACCTGTTGATGTTGAAGGATTTGACCAACTACAAGAGCAGACTAGGTTTCTTGGGGACGGGTGTATAAACGGTCGCAAGATCCTGAAAACAAAGGTACGCCCGGCAGGACTCGAACCTGCGACCCCCTGCTTAGAAGTCCGTTTTCGACAAATCATCAAGAACGAGTAATTCTCAGGCAAGATCGAGCTTTGATATTCAAGCAGTTACCAATGGCTTGTAGAAGCGTGTTGAAAACTATTGGGTCTTGAGGATGTGACCATCTACAAAATCATCTACAGTGCTGTTTCTGCTCCTAATTGACCACGAGGGCATCGTGCGATTCCGCAGCAGCGGGAGCAGACCCGGACCTTCGATGACGCGATCCGAACACGTGAAGATCGAGGCGAGGACAGCGGGCTAGGGGCTCGCTAGCAGTTGCGGCCTTGGCCTACGCAGCAGTCCGGCAGCCGAAAGAATCGTCGGTCGCGTTGCCAGAGCTCCGTTCGCGTTGAACAGATACGGCGGCGAGTAGATCTCCGCGTTGGCCTGAACTGGTTGATTTGTAGAGCAGGAGTACTCAGGGTAGTGGTAGTCCTTTGGTTCTCGATGAGGTAAACTCCACAAGATCTGTTGGAACCGCAACAGGTATGTGTCCTATGTGTCCTACATAACTATGGGGAATTGGCTATTCGGGTTGTCTTGTAAGTCAAGCCGCGAGCAACAGGGTATTACATGTCCGAGGAAGAAATGGGAGCTCTGACTCTTGTCCTCGCTCTCATTCTTGGATTGGCGCACTTGTTCGGGCATTTGTTCGCTCGACTTCGCCAACCTCGCGTCATAGGCGAGATCGTCGCGGGCTTCATCATTGGGCCGACCGTGTTGGGAAGCGTGTTCCCGGCCGCCTACTCTCGTCTCTCCCAAACGGGTGTTCCCGCAGGCGCGAAGTTCGAAACGGTCATCGCGTTTCTCTACAACTTTGGCTTGTTGTTGCACATGTTTTTGTCCGGAGCCAAGGTTCGGGAGTTGTTCCCGCGCGACGAGCGCCGCGCCGTTGGCTGGCTCGTAAGCGTTGGGACGGGAATACCGTTTCTGCTGGCGCTAGTGATAGGACCAAGCCTCGACTTGCAATCCATCGCCGGCCCGAACGGAAACACTCAATCGTTAATCATCGTGCTCGCGATCAGCGTCGCGGTGACGTCGATTCCAGTTATCGCGCGAATCTTTGCTGATTTGAAGATCCTGCATACACGATTTGCGCGCCTAGTCCTTGGAGTTGCGGTGATTGAGGATATCGCGCTGTGGGCAGCGCTCGCTGTGGCCACGGCTCTAGCGGGGAAGACAGCGCTTGACCTACTGGGCATGGGAAAACATCTCGTTGCCACTATCGCGTTCTTCGTTCTGGGACTGACGCTGCTGCCGAAACTCGTGATGCGCCTCAACAGCGCAAAATGGAACGTCTTCGCGGAACATTCTCCTGTCGCGTATTTGATCACCGTACTGTTGACATACTGCGCGGTCGCCGGATCCCTGCGCGTGAGCTTGGTATTCGCCGCGTTTCTCGCTGGCTTTGCCGTTTTTCACAAAGAGCATCAGCACCTAGCCGAACCGATGGACGCCATCTTCAAAATGGGTTTCTCCGTCTTTGTGCCGATCTACTTTGTGATAGTCGGTTACCGGCTCGATCTGTCCAAATCGTTTTCATTGAGTCTGCTTACCCTGTTCGTGGTCGGTAGCTGCCTGGTGAAAGTCGTCTCCGTATCGCTCGGCGCGCGGCTGGCCGGTTTCGCCGGTCTCGATATGGTCAATATTGCGGTAGCGACAAACGCTCGTGGTGGACCGGGTATCGTGCTGGCCAGTGTTACTTACGACGCGGGTATCATAAACGCCGCTTTTTATACGGTGCTGGTTTTGGCGGCTATTCTGACATCGCACGCGACAGGAGTCTGGTTGGAATACGTCCTGCGCAAAGGATTTCCATTGCTTTCCGCCAAAGAACCGGCGACGGTTTCAGGCGCTCAGCCCGCACCCTCTGATACTGTCGTTTGAATTTATGATCAGCGAATACACCTGGACTGTTGGCGGATTCTGGTGTAATAAAAACATCAGGAGACTGCGGCAAGGTTCTGAAGGATAAGAAACTGCCATTGCCGAGAAGCTGTAGCATAGACCGAGGCGGGTCGAGGCGAACTCAGGAGTCTTCACCATAATACGCAAAGCGCTGTAATGGAAGGTTAAGTCGCGAGAGACCTGGCTAGTTGCCTATAACCTGTCGAAAAAAGTAGAGCGCGATCTTGTTAGTTTGAGATTGACGCAGTCACATCATAAGTTGAAGCGGACGATGTCTCTCTGTAGGAAGTAGCGTCATTGCCTCAAAAGATGAATCGTGGGCTGGTTGCCCTTATCTCTCGAATATCACACCTTCTGGAAACGCCGGCGGTAGTAACATGAAAGGGAACGCAATGGCGCTCGCTCGGGTTGAACGTGCGATTGCCGCGGGGTCGTAACGTCTAATGAAATCACTAAAGGAACACCGCTATCGGAAAAGTTTGTCTCTCACTCTCCTTGCCTTAGCGGTTCTTGTTGCAAGTTTCTTTTCCTTCGGGAGTCTCCTTCGAGGCCGACCACAAAGTGCAGGCGTAATTTTCCTGACCGGCCGCATTGAGACTGACGACTCCGCGATATCAACAAAGACCGCGGGCCGCATACGAGAGATCAAGGTGCGAGAGGGCGACGCGGTGAAGGCCGGGGACGTAATCGCAATGATGGACGCGGAGCAGGTTCAGGCCAGAGAGGAACAAGCGAGGTCAACGTTACAGCAGTCCGAAGCCAGATTGCAGCGTGCTCGCCAGCAAAGCGCTGTGCTTCAGGAGCAACTCACCCAGAGCCAAATAGCAGTGAAGCAATCGAGGCAGGACGCCGAGGGGCGGGTGCAACAAGCCGAGGCTCAACTCGCTGCAGCGGAAGCGTCCGCTGCGCAGGCCGACGCGTTGTACGAGCAGGCTCGCTACGACGCAGAGAAATATGAGTTGCTGGCAAAAAAGGGCGTGGAGTCGGAACGCGCCGTCAAACAGAGCCGGACTATTGCCGAGGCGCATCTGGCCGCTGTTCGCGCTGCGCACAGGCAGGTTGAAGCGGCTCGCGGAGCAGTTGAGATTTCAAAAGCGAATTTCGCTTACGCCGCAATACACTCCTCTCAGTCCGCGGCGGTGAAGCAACAGATCTTACAAGCCGAATCCGATGTTGAAGCATTGAAGGCTGATTGCGAACATGCTCGAGGGCTCCTCAAAGAGGCCCGCGCCAACCGCAACGACTTGACCATAACCGCGCCCTTTGACGGGATCGTCGTTACGCGCTCGGCCGAGACGGGTGAAGTTGTAGCCGCCGGAACAGTCATTGTCACTTTGATGAGCCCATCGGACGTCTATGTGCGAGGATTCGTTCCTGAAGGAGAAATCGGGCGCGTACGACTTGGTCAGCTGGCGCGTGTTTATCTTGACTCGGCCCCGAGCCAGTTCATTGAAGCGTCTGTTACCCGAATCGATCCGCAAACAACTTTTACCCCCGAGAATACTTACTTCCGCGACGACCGCATCAAGCAAGTCGTGGGAGTGAAGTTACACATCAAAAGTACGGAAGGCTTCGCGAAACCGGGAATGCCCGCCGAAGCCGAGATACTGGTCGAGGGCGATAGCTGGCCCGAAAGCAAAAACAGGTGACGCCCGTGGGTGATAGATTGTACAGGACAACACCGCGGGTTTCAGAGACTGTTTCCGACTCTCATCTTGCAGAAACGGCGATCAGCATTCGCGGCCTGTGTAAGAATTATGGCAATAACAAAGCCGTCCGGGGCGTGGACCTTGATATATATAGCGGTGAGATTTTTGGCTTGATCGGGCCTGATGGCGCCGGCAAAACATCGATTTTTCAAATACTCGGAGGCGTAATGCAACAGACGGCAGGCGAAGCCGCCATCCTCGGTCGTCTGCCCCGGAACGCTCGACCCTATATAGGCTATCTCACACAGGAATTCGGCCTCTATCAAGACTTGAGCGTTCGAGAGAACTTGCACTACATCGGCAGCCTGCACAAAGTTAGTTATCACGACATCGTAGCGCGAAGCGAGCGATATCTGGAACTGTTCGATATGGACCGCTTCGTCGGCAGGCTCGTCGGCGCGCTGAGCGGCGGTATGAAACAGAAACTAGCCCTCATTTGCGCCCTGGTGTCTGAACCGCTCGTCCTGCTTCTGGATGAGCCGACAACCGGAGTTGATCCTGTTTCACGCCGTGATTTCTGGGACACTCTTAGCTCGCTTTCCATCGAAGGAATGACGATCGCCGTAGCCACTTCGTATCTGGACGAGGCCGCGCGATGCCACCGTATTGCACTGATGCACGAGGGAGTATTTCACCAGGTGGGCGCTCCGTCGGATCTCCGTAATATGCTTGGCCTCAAAAGGCTGGAGGTCCGCGCGTCTGATATCGTGCGCTGCAAAGAGTTGATAAGCGCGCTGAGCGCCGCCAAGGACGTGCAGCGCTTTGGCGATCGCATAGACGTTCTGGTTGACGACGTTGCGCTTGCCGGGAACGCGATCCGCGAAACACTTCAGACGAATGGCATTACGTTATACGGACTGCGCGATGACGAACCTACGCTGGAGAACATATTTGTTTCAACGTTGGGCCGCCCGAACGGCGAGGTCGTGCGGCCGACTCCGGGGGAGTATCGCGCGGCGGACGGCGTCTCTCCATCTGGGGTGGCTATTGGAGGCCGGAACCTCAACAAGCACTTTGAGAGATTCCAGGCTGTTCACGGAGTCACTATTGACGTGAAGTATGGTGAGATTTATGGCTTGCTGGGCGCGAACGGCGCGGGAAAAACGACGACTATCAAAATGCTTTGCGGGCTTATACAGCCGACCGGGGGCGAGGTGCAACTGGCTGGTAAGAGCACGTTGCTGCGGTCAAGGCAAGCACGCTCACATGTAGGATATATGTCACAGAAATTCTCGCTCTACGATGATTTGACGGTCGTTGAGAATCTGGAGTTTTTTGCAGGAGTGTACAAGGTTCCACGGAAAACAAAGAACGTAAAAATGGAATGGGTGCTTTCATTTGCCGGGCTCGAAGGTCGAGGGAATATGAAGACAGGCAAATTGCCAGGCGGGTGGAAGCAACGCGTGGCGTTCGGCGCCGCGATCATGCATGAGCCGAGCGTTCTTTTTCTGGACGAACCCACATCGGGCGTCGACCCGCTGGCGCGCCGCGCATTCTGGAGAGTCATCAATAAACTCGCCGACAGCGGAGTCGCCATACTCGTGACCACCCATTACCTTGAAGAGGCCGAGCACTGCAACAGACTGGGCATCATGGCAGCCGGCAAATTGCTCGCGGAAGGCATTCCAACTGAATTAAAAGAGCGGCAGCACGGACATCTGATCGAGTTTCTTACCGACCAACCCCAACGCGCAGCGAACCTTCTCAAGAACAACCCTGGCTGGAGCGCGTCGCTGTTTGGGCGCAGGTTGCGGGTAACGGTCACCGACGCAATCGGGCCCGGCATCAGCCGAGTCTCACGGTTTCTCGAGGAACATGGCATACGCGTTATTGACGCTTACGAGCAGCCCTTTTCGCTCGAAGACGTACTCATAGCGGAAGTCGAAAAGTTAGATAGACAAAGCGCGCACTTGCCAGACTCATAGTTCAAGAGCATATGCGACGAATCATAGCGCAGGCAAAGAAGGAGCTCATTCAGATACGGCGCGACCGCTTTGCGCTCACGCTGATTTTCGTCTTGCCGCCGCTCATGATGGTGTTGCTGGGCGTGGCTCTTTCACTGACTGTGAAGGATCTGCCAATAGTCGTCCAGGATCTGGATCAAACGCCGCTCGCTCGAAAATACACGGATGCCTTTCGAGCTTCGCTCATGTTCAGGGTAGTCAGCCGCGATATCGCGGAGCAGCCTGGCAAAGCGCTTGATAGTGGTGAAGCCTACGCAGTGCTGATAATACCTACCCACTTCGAGCGAGACTATTTGCGTGGGAAGCCGGCCGACGTGCAGTTGCTGGTGAATGCGACCGACGCCAATACCGCCAGAATCATCCGAGGAGCGGCCTCGGGCGTGAGCGACGCTTTCGTCGCCACTACCAACAGCGCGAAACCGGGCGTTGCGATACATACAAACACGCGCCTTCTTTACAATCCGGGCCGCGACTCTCGCAAATACATCGCCCCCGCGGTGCTCGCAGTCGGATTGGCGTTGTTTCCATGCCTGCTCGGTGCGCTAGCTATGTCGCGAGAGGCAGAGCAAAAAACTATCATACAAGTTTATGCCTCGAGCATCTCTGCGGGGGAGTTCCTGATCGGCAAGATTCTCGCTTACTCCATCATCGGGTGGGGAGAGTGGGCAATAACTTTGGTTCTGGTTTTTGCGCTTTTCGGTTTGGCGTTCGTAGGCGATCCAACGCCGTTACTTGCCGGCACCGCGCTATATCTGTTTTGTACCGTGGCCTTCGGCATCATGGTCGGCGTCGTAGTACCGAACCGGGCGGCGGCCCTTCAGTATGTGCATTTGCTGGGCAACCTGCTTTCTTTTTACATGTCCGGCTATCTCTTTCCTGTGTCGCAGATCCCTGCCGGTCTTAGATGGATTTCAGGCCTGGTTCCCGCACGTTACTACATAGAGATCATCCGAGACGCGCTGATGCGAGGCGGGGGCTGGACGGCAACCTGGAGCGCGCTCGCAATGCTCCTGTTGCTGGGTTCGGTCTTCTTTTTTATCTCCTGGCGCGCCATGCGTGGAATGCAGGTGGCGTCATGAACACGCTTGTCGAAAGATTCCTTGCTCTTCGCATTTGGCCGTTGATCTTGAAGGAGTTGAGGCAGCTTAGGCGCAATCGCCGCCTGGTCATTTCCCTGGTCATTCCTCCGACGATTCAGATCATCCTCGCCGGCTTCGCGTTCAATGCCGAAGTAACACAATTGCGGCTCGGAGTGCTGGACGAAAGCCGCTCCTTTGAAAGCCGTGAGCTTGTGTCATCATTTAGCGAGAGCCGGGCGTTCCGTCTTGCGGGTTATTACACATCACCTGAAGAGGTGGGACTCGCAATAAGCGCGGGTGATTTGGACGCAGCCCTGACCATACCGGTTGATTTTGCAAAACGGCGAATGCGCGGCGAAACCGCTGAGATCCAGGTTTTGATTGATGCGGTCAATTCAAATACGGCATCCATCGCGAGCGACTACGTATCGCTGATAGTTCGATCATTGAACGAAAAGTTCTCTCGAACCATTTCGATCCAGCAATCAATCGGGCCGACGAACCTGCGCCAAGCTTTGCCGGCTGAGACGCCTTTCGTATTCACCGGGCCCGGCATGAGTACAACCGCCGATAGCATTCCCAGCCTCGGCTCTCGAGTATTGACTCACATCACTTTACTGTTCAATCCCGCCTTGGAACATTCATGGTTCATAATCACAGGCATTCTGGGTACGCTTGTAGTACTAAACGGCTCAGTCGTTGCCTCTGCATCGATAATCAAAGAAAGGGAAGTTGGGACGATAGATCAGCTGCTAATGACGCCTGCGGGCGCGGGCGAGATAATTGTCTCCAAGGTGGCCTCGCTCATGCTGTTGCTGCTCGGACAGCTTGCACTTGCTTTGATAATCGGGCGCCTGATCTTCAACATCCCTGTTCGCGGCAGCCTGGCGTTGCTGCTGTTGGGCGGCACGCTTTGCCTGTCAGTCGGCATCGGCATCGGGCTCGCCGTTGCGGCGATAACTCACAATCAACAGCAAGCTCAGCTACTCGGCTTTTTTATCAATCCAGTCATCGGAATCCTGTCTGGCGCGCTAACTCCGCTCGAGGCGATGCCGAAATGGATGCAAGCGGCATCAGAACTAAATCCTGTCAAGCATTTTGCGATAATCACGAGGGGGATCTTGATTAAAGGCGTCGGCGCGTCGGAGCTTTATCCAAACCTGTTGATCCTGTTTGGTCTGATGGTGTTCCTTTTGACGTTTAGCATATGGCGGCTCCGCAAGCACATAGTTTGAACATCACAAGACGCCGGCGGCCGGTCGGAAGAGAACGAGTTGCTGATTCGAGTTTTACAGAACACGCTTAACGGCGGAGGTGACGACGTGCAAATGACTTCGATTGAAATTGAGCGCAAGTGGCTGCTCCATAGCCTCCCGGATTTGACGGGGTTTACAGGAGAGAAGTTGATTCAGGGGTACATTGCGATAGCAGTGGATGGCACTGAAGTCAGATTGAGACAGAAAGGGAACAAGTACTTTCAAACCGTAAAAACGGAAGGTGACGTTATTCGCAACGAATTCGAGATCGAACTCTCGAAAGCGCAATACGATCGACTCTGGCCTGCTACCGAGGGGCGTAGACTAGAGAAGATTCGTTACGAGCTTCAGCAAGACACCTTTATTATTGAGATAGACGTTTACAAAGGCGAGCATGCAGGCCTCCTGGTCGCCGAGGTCGAGTTCCCTTCCACAAACACCAGCGACCTCTTTAGTCCTCCGGAATGGTTTGGCCTCGAAGTCACGAGCGACAAGCGATACAAAAACAAAAACCTGGCTACTAAAGGCCTGCGGCAAGGCCCAAAGCAGGACAACATTGGAGATTACAAATGAGACCTTCGGCGCAGTTGCAATGCACGAAGGGGAAGAGGTTGGGATAATACAATGAAACAACAATATTTGGGCAAGACAGACCTTGTAAGTTCGGTTCTTGGCCTTGGCACTTGGGGACTCGGCGGTAAGAACGATGTCTCGGGGACCGCTGCCGGCTGGCAGAGTGTTTCGAAGACGCAGGCCCGAAATACTATTTCGGCAGCTCTTTATGAAGGAATCACCTTTTTTGATAGTTCCGATTTTTATGGCCTTGGCGCCGCGGAGGAATTGCTGGGGGACGTGATTCCCAATTCCAATACTCAGGTTCTAATTGCAACAAAGGTGGGTATTATTCCACGCCTTGTGCCGGGAACCACAAAATTGGACCGTGACTTTTCGCCGGGCTATATCGAGTCATCCCTGGATGCAAGCCTTGTACGGCTGAAGCGAGATCACATCGACCTCTATCAACTTCACGGACCAACGATGAGGACCCTGGCAGACGAAACATGGAACACGCTGGAGCGACTAAGAGCGGCAGGAAAAATCAGGTACATAGGCGTATCGCTGAAGTCCAGCGGGTTTGATAACGCCGATCTCGACCTCGTAATAAACAATCCGCTCGTTTCCTCGATTCAAACTCGGTATAACCTCATCAACACTCAACAAGCGAACTTTATCGACGGCGCCAGGACTAACAATCTCGCCATACTCGCCAGATCAATATTTCAGCACGGCTTTCTCACTGGCAAATACTCGTCGCCATCGGCATTCTCCAGCGATGACCATCGGAGCGCCAAAATCTCCGGGGATTTGATGATCAAAGTGAACGAGTTTTTCCAAGTAGCGTGCTCCATAGTCGGGGAGGACGCAAGACCTTTTGAAATCGCGCTGCGATACGCGCTTAGCAGCCCCAACATAACATTAGCGATTGTCGGCGCTACTTCCCCGGAACAAGTGAGACAGAATGTCGAGACATCAAGAAAGGCCTCTTTGACAGAGGAACAGCGACAAAAAATCGGTCTCATTGCAGAGACCGTCTTTTCGCCCTCGACACGGCGCTAGTCCTTCAAGGTTATCTGACGGAAACAGTGGGCCGGAGTAAATGGTTTGAGTGACCGCGTCAAAATAAGAGAAGTGCGAATCCTGTCTAAACGCTGGGGAGAGTTGCGCGAGTATGTATTCGAGTTCCTCCGCCGGGATGGCACGACTCAGGTGCTCGGTCGCGAGGTTTATGATCGCGGCGACTCAGCGGCAGTTCTAATCTTGTGCCGGTCGCGCCAAACCGTAATCCTGACGAGGCAAATTCGCATGCCCATTCTGGCCGGCGGGCATGATGGCGGATTGGTCATCGAGGTGCCGGCGGGGTTGGTAGAAAACAGAACGCCGGAAGATGCGGTTCGTCGCGAGGTGACCCAAGAAACCGGGGTATCGATAGGTTCGTTAACCAAGGTGCTGGAGGTCTTTCCAAACCCGAGTGTAATAACCGAGAGAGTGCACCTGTTTATAGCCGAGTGTGAACCAGAGGCCAGGCGATTTCCAGGCGGCGGATTGGCATCCGAGGGAGAAGATATTGAGGTTCTGGAATTCTCAACGGCCGAAGTGATGGAGATGATCGAGTGCGGCAAGATAAAAGATAGCAAGACCATCATTCTGTTTCTGTTCGCGACGACACACGGCTTGGTTTGATGATTTGTCTCGATAAGACGACAACTGAGGACTACTCTAGCGTTCTGATGTTGGAAAGCGGAAAATGAGCGCGCGCTATCCCGACGCTCCGGCGAATACCGAGCATCACTAAGGAGGTTGATTGATATGGAAGCGTTTGGTTCAAGAGGCGGATGGATTGAAGTAATCACCGGTGGAATGTTCAGCGGCAAGAGCGAAGAGTTGATCCGCCGCATTCGACGCGCGGAAATAGCGCGCCAGCGCACACAGATTTTCAAACCGACAATAATAGATGCCCGCTTCGAGTTGAAGCGCGTCACCTCGCGCGACAACCGCGGGCTGGACGCTATACCCGTCAAGAACGCCTCTGACCTTCGAATTAAGGTCTTGCTCGGCGTGAAAGTGCTGGGCATCGACGAAGTACAATTCTTCGACAATGACATTGTTGACGTATGCACTGAGCTTGCGGACGGCGGCGTGCGCGTAATTGTGGCTGGACTCGATCAGGACTACTTGCGCCGCGCTTTTGGTCCGATGCCGGCCCTTATGGCTGCGGCTGAGGAGGTTTCTAAGATGCACGCGGTGTGCGTTCGGTGCGGAGGCCTGGCGCACTACACTCAACGTGTAGCGGGCGGCAACTCACAAATCGAGTTCGGCGACGAGACTTACGAAGCCCGCTGCCGCGTTTGTTATGAGCGCTATCTGGCGGGAGTCGAATCTAAAGGCCAGCCCACCGAACAGCAGATTAAGGCGGCTCCGTAGAAGTGCTATTGGAAGAAACATCGCCCCGAAGGGGAAGGTCCGATCTTGCCGGAAACTACAGTCAGCGAGGCAGGTTCGGCATGCGCATATCAAGTTCGTCTTCAGAGTAGATTGCGTCATCTAACCGTAACTCATAGTCGAAGAGTTCCGCCTCGTTGAAGAAGCGGGGCAACTCACTGGCCGCCGTTTCGATCGAGTCCGAGGAGTGAATCAGGTTGGCCTGGACACTCATTGCCCAGTCTCCGCGAATGGAGCCCGGCGCCGCATCTCGCGACTTGGTGATGCCGCATAGGCGTCGCACTGTCAATACAGCGTCGAGCCCTTCGAGACAGATCGCTACGACTGGACCCGATTGCATAAACTTGACGTTCCCGGGAAAGAACGGCTTCTCAACGAGATGCGCGTAATGTTCGTTGAGCAACTCGCCGCTTAACGTAACGAGCTTTATTCCGGCGAGCCTCAATCCTTTCGCTTCGAATCGAGCTATGGTGCTGCCTATTAGCCCTCGCCCGACAGCATCCGGCTTAATTAGGACCAAAGTCCTTTCCACTCTTGTCTCCTTGAGCTCTCAATCAAAACCACCCAGGGAAGTCGAGCGGGATACAGCCTGGAATCTACAATTGGCCTATCTGACCCGCCTGAGGATTCGCCCCACGCAACTCGCAAGTTTACAACCCTGGGCGAGGCGATGTCACATTTTGTTCAGGCATACTACGTGTATATAATGCACCCGCGCTGCTCGATGCGTTGAAGCCAGCGGGGCAAGGCGGATATCTTGTTCCATCTTAAGTCGAGCTTCTCGAGGCTGTGAATATCCGCAAGACTCGAAGGGAGCGAGGTCAATTGATTCGCTCGCAGATCCAAAAATCTAAGGCTCGTCAGCCGCGCCAATGTATCAGGGAGCGAGGTCAGCTTGTTGTATCTCAAATCCAGGTCGGTCAAGTGCGCCAAGTTGCCTATGGACTCCGGAAGCGAAGCCAGGTCGTTACCTTGCAGCACAAGCTTAGTCAGTTTCGGCAAGTCGCCGATGGTTGTTGGAAGGTCAACCAGCTTGTTGTTAAGCGCGTGAATCTCTCGAAGTTCTCTGAGCCTGCCCAGGGAGATGGGAAGATGGGTGAGAAGATTATTATACAGCCGCAACTCAGTGAGCTTGTGAAGTTCTCCAACCCATTCAGGCAATAACTCCAGGTGATTGTCGCTAATATTCAAGTAAACAAGATTGCCCAACATCTGGAGGGACGCAGGCAGAACGGTCAATTGATTGTTGCTCAAGTAGAGAAACGCAAGGTCATGAAGATCGCCTAGAGACTCTGGAAGGGAATTCAGCGCATTGTGGCCCAAATCGAGCATTTGAAGGTTGGTTAGCTTTCCGATCCTTTCAGGAATCGCTGCAAAGCGATTTGCAGCAAGGTTCAGTGTGACGAGGGTCGATAGCTGCCATACTGAGTTTGGTAGAACGTCCAGGTCGTTACTGTAAAGGCTCAGGGTCTTCAGATTTTTGAGTCGGACTACATCGTCGGGAACTGTGTTTAACTGGCAGCTATCAAGATTGAACTCTTCGAGCGTCTCGACGTTGCTAAGGGTATCGAATGAAGCAAGCAATTGCCTCCCTCTCAATGCCAACCGGTGTTGATGACTCATTATTGCCTACTCCTTGGAACTCAGCTCTGATAGCGGAGATGCCCTGATTTCATATATGGCAGTCGGGCTCACACAAGTTTTGCTATTCGGCGATGTGCATTATAAGTCAAAAGGCTCACCAATCCCATTGCCCTAACTATCCATACTGACAGTCCCCGCACTGTGCTTCGGGCGTAACGATTGTGGCTGCGAGAAACAGAGCATATAATGTCGCCTACAGATCAGCTTAAGGGAGAGACGAGTGGCTGAGAATTCGAATGCGGAATTAATGAGGCGCCTGTATCAGGCGTTTGGCGAAGGCGATGCCGACACGCTGAACGAGCTAATCTCCCAGGACGTAATCTGGCATGTTCCGGGAAAGAGTCAGGTGTCCGGCAAATACAGCGGTCGGCAGCAGGTCTTTGGATTTTTTGAAAGGCTGTTTGAGCTGAGCGGAGGCACGCTTAAAGGGGAGGTGCACGACGTTTTTGCAAGCGGCGAGCATGGCATCATCCTCGATCGCGAGACAGCCACACGAGGTGAAAAGGAACTAGACGTGCACTTGGCGTTAGTCGTGCACATACGAGATGGACAGATAACAGAAGCTTGGGACTTGGTATCAGACCAGTATGCCTGGGACGAGTTCTGGCATTAAGTGCCACATCCTGGGTCCGCCCGGAGAATCTTCGTAAAACCCCCTTGTTCAGCCAGGGCCCCGAGTGCTCGACACAAGTCTGTATACACGAGCCTTCTCGCGACAGGTAATCATTATGACCTTGACATTGACACCGAGCCTTTGGTATATATGTCGCACGATCCGGCCCATGTTCTTTCGAATGCGCGTGTTTGACTGTGTCCATTACGAAGGGCTGGCTAGCATTGACAGATAGTCAAGACACCGAGTTTTTGCTCTTGCTAGTTCGCGGGAGCAACGAGGGTAAGGGCGAAATCGCCTCTCAACTGATGCAGCAATGTAAAAGATAAAAGACGGTGATGGTCTCGAGCGGAGTAGCGCTCGTCTCGCTAATCACCAGCGAAGTGGCTGCGGTGACGACCGCCCAGACTGCTGTGAGGTTGGTCGTCTCAAATAGCCGTCGAAATGCGCTCACCAAACTCTCAGGGTATCGCTGGCCTAACTTCTTTAGATCGTCTGAAACTTTAGGCGGGTCCCAGCTAGCCTGATGGAGGCTCGAAGGTAAGCCTTGGCGAGCTCGACGAAATCGATTAATTGCGGTAAACCTCTCTTTGGAGGCACTTTATGTCAAGTACGCTATCTGACAACCCCCGGCCGCACGCCCAGGATGCGACTGTGCAAGATCCCGAATTAGGCGCCGCTCTCAACGCTTCCCAGTTGGCCATGGTTCCCGGAGAGCAGCGAGCCGAGTCGGGTTCGCATTGTGAATCGGTAGCGACGGCCAGTGAACTTGAAGCTTTGGCCGACAACTATGAGTCGGTGAGGGATTGTCTCTACCACCTTCCTCGAGACTGTTCGGATAGGACGAGAGCCGAAAACTTGTCCTTGATCGGCATACTCGGGCGGCAAGACAACATCAGTGCGGTGTTTCGCGACATTCTGAATGACACAACGCTTCTCAGCGAAATCGCGAGGCGCTCCTACCATCACACAAACCATTTCGACAAAATAGTCCTCGTAGACACTGGAACCCAGCTTGGATATCGGTTGACGCTGCATTTGTGGACGCCGCCATATTCGGAGCAGGAGGTTAACGACGAGCAGATTCATGACCATCGCTTCAGTTTTTGGTCGAGCATCCTGGTCGGAAACATCATCTTTCAAAACTATGTTCGCGACGCAAGCGGCGTGATGTTCAAGGAGTATCAGTACATCCCCGAGAGATTGGGCGTATCGACTGTGGGGAACTACTACATCGATGTTGGTGAATCGCCCTTGTTGGAGATGGAGCGATCGGGAGGGAACGCTGGGGAATTCTACCATCTCACCTACAATCGCATCCATCGAGTAGTGTTGCCGCGCACCGAGATGAGTTGCACGCTGGTCTTACGCGGACCGCGACAGAAGAACTATGCAAGCGTGTTCAGCAACTCTCAAAAGTATGACCCGTCTGGGAACACGATGTTCTCACCGGAATCCGTAGCGGAAAAACTCTCTATGGTGTTGGATGGAATCGAAAGGAGGAACTCATGATGGATCCACAAAAAGCGTCGAGCGAGTCTGTCTACAAGCGAGAAGGAAACTTCGCGGTGTTTAATCAGCTCGGAGTGAAGCTTGATTTTAGCAGCACAACCGGCGACCCGGAATACTACGACTGGCTGGACCACATGATCTTGGATATCGGCCGACTCGTACCTGGTGCTGAGATTGCTGAGAAGAGTTATGCCCGAGCTGAGCCCAGGCTGAACACTGGCGTGTACTACGACACGCTGGATTACCGGTTGCTCAACGGGGGAATGGTCCTGAGAACAACCTGCAATAAAAAAACGCACGCGTTCTGCGCCTTCAAGCTGGACGAGGACGAACGAAATGTCAGGCGCGATCATAGATATGTCTTCGAAGGCGAGGAGAAGAGTACCATCCAGAACGCTCCCACCTCACCTGAATCTGTGGCTATCGTCAAGCGCCTTCTTGCGCGGACCGAATTCGAACATCCAGGCACTCATCTGGCGAGCGCCACTGGAATCCGGGGCGAGGATCTTTCGCCCGCAATCTGTCTGGAGCAGTATCGGCATCCTTTCTTCGTCTGGCTCGACAAGCGTGACGCATTGAGATGCTCGATGGACCGCGTTCAGGTGTACAATCTGAGGCTCCCGGAAGAGCAGCAAAAGAGGGAATCATTCAGCGAGATTGAACTGCCCATCTATCCTCACATCGCCGACGAGGTCGCGCAGGATCCTCGGGTTCTCGACCTCATCCGAGCCCTCTCAGATTCGCTCAATGATCGGTTCGGTCTAAAGTTGATCTCTGATTCAAAGTATCAGCGAGCAGGGCGCGCGCTTGACATCCTAAGATAGACACGAGGTATCGAGAAACCCTCGACGGGCGTCGAATGGTTGACCGAACCAGGTCTTTGACCGACGGCCTTCGACTGAGTCGAAGGCCGTCGATCGGTAAACCCGGGCCGAAGCCGCCGAGGCTAAGGTCGGCGTCAGAAGCGAAGTCTTGACTGCCTTTCAAGGTCATTCCGGCATCGGCTGGCAGTGTGTGATCATAGCCAACCTTGAGAGAATCCCTTATCATATCAATGCGCTATGAGCGTCCACGAGTCTCTGATCAGCTAGTGGACTTGGAACATGATAAGTAGCAACATCGCCGAAGCGAGTGGATAGGTCGGTCGCGTCTCGGCGCCTTGAGTTCACTGAGTCGACCCATGAATCGGGGAAACGATGGCCAGCTTCAAATGAACAAGGAACACGGCTGATGTTTGGCACTCCCAGGCAGCGAGTTTGTCAGCCTGCAAGGGAGATCGCGAGTCCCAAATTCAACTACAGCAAGTCCACGGGTACTACGCAAAGATGTCGGTGCAATACGGCTGAGACTGAAACAATGCGAATCTACATTGCTCGACATGCTCAATCGGAATGGCAACTCGAGCCTTCGGAGAACTGGGATACGTCGCTGACTGCCACAGGTCATGAGCAAGCCCGCCGGTTGGCGTCGTGGCTTGCAAGCGATCCATGCCTCGCTCGCGGAACGCGAGTTGAAATAGCGTCGTTGTACGCGAGCCAATTCAAACGCGCGCAAGAAACGGCTTCCTATATTGCCACTGCGCTTAAGCTAGCCATCGTCACCCACGAGAGTCTTGGAGAGGCCGACTTCCACGTTGCAACTCAATTGCCACAACGCGATGGGCCATTGTCGCCACACAGTCCCTTCACCCCGTCGGAGAAATACTCAGATTTCAAAGCGCAAGCCGACTCAGCGCTGCGTGTTCTGGTGGAACAAGCTGAGGTCAGTCAGGGCGCTGTCCTGGCCGTAACTCATGGAGGCCTAATCAAAACACTGCTGAGGCGGATCACGGGAACCGACGCCGTTTGCTTTCGGCTCTACAACGCTTGCTTGAACGTTATTGAATGGAGGCGAGGACGCTGGCACCTCGTTCACCTCAATCTCTGGGACCACTTGTCAGTGAATATGCGGACTGAATAGCCGTCCAACGTTGTGCCTATCTTAATCCTATCGTCAAACCCGTCTTCAATCAGGCTATTGAAGATTCCAGTGAGAACCAGCGAGCGGGCCCGCTGGATCATCACCGGCGGGCGGGATGCCTCGTGAGATATGAGAGCGTGTATCGGTATTCTGGAGCCTTCGCCGTTGATCTTACAGCGACGTCAGTTCGCAGCGATAAAAGTAGGACTTCGGAAAGGCCGCGTTCACGTGGGATGCCCCAGCATTCCACCAAGGGCCTCGCCCATTCATTGCTGACTTCAGCGCCTTTCCCCAATCCGCGTTTCATCAAACCCTTTGCCCGCGCGAATGTGCGCTTCCATTGTCGCCAGATCACGCACCTCAGTTTCCGGCGTATCCAGCCATCCAGCTCTTCGAAGATTCCCTTCATCTCTGCCAGCCGGAAGTAGTTGATCCAGCCTTTCAGTAACGATGTTAGTTCTTCCTCGATTTGCCGCCCAATGTTGGGCCTGCGTCCACGCCTCAGAATCTCCCGCAGCTTCATCTTCAGCCGTTTCACCGATACCTTCAACCTCTGTTCTCGGTGCCACCTCATCGTGTAGAACAGAGCGCATAATGTTGCGGAGAATCGTGGATTGCATTACGTCTTCAAAGGTTCGAACTTCAGCGCGAACATAATGAGTCGGTCATTTTTGGCGACCGCCTGCTTAAGGAGCGCTACCATTCGTTAGCGATTTCAGTTCAATTATCCGCAGCTGTGGCTTTACTTGTCCCCAGAATCACCAACAGATTGCTGGCCGATTGCAACCGAAGTCCTCTAAACGGTAATAACGACTGCTCATTTTAGGGTCGATTTCTCGTGACTTGCTAGATTCAGAAATGCACCGCGCGTGAATTAGCGGCGTGCGCCGGTGTCGTGCTCGTTAGTCGTGCTTACATTACGCCATTCTGTGGTTTAGGAACGCTGCTTAGAGACCCTTTTTGCTAGAAAGGCTTGCACGCCTGGAAAGCGTGATTGTAAGCAGAACCTCCGTCTGCCGCTTCAAACCCTGGGCGTTGCACTGTTTTTTGACAGGTTAATCGGAGATGTTTGTAACGTTCATCGTCCGGTAATTATTATGACACGGTAATTATTATGACCTTGACAAGGGTACTCCATATTTGTTATATAAGGCCCCACGAACTGCTCTGGCGCTTCGGAAACTTCGATATTAGGTCCGTTGCGACTGGAGGATAAGCCCATGACACCGGAATCAAAGGATCACGGCGCTTTTTTGCGCTCACTTGCTCGCGAAAGCTATGAAGAGCTCGTCGACTTCGCTACTCAGCAGATGCGTCAGCAAAAAGGTAAGGATGATGACGCGTCTAGAACGGCGGCAATAACGCTCGTATCTGAAATCACGAGTGAAGTGGCGGCAGAAACTGCCGCAGAAGCGGCTGCCCAAATTGCCGCTGAAGTGCGTTCGCACAACGCCTCCGGTAGTTGACTGTCCCAAATCCTTTATCGTTTCCTTTTGAGTTTGAAATCGGGCTTGTTGAGGCGACGCCCATTGGCTGAGGCCGGAGGAAACCATGTCGATAACTCCATCTGAGATCGCTTCCGAAAGTCTTGGACCCTGTCGCCGTGGCAAGTCCTGATATTGACGCGCTTGAAGAAGCCTCTCCGAAGGTCGTTCCTGAGAATCATCGAGTCGCATCGGAATCGAGTTGTATCAGTGGCGACAACTGATGGTTCGGAAACCGCTTGCGACCCGGCCGCTAAATGCGGGTATGGTTCTAAGGACGACATGCACTCGCAAAACGCACGCGTTCTGCGCCTTCAAGCTGGACGAGGACGAACGAAATGTCAGGCGCGACCAGCTCGAGCCACCGGAATCGAGCCCGAGGATCTGTCGGCCGTAGTGTGTCTGGAGCAGTACCGGCATCCTTTCTTTGTCTGGCTGGACAAGCGTGACGCGCTATGGTGCTCGATGGATCGCGTTGAGGCCTACAATCTGAGGCTTCCGGAGGCGCGGCGAGGAAAGCAACCATTTAGCGAGATAGAGCTGCCCATCTATCCGCATATCGAGGACGACAGTCGCCCGGGATCCACGTGTCCTATAACTCATCAGGGCCCTCTCGGATTCGCTCCGTGATCGCTTCAGTCTAAAGTTGATCTCCGATTCCAAGTATCAACGAGCAGGGCGTGCTCTTGGCATCCTATAGATGGCATAAGATATCGTGAGGTCGTCTGATTAGAGCTTCGAAAATACGATGCGGGCAAGGTCTCTTGCCCAGAGGTTGATGGGACGGTGCGATGCTTATTAGGTCGGCAAAACGGCAGGACAGGGGTGCTCCGATTCGGCGGCTTGCTGCTCGCGTCCTCCGGCACTTATTTAGTAAAATTGCCCAAAGAATCCTTGGGTCAATCCTTATCTCTGGCGCTTGTTGAGAATCTGTTAATGGAAGAGTCCCCGCGCGCAAAGATGACACCTGAGTCATTTGCATTTGCAGTCCAGCAAAAACTGTCTGCCTGCGGCGACCCCAAACACGCACCTTGCCAACTCGCTGAGCTTTTTCGTTTCGCCTTCGATGCTTCTGCCGAAGCCACAGCCTTGAGGCATATATTGCAATCGGAACTGCTGCGGTGGACGCTGCAGAAGGCATCCGCGCATGCGCGTTATTACGACCGGACCGTCTACCGCGAGCCGGTAACCACCTGCCCGGGCGCCCAGCCCGAGATGGGCCATTGGCCAATCATCCGGCGCGACGAGGTAATCAATAACACCATGGCGATGCTAGCAGACGACGCCACTTTTGGCGCCATTTGCCACACGTCTGGCTGCACGGGCCCTGCTCTATCTATCTACAAATCAGCGGAGGAACTATCGTTTATTTGGGAGTATCAAACACGGCTCCTGAGACCGGTGCAAAAGAAACTGAGCTCGCGCCCTCTGGTCCTTTCGATGCCCAACTTATATCACGGCACGCCGGTAAGTGTACCGAGCCTTGGAAAGGTGTTCGTTGGCGGTGTTACAGATGACCTCCTCCTCGGCGATCTCGTGAAATTGCTCCGCCAAAAGTTTCACATTCGGGGGCACGACCAGCGTTTCTCGATAATCACTTGTCTTGTGCATCAGATGCAGTTCTTGACGAGTTTCTTGCTCGAGCAAGGTATTGATCCTAGGGAGTTCGAGATCAAGAGCATCAACGTCGTCGGTGGCTACCTTACCAAACGAGGACGAGAGTACTTGCGCAACGCTTGGGGAGCCGTGATCTTCGATCGTTTTTCGCTTACCGAGAGCGTCGGCGGAGCAACTCGTTGTCACTCGTGCGGCTATTTCCACCTTGACCCGCACGTCATCGGCGAGGTGCTTGACGCGGACACCGACGAACCACTCACGCAAGGGGTTGGCCGGCTCGTTCTCACGCAGCTATATCCATTCGTTCAGATGCAGCCGCTTGTCCGCTATGATACAGGTGATCTCGTGTGTCGAATCGAAAGTAGTTGCCACCCGGCATTCACGTTCGAGTTCGCCGGGAAGGAAAAGAATTGTATAGGTTGGCGGCCTTCGGAGAAAACCGAATGGCTGCTGCTATCGGCTGCGCTTCATGACCTTCTTGACCCAATCCCGGACTTTCAACGGGTGGAACAGTTCCGCGGTGTCCGCGCTACCTGCGATCCGAGCGTCGGCTCTTTGCCAATCTACATACTATCAAAATCCACATCAAAGCCCAGCTGTCTACAAATAACGTTGACCGCTGAGCTGCGATATACACCGCATTTTTATACCGAGCGCACCACGGCTTTGAGAAACATCATTAACAAGGGCTTGACCGACTCGCATCCGTTACTGGCGGCTCGCATCGCCGACAAAAGCGTGCATTTTGAGACGGTATTTGTGGGCCCTGGAGCGCTAGGAGATATACGTGTCCTAAAAATCTGAGTCTAAGGCCTACTAATGCGCCACCTAACGGTGCTCCCTCTTTTCGGGGAAGGGATCTGGCGCTCAGGCGAGATATCCATAGACTTGATTTTGGCAAACGGCTAGGTACCCAAAAAGGGCACGTCTTCTAAAAGCAAAGTACGGCGCTCGGTGGTGTTTGCAGTCCATCAACCGATTACCCTTTGGTTTCTATCGTTCGGCAAAGGCTGCCAGTTGTTAGAATCGTCTGGAGCGCGAGTTCTTCCGGTCGCGAGCAAAGCTCGACGGTTGGCGCGGTGGTGGCAGATGATCCGGAAATCGCCAAAAAGCCGGTTAGCAGACGAGGTTCAGGGATGGCAGGAACTGCTTTTTCATCGCTCGCGGATCAATTCTTATCCAGTAAGTTGCCTCTACCATCGCGCCGAATTCGTCCACGACCTCGCACCGAAGAACGTGCAAGCCCCGGCCGCTCGAATTTGACAGTAAAGATTGACCGGGTCTGCACGATCTCACTCTCGTCGGTGCTCCAAAAGTAATGCACCAGTTCGGATCGTAAGTCCGTTCTTAACAAACGACTAAGAATCTGGATTCCCCGAGAAATTGGGCCCTTTCATACTCAAGCAGTTACCGTTGGCTTATAGAAGCGTTTAGCAAGCTATTGGCCTTTGAGGATATGATCATCTACAGAATTATCTACAGTGCTTTTTTGTATTCTGGTAGCGGCTTAAAATAAAACCATTGTTAGCACTCCAGATTGCAACGGTAACCCACTTCACCGCAATATATGCGATCAGTTGGTGTGATCAGTTGGTGGTGATGTCCTAATAGAAAGTTGGTTGGCTTCTAAGGAATCGAAGACATCGAGGATGTAGCAACCTGGATGGCTGCATCCAACTGGACAATCGCGCTTAGGCAAGTATGGTAGAGCGGCTATTTCGCCTATCTTCGATACCCCAAAGTTTTTTCTGTTTTTGAATTATCTAAGATGCGTTTATCGTCTATTAGGTCAGAGGGGAGATGAGAACTTGATGAGAGACGTTACAACTACTGTTACTACTGGTGTTACAGCCTCGTCGGAATAGTCTTGTGTGACTGACTACTTTTGTTCTTGATTCGTGAGCCGATTTTTAGTATAACGGGTGGGGTTTTTGTAATTAATCAGCCTTCAAAAGCACGGCACTGATAAGTTTGAGACTTTTCAAGACCTCGAACAGGAGGCTGTCGTGCAAGGTTTTCTTAAGGGATTAATTGGTCCCCAAAAGCCTGGCTAGTGATCGAAACGAATGCCACAGGTCACCGTTTGCTGATTTCCGTCGTGAAGATGTCACCGTTGATTCTCTTTCGCCCGGCGCATAGACGGGAATCAATTCTTGTATAGCTCCGTTCTCGCCGCTCGGTTCGCTGTGCCGGAACCGGCGCGGGTGAATAACGATCTAGCTTGGAGTTGCCGCGCTGTTCCCTTTGTTGCGGTGTTGCGGCAACCGTGCTTCTCGCGGCCGTGATCTTTTTCGGTCGCAACCAGATCTTACGCACCAGCTTGTTGGCCTAACCAGTGCTCCAGGCATATGCCGTAAGGTTTGGAAAAGAGCCAATGCTGCAGTGAAGGATTTGGGTTTGTCGAAGGGTTGTCGGTGTCGCGCAGTAACTTTCCCGACCGACTACCTTCACAAGATAAATTTACAACTTAGGAGAAAAAACAATGCAGCAGCGTCCTCACGCTTTGCGTACGGCAGCGTTAACTTCCCCTCTCGTACTGTTCGCTCTCCTGTCGTTTGTGTTTGGCGAAATTAGATCATTCGATTCAAGCAAACAGGCCGACCCGCGCGCATCAGGTAGAGAAATAACCATCAGCCTAAAGATGGCCGACAGCCGAGAGATCACTGTGTCTCAATATGACGGAGAGATGATTAGAACCGGGCCAAAGGGAGGAGACATGCTCGGCATTACACCTCGCCTACGTGATGACGGCTCAATCACCCTAGAGTTTTTTCGCGTTGTCAAGATTATTAGAAAACACTTGATAGTTGGTGAGGACATTACCAGCATGGGAAGCATGGAGGTCAATACTACACTTGCCCAATCTGCGCCTGTCGAGCTAGTCTCTAGCGTCCAACTCCTTGGCATCTCCAGGCCGCCGGAAGAATCTGGAGTACGGGTGGAGGATGTGGGGGCGGACGGATGTCCCTGCTGCATTACATGTGACGGATATGAGACTTGTGGAATGTCCGTGCAAGCGTCGTGCGGTCAATGTAAATGTTACTAACCCCTGAGGGGCTCGTTTAAGTCGACTGTGGAAGATCCTCCGACTAAGAGAAGCCAGGAAGACTCAAATGTGCCGGTTGGTTCGCGCGGCTTCCGAGCGATCGTCAGAGGGATCTATAAAGGGGAGTTTGGGGAACGCGTTCGGTTTATCGCCAAACATACGGTTGTACTTGGGTTCATTCTCTGCTCGATTTGGGTAATTCAGTGGTTGCTGAATAACTTGCTTGGAAAGGAAGCAAAGTTCTTTGATTTGATTCCCATTAGATACACGACGCATTGTGCCGATGTCATTGTATTAGGCGAGTACTTGTGGTCATTAGTCAACACGCTCAGGAGGAAAAAATGAAATCCATTGCCGAGCTTTACCTAGCCTACTTAGAGAGGGCGCTCATCAGTATGGTGCTCGCGAGCTTAGCCTTTATTTCAATATCTGGCATCGTCTACGGCCGCAGCGCTCGGATTCCTGCTGCACTCGCTGTTGTTACGCTTGGTTTGATCTTCTATGTAGAGCTTGGCCGACGCGGCGTACTAAAGGTACATCCAGAATTCGAGAGAAACGGCTTGAGGGAAATCAGATTGTTTTCCTACCTGGTTGAACGAAAGGCCGTGCAAATAAGTAATGCCCTTCACTTCACTTCGAGAGGCGTCCAACAGAACTTGAGCAGGATCGCAGGTACCTTGATTGTGGTGCTCATAGTGTCAACACTATGGTCATCGTTCCATATCTCGGCTGATATTACATTGAGAAAGAACCAAGTCATCGTCGAAGCAGGACCACGAGTGCCCGCCAGCATTTTTAACAGTGCGCTTGTAATAGAGGTTCTTCAGATCTCAGCCGAAGGCGGGGTGCATAGAGTGACCGCTCTCATTCACTCCGCTGGATACCCAGACCTGAAGATCGAGGGGGAGCGAGTAGACTATCAAACCACGTACGCCGCTGGAGATCGTCGATTCATCGTTCGGATAACTGAGATTGGTGATTTTAGCGCGAAGTTCTTCGTCGAGCGACTAACAGACTAGCGCGGGATTTAATCCGCCACAGTTTACCCTGCTCTCCCCAGTGTGTCATTCAGGGAGTTGCGATCCGACCACCTTCAGCTAAGAATACCACCGATCCCCTCACATTTGCGTGGTGTTCTAATCTTGAGTTGGTCGACCTACATCACCCTAATGGTCCACAACCTGTCTGTTTTTCTTGTCTGGAAAGTGTGCTGCCCGGCCCTTGCCTTTAGTGTGTGTTCTAGTACAATAGCGCCCTACCTGTTTTGAGTCGCTAATCAAAAGGAGAAAGAACCCATGAAAAAAAGAATGAGCATAGGGGTGCTGTTGGTATTGTTAGCGCTCGTCTGTCTGCCGATCTCGCCGATCACGTACGCCCAGAAAAAGCCTCCGTGCAGGCCCGATCTTGCAGCTTGTCCAGACGAAGGATGCGGTACCAGCTTCGACGGGAATCTGAACCGGCGCAAGAATATCCGTTCCGATAGTCAAACCACTACCGTGCGCAGTCTAGCTTCCATAAAGAAGCTTGATGACCCGGAAAATTTTTCTCTAGGCGACACCCGCGAAGAGTTGACGGCACTAGGAGAAGGGCAAAAGGTCACCGTTACCGCTTTCTTGCTCGTAGCAAAGGCGGAAGGTGCGGAGTCCTGCAATTGTCGGCTTACAAGCAAAGCGGACACGGATAACCACTTAGTCTTGGTCTCGAAAACCACAGTAGACAAGTTTCCAGTGACTAACAACGCGACCACGAACAAAACGGTATTTCACTCTCGCGAGTTGGAATCAATAACGGCAGAATTTACGCCGCGCGTAAGACTTGAGCATCCTAACTTCACGAGGGAGAAGATACAGCCGTTGATAAACGCCAGGCCGAAACAGGCGCTTCGAGTTCGGGTCACCGGCCTTCTCATGTTTGACTCAGAGCATTTCATCAGAAACCACCTTGTTCGCGTGAATAACTGGGAGATTCACCCGGTTCTCAAACTAGAGTTTTGTGAGACTGGCGATAAGTGCAGCTTCAACAGCGATGCTGGATGGAAATCGCTGGACGCTCTGCCTTGAAGACGAGGAGGATGATCTTAGGTGAAAACAGAAGTAACGTCCTAGCATCGCTCAATCATTGCTGCCTGTGCTTGGCCTTGGCTCAATCACGATGCCCCGTAAACGCGGCTAGCGTAACGGTCAAGAATCCAGTCACCAATAGCAACAAGCGCAAGGCAAAAGAAGCCGCCTGCGGAATCGAAGACGGGGCCAAGCGCCTGCGGGCGCAACCGGCGAATGCAGTGATCGGCCGTAGAGTTATAGCCCAAGACCGACGCGGAACGTGATGTTCACATCACGGCGGGGTCGGGAGCTGGCTTAGATAGCGGGTGCTTCAGGGGAACGTTTATGTTACTTCGACCACTCGCACGCCAACGATGTTTCCACACCTGTCGCGGCCAAAAATACATACGTCCCACTCTGGCTCTTCGCCGAAGTAGGCAACCTGAAGGTTCGCAAGGTTCGCTCGCATGTAGTCGAGCAGAGACTTGAGGCGCTTCGCTTGGGGTCTGTTATCAGGGTCCGTAGAGGCATCGATCATGTACGCGGCCTTTTGCTCGAACGTTATTGAAGGCTGACACTCTCGGTCATCAAGAGCCCGTACGCGCCGCATGAATCTCTCCGCTGCTTGGCCGCGCAGTATGAATGGGCGCACAGGCTTTTCAAGCATCGTCGCGAAGGTGAGGCCGCGGGTAAGTCGATTAAGCGCCGCGTCCGTGCAAAACGGCTTCGCGCTGGTTGGTGACGTGAAGAGCACAAACAGGCTCACGGTCAGAAGTCGTTTCATCCCAACCTCCTATTTTCAGGAGTTCCATTCAAAGCCTAGCAGCGCGACGAAATTTCAACTGACGTCTTGGGCAAAATGCGACTGACGGTTACCGGGTAAGAGACGGTTTTGATAATAACTTCAAGAAGCTCCGTCGGGTTGAGGGCGACTTCACCCGGCTCTACTAGCTTGAGCATTGGCCTATCCCGAAAACTGAATATTTCCCAGGTGGGCCGTACTATATTCAATCGGCAGGCAGTGCGTCAACTGTATTATTACTCATTTTTTGGTTGATATTCCTGCGTTGCTGTCGTCGAGATTAACTAAACGTGCCTGTTTACGGCCCATATAAGAGTGGTCCCGTTAACGGGTTTGTCTAAGACCTCATCGACACCCGCTGCTTTCGCTTCATCCGTTATTTCTCCGCTACTGGTGAGCATCACTATGGCGGTCGTCATCCGATGTTCAAGCGACCGGATGAATCTGCTAAGTTGCACTCCGTTGATTCCGGCTAATTGATAACTCAGCAGGATGAGGTCGTAAGGCTCACTTCCGGCCACTTGCCTCATTGCAGACTCGCGAGTATTGGAAATGGCGATGGTCCAGCCGAGTTTCTCGAAGTCCGCAGGTGAATAAGTTTCCCGAGCGTCGGAGAATCTATGACTAGCATTGATTTCATATGATGAAGGCGACTATTGTCCGAGTGAAAAAAGAGGGGACGCCATTGCGGTTCAGCCTTCCTGGGTTGTCCGTCCTTGCCACGAGGCGTACCCTCTTAGCCGCTAAAGGAGAAACGCCCATTAGATTGCCGTACCGCGCTCGTGGGGACGAATCGCGGGCGACGATGTTAAGTCATTCAGGCGTTGGTTTGCGATTGCACACAGGACAGTAGCGAAAGTGCCCCAAACCCCTTAAGAGATCAAAAGTATCGCATGATACCTTACTTACTACAACGAGAAAGGTGTAGTCTATGTTGCTATTTCGCTTTACTATCTTACGATTCGTTTGCAGGAGATGACTGTTGAACGGCGTTCTTTCTGTATTCGGAGGGTGCGACATCAAAGTACTTTCTGAAGTGGCGCACGAAGTTGCTACGGGTATCATAACCTACTAACGCCATCACCTCTTTGATACTGAGTTGGCTGGTCGTCAGGAGGTGACTAGCCTTTTCCATCCTAAGTCTTATCAAATACTCCCCCGGTGAGATTCCGGTTTTTGTTTTGAACAGACTGGAAAAGTGAGACGGGGAAAGATTCGCTATGTCTGCCAATTCGCTTAAAGAAACCCTCCGCCGAAGGTTATCATTCATGAAGGCGATCACAATCTGGACTCTTGGATCGCGAGGCGTCTCATGCGGTCGTAACTCACGCTCTGTCGCTTCGTATTGTTGTAGGGACGCGACTGCAATAATAGACGAGCGCTTTCGTCTCGCTTCGAGACCTACCAAGGTCTCTAGCCATTCCCGGTACCGGTGAATGAAAGGGCTGGCCGCCACGACGTTTCCTACTTGTACTGCTTCTTCGTTTCTCCCGCCCTCTGACAGCTCCAATGCATAACTATTCAAGAAGGCGAAATAGGAAGGATGGCCGCGTTTGCCGATGATATGTGCAAGTGGCATGAGCCGTTCAAGCTCGCGCAGCGCTGCCCTGTGATCGCCTTCTACGCTTCGCAGTAACGCAATACCTCGCTGCGCTTCAAGCAGGGTTACCGGGTCGTTGCATTTTGATGAGCTTTGAAGGCGGAGTCTTAGCGATTCTTCAAAGCGGCCTATGCGTTGTTCGATGGTGCTCAAAGAAAGCAAAGCTTTGGAGCGATACCGCGCCGGGGCGGATTCCGCCACGCTTTCAAGTAGCTCTCTTGACTTCTCGAACTGCCCGGTTCGATATAGGTAGATGCTCTCGTAATACTTCCCCACCTGATTGAACGGATACCCAAAGGACTGCAACAGTAGCCCCATCTCAAGTTGAGAGTCTATGTCCCGCAGACAATAGCTTATCTCCGCGGACTGTACGAGTTGATACAATTGTGCCCGTTCGACTTCAACTGTGGAGGAAAGAACCGTGAGAAAGCGTCTAATCGCGTCCGTGTTCATCGCGTTCCTTCTGTGCGCTTCCGTTTTTGCGGGGCATACGCTTCCAGGAGGTGGATGGTGCGAATGCGGCAGTTTTGCTGGCTGTATTTGTGACCCCGGCGAAGAGCCCATTGGCCAACCGAGCCGTCTTGTGTCGGATGAATCTAGTCAAGACCGACCTATTGATCTAGGTTTAGAGACGCTACTCGTGCTTGCCGCGCTGATTCTAGTGCTTAGATACAGAGCCTAAGCCCAAAGCGGCCTGGACAACAGAAGTGTATCTCTCGCTCTCGCGGCGATTTAATATTTGTCTGTCGCGCCGCATTGTATCAAACAACACGGACGTTGCAAGCGGAAAGATGGACTATATCTTACGGAGTGGACTGTATCTTCCCAAGCGCGCAAAGAGGCTCAATAGGGAACGTGCTATTCCAGTATGCCACGATTCGCTGCGTGTCGATGGAAGCATTAGTGGATGATGGATTGGACCTCTCTGAGTCTGGCAAATCTATGTTGGCCAGATGGCGATCAAAGACCAAGGCGGGCCGATTCAACAGCGATTTAACAAACAATCAGTGCGTTTCTGAATTGCTGTAGCGGTATCCCATTCCCCATCGGATAAGTATATCCGCCGGTAATTCCACTTTCTCGGCCTACCCATAAGACACGTATCGACGGCGTAGACCGTCAGTGCGCCAACTGCTTGCAAGATGTCCGCAATGGCGGGAGTCGCAGGACAGGCGTAAGTCTGGCTGTCGATGGCATCGGGAAACAGACATCCGAAGCACGCGCCGGTGGCTTCTTGGACGAACACGTAGCCATGATCCGCATCAGCGCTTACCGCCGTAAAGATCACCGGTGTTCTGAGCCTTCGGAAGTATGTGCTTGCTTCAATGCGCGCTGGGTTGTTATCAACGCCGCAGATTGCCACGTCACAGCGAAGGTCCACGCCGTTATCGATTGCCTCTTCAAGCAAGAGGGGATAGGCGGTTAGCACTGTGCTATGAATACATTCGGGCGAGAGGTTCTCTGCCAAAGCCCAGGCTTTGTTATGGCCCAGATCCTTCGAGTAAAAGCGCTGGCGATTTAGATTGCTGGCTTCTACCACGTCATCATCCAGAATCGTCAATGCGCCTATCCCTTTCCGAGCAAGGGTGGGTGCAATCTGGCTGATCAGGCCCCCGGCGCCAATACACACTACGCTACTTCGCGAGTATATCTCCTGGTCAAACCCGGCCACGCGTTGCTGCCGATCTGTTGCCCCGGCAATCGTATGACCAACATGTCTACGAGACTGCGGTGAGCTGAAAGCTGTTCTTTCCATGTTGTTCCACTCCTGAGCCGTAAATCTCTACGTCGAAATCCTCGTCCAGTCGAAAGAATCGGACAAAGCCATCGCGGCTGAATATGGCAGCCACAGTTGGGTAGCCCGCGTCTTCAAGCCGCTTCTGAAATCCGGTATCGGTTCCCGAAGGCCTGGTCGCCTCAAGACCCTTGCCCGGATGGCTGTGAAAGTGCGCAAGCAACCGATGCCCGAATTGTTCAAGCCGAATTAGGAGTCGATGCGTATCTGCGTGGTTCCCTACCACGCCGACCATGCTGCGCTTGGCATGCTGGAACTCAAGTCTCTGGTCTAAGACATATGTGCCACGTACGATCGCACCCGTGAGGAAGAAGAACTGTTCGTCACGATCAGCAGTCAGATCTTTGAAACATTCGTGAAGGAATAAGGAACTGACCACATACCGGTGCGCCCCGTCTCCTTGGTCCCAGGTTATCGAAGTCTCGATTCGTTCTAAACAATTCAAGAATTTATTGGTCCGTTGCAGCCGCTCGAACGTTCGCTTCATTTTAGCCGGCCGCTTCGTCGTCGCCGCCTCCACAAAGGAGGTAATAAGGTCTTGACGCTCGGCCAGAAGCAGTTCTCTTTCCTGCTCGAGACAGCCCTTCGTCGTAACTTGTGCTAAGCCTTGTTCCATACGTTCTCCTTTCAACTCTGTCGTGAGCCGTTATGGCTACCATCCTTCGAAGGCTTCAGTCAGAAGCCGCTCTATGCCCAGAATGCCAGAGCCAACATCCCTCGGCATCTTGGACATGTGAATGCGAAAGCTGCCGTCTCCCAGATCCTGAAAACAAGTCCAGTGGCTGTGCGTCCTCATCTCCGGAGGAGGATCGTAAATAAAGAGGCGGTAGTTCCCGGGGCGCACCTGCTCAATCATGCCGATGTATGAGCCGTAAGCAGTCTTGTAGGTTCCGGTGTAGGTATTTCCTGCTTGGCGCCAGCCACGCTCTTGCCAATAGGGAATCTCCCTTCGAGTAATGCTGATTGTACGGGCAGGTCCCCTCAGGACCTGCCCCATGACTCGTCTTAGAAAAGACGGTGCTTCTTTTGTAGAGAGTATTCTCACCTTCATTGTTCTATTTGCCTCCCGAGGCCCTGCCGACTTCGGCCTTGGTTGATGCGAAGATCTTTTCCCCATCAGCGACCTTGTCGTAGACCGACTCCGCGGCGGCAAAGAATGGTTCATTGGGTCCTTTGCTGAGCAGGTAGTCGGGGATTCCCAGTTGATTTAGGATGTCTCTGGACGTTGTGCCGGGTTCGATCTCGATGTCCCTGATCTGCCCCGTGCCGGCTACCACCACTGACAATTTCTTCATGACTAGTTCCTCCTTTGGAGCTTGTGCGTCTGACTCGTGCCTGATGACGCCCGATTTACGCAGCGTCACCCGATTTGTTTGCGAATGATGCCGATCTAAAAAAGAGGAGCTTGCACTGAGGCAAACTCCGTATTTGGCGCACAGCCAGAGGCGTGTACCGATTGAACCAGTTGACTTGGACAGACGAGTCGACATCTGAACACCTCTAGTTCTGAGGATCTGAGTTGCCGTTGTTATTTCCCTTCGAAGAGCTTGCGGGCCTCTTCAAACTTTTTCATCTGTTCCTTTTTCTCGTTCAGCGCTTTTTCATCCCGCTCGATCTCTCCCTTGAGCCTGTCCGCCTGATCGAGCAGAATCTGCACCGGCGTTTTCTTCTTCCAGGGCTTCCTCGACGCTCCTTGAGTCGACTCTGCCGCTCGCGTCGTCTTGCTTGATGCTTGGTCTTTCGTCTTGGTTATTGGCATTGCGTCCTCCTATTTCTTCGATTTGGTTTTCCACCCATTCCTCCAGTTTCGCGATTGCTAGTCGCTTCACCGGCAATTCCACGTGGGTGTACGTGGCGTGAACTTTGTCACGGTTCTGATGGCCCATCAGCGCCATCCGAATTTCCTGCATGACGCCTGCTTCCATTAGTCGCGTGTTGTGGGTGTGGCGAAGATCGTGGAAGCGGAAGTGCCTGAGGCTGGCGTTTGTGAGCGCGCACTTCCATGACGTCTTGATCGTATAACTGATTCGCTGATCCTTATATGTAAAGATCAACCCGTGGTCTTTTTGCTCTTCCTCAAGGAGCGTAAAGAGTCTTCGGGTCAAGGGGATTTCCCGAGCTTCTCCTTCGGGGGTCTTGGACCGGCTGACTGAAAGAACGTTGCGCTGCATATCAACGTGTTCCCACAGCTGGCTTAGGATCTCGCCTCGCCGCATTCCGGTGTCGAGTGCGGCGACGATAATACGCTTGAGGTGGGTTGGCGCCACGGCAAGGAGCCTGAGTTCCTCCTCAACACTCATCACCGGACGCCGAACCCTCCGCTCCCTGGCGAGCCTGAGCCTAGTTAAGGGATTTGCCGGCAGGATCGATTGATCAACTGCCCAGTAGAGGATATGGCGGAGGACCGAAAGATCCCGGTTAATGGTGGCGTCCGATACGGTCTTCTCCTTATGCCTCTGGATCCGATAATCCGCAGCCATTCCTTTGTTGAGTCGCAGCAGGGGAACATCGGCAAAATACGGCAGCAGATTATTAAGCCGATCGGTGTGATGGGTCCTGACCTCCGCTCCCGCGAGAAAGCGCGCCACGAGATCGCCAAAGGTCATTGTCCCGTCGGCAAGTGTCTCGATCAGTCCGAACTTCCGCGCTGCGATCTCGTCCCGGCGTTTCCTTTCGATGTCTGTGGCCAGCCGCTTGTTGGAAGTCCCTGTAGACTCCTGGCGGCGGACGCCGTCGACGTAGTAGATCGACCACCAGATGTTGCCACGCTTCCAAAGCGTCACCTTTGTCTTCCTCCTTTCTGTTGTGACTGAATCCAACGGACAACCTGGCCTCGATAAAAGATCAGCTTGCCGTTCGCCCTGGCCCGGAAGTGCGGCAGCCCTCGTGGCATATGCCGCTGCCTTACGGTCCAGGGTGAACAGCCGATCAGCTTCGCCACCTGCGATATCGTCAATGGCTCTCCAAGCTCAAGCTCGTGCATACAACTGCCTCGGTTAATGGTGCGGGCAACGCCGCGGGTAGTGCTGCCCGCGTCCTGTCGGTCTAAAGCCCTTCAAATTCGCTCAATTGTGAAAGTCGCATCAACCCGACTAATCCCATTACAGCCTCGCTCCGCTCAGCGCTTAGTCTTCTGCTTCCCCCCAATTGCCTTCCTTGCTATCCAACGCGCCCCCTTCTTAGCGGGACTTGGAAGATGCACATAGATCAACCAAAGGACTCCGATGATCAGACCCAGAACCATCATTGGGAACAGGAGACGTTGATCGGTGACCAGAACCTTGAGAAACATAAAGAAAAAGACAACTGTTCCCAGCCACAGGATCAGTCCTGATAGGGGAGCCACGAGCAGTAACAAGGGCCTGAGATACCAACGCGCACGCGGCTGCGGAGTGCTCATCTCGCGAGACCCGCACTGCGAACAAACCTCGGCTGAGCGCGGATTGGGGTGGAGCCGGTTGCAGAGCTTTGAGTCGAAGCTTCGGCCGCAGTGGTTGCAAAACAGCGGCTCTCCCGTCGTGATTCGGTGACAAGCAAAACAAAGACGCATAGTTTTTTCCTTAGAGCAGAGCTTCTCTTTGGTTTCCCACAGGTTTCAACCAAATGGGCGACCAGAAGCTCTCGCGCTTAATGCTTTCGAGAGATGTGAAGCGGAAAATCTTGTCCGTGAACTTGGTGCATACGTTTCGAATGGTGTCGGCCCGCTTCTCGGAACTTGCGATGACAATGACCCTGAATCGCGGCTGACCGAATAACTTCTGGAACTCGCCACTCACCGCAAGTCTCAAGTAGCTCTCGATTTTCTTATGCCAAATCCTCAGCGCCTCAGTTCCAAGATCGACCTCAAGGAACAGCGACCTGACATCTGAATTGTGTTTGACTTCGAAATACCCGTCGGGAATGAGAGGAGATGCTTTCGACAGGATTCGCGTGAAACTTATCCAGCGATGAAACCGCCAGTCTGCTACGAGTATCACCTTGTGCTTGACTGTGATGTAGACCTGATTGACCTGTAGTTGGTGTTCGAGGAAGAGTTCGCTGTACGAGCTCTTTCCTGCGCTCGCTTGGCCACCGCTAGATCCTGCACTGATCGCGAGTCCCTTGCCGGAAAGGCGGTACACAGCTTTGCGACCGCCTGCTATCGTGCCGACAAAACTTCGTTTCAAGTAACCTGCTTGCGTTAAGGCAAGCAATCGTGCGTTGGCCCGAGTGGTGGACCTAAATCCGCCGACCGCCTTTGCCAGTTCCCGATCGACTACCCGCATGCGTGCGAGTTCGGAAAGTAGCCTTCTGTCCCTCTCCTGAAGTACTACACGTTTTGCCTCAGTCCCACGCATTAAGCACCTCGCTTTGGCTTTGGCTGGCTTGTGTTTGTCGGCCTTGAATCTCCTGCTCGATCTGGGCGCGTCGCCTTGCCCAACGGGTCCGGCATCGCTCGTAGAGATCGTGATAACTTGTCGTCGGCGTCACTACGTTTGGCACTCGAAGGCGGGCTGCGGGATAGGATGCGGTCTTCGCAATCAGCTCCTGGTGAGGCAAGTCTCGCAGCAGATCAGCTAGGTATTTAGCTCCAGCCAGGCTCGCAGCCATCTTGTCGGCGTCCTGGCTTGATAGCTGAAAGCACACATGGGTGCCGACTGAGAGAATCGCTGATCGCATGGCCTGCGGATACTGATCGAGGAATTGATTCGCAGAGACAACCGAGACGGCAAACTTTCTTGCCTCAGAAAGCAGCGTATCCAGTCCGCTGTCGTAGGCCACGAGGTTCTGAACTTCGTCACAGTACAGTGTGAAGATCTTTCTGGATCTTCGTGCAAAAAGTGCGTTCTTCAGCCTGCTTAGTATCAAGCTGCCAAGCGTCGGGGCCTGCTCACCGAGTCTTCCCTTGTTCAGGTTGACAATCACGTAGCTGCTGTTCTCGATTGCGTCTTCGAGCGAAATGGTTGATTGCTGCTGGCCGAGGATGTGCCTGAAGTGCGGGTCTGCCGTGAACACCGACACCTTATTCAAGATCGCATCGCGCATCACTGCCTGCATCGCTTCGCTTGCCTGGTCGTAGCGGGTAGAGAAGTAGGCCTGCACTTCTGCGTTTCCGACCTGCGGTAAGCACCAAGTTCTAAACCCGGCGTTGGTCAAAAGAGGAGACAGTTCAAGCAGCGTCAGTTTGTTCTCGCGCAGAACATAGAGTGCGTTCCGGAGCAATTCTTCAGTTCTTGCCCCGAAGGAATCCAGATGCCAGCGAGTCTTTAAGATTTGGGCGAATTCAGAGATTTGAACGAAAGCGTTACGATTGTCGGTAGCTTCCAGGACGTTGAGGCCGACTGAGTAAAGCGTATCGGCCGGGTCGATGATGATCACCTTTTCACTTAGATCGATTCGCTCGCGCCCTTCGCGCGCAGCAAGGAGGCGAAGCAGAAAGGGCGTGGCATCGCCGTGAAGGTCGAAATACACAAAGCCGTGGTCGCTTGAAACATCCTGGCTTGCAAGGTGACGGAGGAAATAGGACTTGCCGCTGCCGGTCTTTCCCAGGATTGCGATGTGTTCGGATCGCCTGCCTTGAGTGAGTCCGAAGCGCTGCTTGGTTACTTGGCCGTCTTTGATGATGAATCCGAAGTCCAATTTGCCGTCATTGTGATCAGCGCGTCTCCGCTTCTTTCGCGCGGCGATGCCGTTCCAAGTCCGGGCTATTAGTTTTTCGACAAATCCCGTCATACCCTAGGTTGTTCTCGATACTCGGTGGCTGAGGCTTCTAAAGACTCACATCGAAGGTGAATCAAATATGTGACCCGCCGACCTTAGTTTCTACGGTAATAATCGTGTCGTTGTGACAGGCTCCGTGGCAGAGTAAGAGCACTTGTTTCAACGCGAACCCTCGCGTTTTTCCTAGACCGTTGGAATCCCATCCAAAGCAGATTGCTTTCCCATCGGGTCTAACAATCCGTGCGATTTCGTCTTTGCATTTCGCCCAGTATTCTGCCCGGCCGGAGGTTCCGTTATGTTTCGGCCGATACTTTCGTAAGGCTTGTTGTGTTGAATAGGGCGGATCAAACAGCACTCCATCAAGGGATGAATCGCTAAGGCCTCTCAGAAAATCCAGTCCGTCAAGATGAAACTCTGCGTCCCGTGACTCATCGGCATCGTTTCGAATGCTTGCAGGGCTAGCGATTCCACAGAACGGATCCGCCCATTCACCCTCCATCTCGCAATGCAGCAAAAACGCGACTGACTTCATCTTGAAGGTAAATCTATTCGGCATTTCCCAAAGGCGCTCCATTCTGATGCAAGTCATCCGAACATTTCCCTTTGAATGGTGTCTCCCGTTCGCAGGGCATTTTGGGTTAGGTCTAGCCGGGATTCGAGAGCACCCCCCAGGGATTTTGTAAGAAGATAGTTTACGGGAAGGGAACTACGGATTAGTTGGTGCGGTAAGCGTTCTGATAGAGGGCGAAACGGACCCAGAGTGGTCGCTTCTTCATAGGCAATTCAAGGGCTATCGGAAGGAGTTTTGCTATGGTGGTCTGATGGCCAAACCGCTTTGCGTTGCTTTGATTCTCCAGTATCAATTCCAGGGCGAGCGCCTGGGCTTTGGGGCTATCGGTACACAATGCGCATGCGGCCGCCCAGTGAACACACATAGCGGCCTCGAGCGAATCCGGTCCGTAAGCGGCTTTAGCTTCATCGAGCAATTCCATTTCGTCGTCCACTTCGGGAAATGGAGTGGCAATCAAGTTCAGATGCCGGCCGCTTGCCATTCTTAGGGGCAGCTTTCCGTTTTTGGAGTTTCCGTCAGGCGTCGTTTCCATAGCCAGGCGAAACATCTTTTTGGCATTCGCGTCTTGTCTGATTTGAAAGAGCGCCACGCCGAATTGTCGAAAGTAGTCTGAGTTCAAACGGTGGTCTGCAGCCCCCGTAGCCTCTCGGGCGAGGTTCAAAGTGGTGAGCCCGGCTTTCGCGTCACCTTGGAGAAGCTGCGAATTGGAGCGAATCAGGCAGCTGCCTCCGAGTTCTCGCAGCACGTCCTTGTCACCGGTGTTGTCGTAGACAATCTCGTACAGATTAACGGAATAGCTGGCTTCAGCAATACTCGAACGCGCAAAGCCGCTATGACTGTAGAACCAGGCCAAGTGCTGATGGAGTTTGGCAGTAAGGCGTAGGCGATTGCTTTCCGATGGATAGCCGATGAACGGCTTTAGCGCTGTCAAAGCCCGCGCCGCTTGTAAAAAGCGATAAGTGTTTCTCCCGCCACTGACAATCTCTGACATCCTGGAATCGAGCCGGTCTAGTTTTGCGGCCTTGCTGCGAGTGAATTCCACAGCGTCTTCTTCCGGGCGGATTCCCGGCACGTCTTCAGGTTCAAATATGGTGTCTCCTGCAAGAGAGGTGATGTCGCTACTGCTGCGTCCTTCGCCCCGGATGGCTAGGCTGCGAGCTCGACTCAGACGTCCCCGATTGGCCAGGACGTAGATATAATTGGAAGTGACCCCGAATATGTTGGCTAGTCTCTTAGCAGGCAATCCAAGGGCAAGCAGAGATGCGATAGCGGGAGCGAAGCCGGATAAGCGGAGTGTTGGAATCTCTTGGTCAGGTCTTGCCATGCTGCCCTGTGACTAAATACCGCACTGCCCTAAGCAAAATTTGAGATGATCAGCTCACCATACCGTTTGCTGCTTCCTCTTGCAGATGAATAGGCCAGCGCGATCGGCTTTTTCTGAAAGTGCGAGAATATGCTTCGAACTTCGGGAACATCATTCAAAGAAAGGATAAAGCGACCTTTAATTTTCCTCAATAGCTCACTCAATACTTCGAAATCCGCATTGGTAAAGTTGAACTGATAGAGCTTGCGGCCGTAGTAGGGCGGATCGAGGTAAAAGAGCGTCGTCGGCCGGTCATATCGTTCAAGGATCTCTTCATACGGCAGACATTCGATCTGCACGCCCTGGAGCCGCTCGTGGGTTGCTTGCATTAGCTGTGGAATTCGATCCACTGTGTAGTTAGGGCGCTTGGTAATTCCGTAATGATAGCTTCTCTTTAGCACGAGCCCGGCGTAGCAGTTCTTTTGCAGATAGAAGAAACGGCCCGCCCGCTGGACATCGGTTAGGAGACGAGGGTCCGCGGCTTGAAGTTGCTCATAGAGCTTCCGGCTCACGATACAGAATCTGAGATAGCGGGTCAGTTCTTCGTAGTGCCACTGGCAGACCCGAAAGAAGTTTACGATGTCGCCGTCCAGATCGTTTAGCACCTCGACTTCCGATGGTTCTTTGTGAAAGAAGACCTGCGCGCCTCCGGCAAAGGGCTCAACATAAGTCGTATGCTCAGGAAAGAGTGAGATGAGGCGCCTTGCAAGACGGTTCTTGCCACCGATGTAAGAAAGGGGTCCGGTCATTGGTGGTTCTTGGTTAATTCAGACCCTAAACATCTTTTCGACTTGTACGTAGAGCCCTAACGCTGCCGCATCAAGAAGTGAGGCTTTGTTGTCCTTGGTTGCTAGAATCGGCCACATCGAGGAGATGACTTCGCGGAGTTGTGTTCGATATCTCAGAGGCGGATGGGCAAAAGATGAAAGCAAAGCATCCTTTTCAACTTCGAAGACCGGGACGCCGCTGTCTCTGAGTTGGCTGATGATCTCCTTGGTAAATCTGCCCCTCCATGTCTTGAGGTCGGATCGACTTCTCTCAAGAGCAGCGCCTTCAATATTAAACGCTCCTCTGATCCAGTCTACGTACCGACTCGCGCTATCACTGGCTTTCGGGTACAGCGAGGGAAGTTGGCGGCTGCCGGTGTAATCCAGGCGATCGTGCACAAATACCGCAACCGAGACTCTTCGCCGCTCAATCTTGAAGGCGGCGAGATTAGAATTCATCGTTGTCTTCTTTCTTCGTTAATGCCGTAAGCTCATCCTCGAAGGCGGCTATCATCTCACTCTCGGCGAGCCCTCGGGCCTGCGCTTTGGTGTACGCTTCCGCGATCAGTTCCGTAGGGTGGTGGTCAAACAAAGAAAGGTACTTCCAAAGCCTGCCAGAATCGCCCAGCTTTTTTGCCACTTGCAGCGCCGTATACTCCGTCACGCCTTGAGGGCGGAACGCTTGAGCCCTGGCCATGACTGAATCTAGAATGCCGTTCATAGAATAATTCTCGATTACTGATGACCGGGTCCGCTACTTTTGAAACCGAGACATTCGGCTTTCCTGCTCGCGGATTTTCGTTTTGATCCCTTCGTACAGTTCGGGAAACAAGAAGGCCACCGGCACCCGGTAGACGATCTCAAGTCCCAACGCTCGCTCTAGCGACGGCCGGGATGTTCCGCGTTCATAGTGGGAGAGGATGGCGATGTTCTTTAGTCCTAATATTGCTGCTACCTGTTTTTGCGATAACTCCATCCGCTTACGATACAGCATCAAATGATTTGTAGTATGTTTCACCTCCATAAAAGTTTCGTGACCTTTTTTTCACTCTAGCATTCTCAGCCACTCTGTAAAGAAGGAAAAAGTGTCGCGTCACGCAACTTTCGCTCGCTTCTGTGAATACGCTGTGGAAAATTCCTGCGGCGACCGCTAAATCGTTACTGAGTGCGAACTGTGCGCACCAGCTTGATAGTTTTCCTCCCTGGGATTGATGTGGGCGCAGAATCATCGTGCCTACAGTCAACCTAGCAGATCAGTTAGTCCTTACAAGACGGGAAAAAGTGCGCTGCAGAGACATTGGCGGATGCCCGGGGAAAGATCGTATGTACTGAACGCACAGTGCAAGTTTTCCCGTCTACCAGCGAGGGCGATGATCTGCTATGTTGGTCTCTTGAAGATCAAACGCAGACACTCACGAGAAGACGGCAGAGTGTCAGTGAGTCCTGCGCCAACCGGAGAAGCAAATGGAAAGGACTCAAACATTCAGTGTTTCCTTCGAACCGACGCAGGCTCCCAATGCCTCCGAGCGTCTTCTTTCCGCCTATGAAATACTCTTAGGTGAAACGGGCCTTGGGGATAACCCATTTGACACAACTATCAGCCATCCTATCATGCCTCATGCCGAGCACCCTGCCGAGAAACAGAACTGACCAAGACCTCCCCGCATCGGCGCGATTTCCGAAGTAACATTTCACCTCAATGAACACACAACCGGGAGTTCCTCGGGTGGCGCTCTATGCCCGTGTCTCAACGGAAGAGCAACGTGAAGGACAGACCATCGATTCTCAGGTTTCTGAACTTGAACGATTCGCGCGAGGAAAATATTGGAGAATCGTCGATACTTACAAGGACGAAGCCTGGAGCGGCGCCCTTCTGGCCAGACCCGCACTCGATCGCTTGAGGGACGACGCCTCAAAGCGTCTCTTTGATGCCGTCCTTATAAACGACGTGGACCGCCTCGCTCGCGACGTGTCGCATCTTGGAATCGTGAAGCGCGACTTGGAACGCAGCGGAGTGGAGGTCCTATTCACGAAGTTACCCACCGAAAAGGGTCCCACTTCCAACCTAATGGTAAACATTCTTGGCAGCTTTGCGGAGTTCGAGCGCGAGTTGATCGCGGACCGTACGCGGCGAGGCCGAAGACACAAGGTTGAAGTCCGCCAGCAATACCTGGGCGGTAATACCTCTTACGGTTACCGCTATGTACCTAAAGACAAGACCGGGGGCAACGACGGACGCCTTGAGCTTTTTTCCCAAGAGGCCATCACGGTTAAGCAGATGTTCGACTGGGTTGACCGAGAAGGCCTATCCGCACGACGGGTCTCGGACCGTTTGACTGAAAGAAGGATTGTTCCCAGAAAAGGTGGACCGGTCTGGGGGAAGTCAAGCGTGCTTCGCATCCTGAGAAACGAAATGTACACAGGCGTCTGGTACTACAATAAATATGAATCGTGCGAACCGACCAAGCCAGTCAATAACGGGGAATACAAGCACTCCCTCCGCAGCAGTCTGAGGCGGCGCGCCAAGTCCGAATGGCTGCCGGTGCAGTTGCCAAAAGCGCTGCAAATCGTTGAGCGAGGGCAGTGGGCGCGAGTACAGCAGCGGCTTGACCGCAATATCACATTCTCTCCTCGCAACTCAAGACATCGGTACGTGTTGAAAGGACTCGTAAGGTGCGGTGGCTGTGGCGCTCGGTATGTCGGCGACCCGTGTCATGGCAGGTTCTATTACCGGTGTCTGGCCCGCTGCAAGCTGGTGCCTACGATAAAGGAAGAGGTGTTGGAGTTCGCCATATGGCAAGCAATCACGGAGGCGATGCTCAATCCATCGATCATAATCGACCAGATAAAGAAGCTACAGGTACGGGGAGCTAGGAAGCGCGAGCAACTCACGGAGAATCGCGCGATTATTGATGCGGCGGTTCGCGACCTGGATAAAGAGGAAGAGCGAATTCTCGAAGCATATCGACTGTCGTTGCTATCGCCAGAGCAACTTGGCCGCGAGCTAGAAAAGCTGAAGACCAGGCGCGGGCCGCTCGAAGCGAAGCGACTCAGCATGACGCGCGAGACCAATGCTTCACGCGTAGAAACCTCTGAACGTTCGATAATCGACTACTGCAAGTTAGCTTCAAAACGATTGAATAAGTTTTCTCTGGACGAGAAGGAGCAATTCCTTCGAGCGCTCATAGATGAAGTTGTGCTTGATCACGGAAAGATCCGGATCAGAGGCGTCATTCCAGTTTCGGATGACCCTCGTAAGGTGTCCAATCAGCCGGAAACTTCAATGTCTGAACGTCGGACTGCGGACATGACAGCCTATAGCCGTGCCCGCAATCCGGCATCAGAAGTTGGTTTTGAGATTGCGAAGTTTCTTCCTGAAGCAGTTCCACTGAAGGACAAACTTACGCCAGAATTCCTTCGCCGGCTGCTCCAGCACCAACCAGATGCGACTCTTGCTGAGTTCCGTGATGAGTTAAGGATAGAGTATTCAATAGAGGCCAGTACAACGGCTCTGTGCCGTGCTTTCAAGCGAGCTGGACTTGATCATAATGCTCGCAGTCGGTTGAAGCTTATTGAACGGAAGGCAGCTTAGAAATTGCCGCTCCTTAGGCACGCTGCGCGCGCTTCTGGGCCTACATTCCTAGCTCGAACGGAACCGTTTCTATGCAGCCTCCTTTAGTCTTCGGCTCAGGTAAGCGTCAGTCTTAGTGATAAGGTCAGATAAGGGCTGCTGGGCGGTGGTCCAAATTATCGTGAGGCTAAGCTGAAGATACTCGTGAATAGCCATGTCGCGGAAGCCGGCAATTTCCTTCCAGGGCAAGTCAATTGCTTGTTTAGCCTCAATTGAAATCTTCTTGGCAACCTCGCCGATGACAGCAAGCTTGAGAATCACAGCACTCTGCGTTTTGTTGTCGGCGAGGAACTGATCCACAGTAAAACCGGCAACAAAACCTTGTGCCTCCTTGGCCTTGTCACGCATGAACTGCAGATACCCAAGGTCCTTATTCATAGATGTTGACGAGGTCTTTTTTGATGTCGGGTTCAAAATAAGGAAGGATCGTATCGTCCGTGACAAGGTCAATGGGACTACCCAAGGCATCCTGAAGTTCGGATTTGAGGCGGATGAACTGGATGAGATTCATCGGTTTGCCCAGGTGAATGAGGAAATCGATGTCACTGCCTGGCCCTTCCTCTCCCCTGGCGTAACTACCAAAAACGCCAGCTTGACTGATGCCATACTGTTTGAAAATAGGGATTACTGCTTCTCGTATTTTATTGAGTTTATCGCTCATAAGGGTGGCTTGGAGTAACTCGGAGGGAATTCTAGACTGATTTCAGCGTAGCATATCGCATAGAGAAGTCAACTCACAGTGGGAGTGGGCCGACCGAGCTGCTCTTGTAGTTAAGTCCCACTTGGGGCTGCAGGCTGGGTGGTCCCAAATGATCGTCAGGCTCAGTTGAGGGGTACTCGTGAATGGCCATTTCGTGGAATCAGGCAATCGCCTTCCAGGGCAAATCAATTGCTTGCTTTGGGGATGCGCAGCACGACCCTGGTGAAATTCCAGTTCTCAGTTTTGGTACGCTTGCGGCGCGTGTCAACGACTTTGAGACACCGACCATTTGAATTTAGTGTAGCACCGGCTCTGAGTCCGGCGGGCCGCCCAGCATAATGGGCGGGTTGATCCAGACGGCTCCCGGCAATGCGGGAGGCTCTGGAGGTTTTC
>WNFR01000299.1_pt1 | contig 50011 bp, 48 predicted proteins | sample 5400221 | NCBI WGS metagenome assembly WNFR01 (sample SAMN13153357, study PRJNA577476) | soil metagenome | isolation source: 40 cm soil under Madrone tree | place: USA:California | collected 2016-06-14 | reverse complement strand
GGGGGGCCGCTAGTTTCCCATCCAGCCCTGAGGGCCGCCGGAGCCGCCGGGATAGTGCAGCTTCGCCTGCTTGCGTTCATCTACTGGATACGTCACCTTGCAGTCCGGGCATCTGTAGTCGCCGGAGTACACTTTCAGATCTTGCAAGAACTGGATCTTTCGATCGCCAAAGCACTTCGGGCATGCATACCGCAGCGGCGGCTCCTTCGTGCGGTAAACGACTGCGCCGCCCTTGGTCTCGACGAGTCCGTATATCGACGATTGCTCATCCCACTCGGATCGCTCACGAAGCTTGGCCCTGAGCTCAAAATTCTCTTGTTGGATCTCGGCGAGCTGGGCACGCAGGTCGAATAAAGTTGACTGAAGACTTAGCAGGTGGTCGAGAGCCTCGGCAATTTTGCCTGCTGACTCGTTTCGAACCATCGTTGCCGCATAGGCCCGCAACGCATCCACCGCGAATTTCGTTGCCGACATTGCGCCGGAAATAACGCTCGCATCCATGTGATAAGTCCCTCGTGAATCTACCGAGGAATGCTACCATGCTGCTACCGCTCTCAGCCGAACCAGCCAGAACCAACCAGACGGACGGTGGTGGGAATCGAGCAAAATCCAGGGGTTACAGTGAAGGTGCTTCCGGTTACTTCGGCTTAGAGCTACCTTCGAACCAGGTGGTCGTCAATCTCATACAGTGGCGCGCTCTGCCGAGAACTGTACGCGATCTACAGCAGCAATCCACAGGCCGCGGACCGTACCGTGGCTTCCATGGAGTACGTCAAGCTTGAAACTGCAACACTCGCCCACGTGGATGATTCGTAACTTCTACGGCGCGTACTGCCGCAAATGCAAGCGCTCGGTGCGGCTGTCGTTATCGAAGCTGCGGGCGAATCTCGGGACACATTCCCTTTGGTGAAAGTCTAAACACAAACTGCGGCGCGAGCGCTGGAGCTCAAGCCAGAACGTCATCACTTTTCTGGCGCCAGACCAGCGCACGCGGGTCTCGTGTAGCTGCTGGCGAATAGTCGCGGCTGCACTACAGGAAAGGGCCGTCGCATTTGTAGCCCGAGGGGCAGGAATGCACGAGTTTTTCGACGATAGTCTTCGCTGGATTCTGCATGCCCCAGGGGTTACCGTCGCTAGCGCCCGATCGGGCTTCGTCTGCCAAGTCCCAACCAGAGCTTTGCCAGCGGTTCAACTGACCCAAATCCCCATCATAGGACGCGCAGATCCTGTACCCGTCTGACGCGAATTCCCGTAAGGCCGCAGATCCTCGGCTGAACATCGTATTACTTGGGAACACGCTGTGACTCACTAGCGCACTCTGAGTGGTTCCGTCTGAGTTCATCGTCAACGCCAGTTCTGTCCAAATCGGCGGAAAAGACTTTATCAAGTCGGCGATTTCTTTGCCGGTGCGGTAGCCCACGGCGGCACCGACGCCCACTGCGCCGACGAACGATCCAACCGGACCACCAATCATGAATCCACCAATGCCAGCCCCGGCGATGATGCCGACGACTTCTGCTGCGACTTCGTGACTCACCGTTCTAGCACCAACGAGCTGGCGAAAAGTAACCGATGTATTCGATCTCTTTGAGGACCGGCCGATCTTGCCGACCACAGCACTTCCCAAGCCGAACGCGGATGAACCTCGATACATTCCGCTACTACGAGAGAAACCATACTCCTGAATTCCTAGGCGCTCATGCACTATGACGAAGGCTTCCAGGAAATTCGAGAATCGAAATCCCGCATTAGTGATGAACGCGGCGCGCTGCGGGTCTTTTGTCGCAGGATCGCAGTCGTGCACCGGCAACCCGACTTTGACGTCAATCCAGCTAATAGTCGCGATTGCGGCTGTAAGCGTCTTGGTGGTCATAGCCCCCTTCCTTGGTTAGATTTATTTGACCATAGCTTAGCTAGGGCAGGTCATCATGCGTGGGATTTTGCCGTTGTGGCCCCCGTTCCAATTATAGACCTATGCGGCCCCGATTGGGCCTCTGGGGAGATGGCAAGCTACAATGCACAATCAGCTAGCCTCATTCCCCTAACGGTATGTCTAACAGTGATGTGGATACTTGTTCAAAGGGTATTCATATAAAATCAATCGGTGGCGGTTCGTCGGCGGAACTGGGCAACTTATGACGTCCGAGGAGCTCGGCCCATAAAGCAACGCTTATGCTTGCTGAGTGTGATGCAGGGAGCCATGTAGCCGATGCCGCTCGGCAGTTAACGCGTGTGGCCCCTCGCAGACCACTGACCCAGCAGCGGAAAGATGCCAGCTCCGAAACTCGCGACATCCGAGGCACGACGACCCAGCGAGGGAGCAATCATTGGGGGCAACATTGGGGGTAACTTGATTTATTGGCGCTCCACAAAGACAGTCAAATCATAAGGTTGTCGACGATAACCTAGGGCCTCCCTGGCCACCATTTCACACTAGGTCCGTTCCGCCCAACACCGTTCCGCCGAATACCGTACTGCCCAGCAGCATCGACTTTCGCCATCTCGCGACCCGAACCATAGTGCCCGTCGTCCGGTCTACATGCAGGTGAGTTGGGAGCAGCGTCAAGACATGGATGACCGCAAAACCTGGCGACCATCGCGATATGGGGTGCTACTTGTGGTGTTGGCACTTCATGTGATCGTGATCGCGCTTCTCATTGCGTCGTCGAAGACCGTTCGCCTCTCGGTACCGACGGCGATCCTAATCGAAGTGGCATTTCTTCCACCGGCCACCGCGCAGAGAGTGCGAACAATCACAGCCCCGAGTCCTCCCTTGGAGATGACGCGAGTCACACCATCGGTCGACGCCACCCTATCCTTGAGCCCGCAGCTCGTTCCCGCCGTGGGGACCTTCGGCATACCCATTGACTGGGCTGATCAGGTACGTACGGTGGCGGACTCCGTGGTCGCGAACACCGACACTCGTGAAAGTGTTTTGGCGCCAAACCCTGCGCCGCAAAAATCCATCTTCCCCGAGCCGCCAGCGCACCATGCAGGCGAGCAGCACCGATTGGATACCGGTGAATGGATTGTATTTATCAGCGACAATTGCTATCAGATTTCGAGCGCGATTCCAACAGTCCCGACTGCTCTCGGCAACGGCTTAGGGCCGTCAACTTTCTGCATCGATAACTCCAACACTCCGCGGGGCGACCTCTTCGACCAGTTGCCCGCGTACAAAAGACATCACCCCAACTGAAGCGGAACGACGTATAGCCCAGCGGTCCTGCCGATGGGGTGTAACCTCATACAGTATTGAGCTTCGCCGAACACTGGATGGACACGCGATCGACGCGCGCTGTATTTTCAAAGCATGGTCCGCCGACGTGCCGCCTTCAATCCGCTCGAGCCCTCGTCCGCACCGCGCTGGTACGTCGTTCGCAGCATGCACGGTGCCATCATGGACTCGCGGCCCTTAATTGCCGGAGCGAATCTCACTCACGTTTTCATCACCGCAATGCTTGCATGGATGGAGGGCGGTTGGACCATCAGCGAATTCTCGTCGACGTCCGCAACATTCTTCTGCACCCGCAACCTGGAGCGGCGCATGGTCAGCATTGATCCAACGGATCCCAATGAACCGCCCATGTACGGCGCGTCGCACCTTTCGGGAGGCCCCAGAGAGTACGACTAGGGAGAGGCGGGTTGGTCTCTCATCAGGATAGGCAAGTCGCATAGACCAGCCCGCCCCGGCACGCTCTCCGGTCAGGGCTTGATCTGGCCGCGAATCTCGCCCGGCTGATGCATGGCGCTGTGCACATTCACATAGAGTTCGCCCGACTTGAAACTCGCGTATTGCTCATCGGTGAGCTTGGAGCCGGCGGGGACCTTCCACACGCCGTCGGCATCCTTCGTGAGCGTGATAATGGGCGGACCACTCTTGCCGGGCGCACCGACGTGAATGTGCGCCATGGTTCCGTCTATGGACTTCGTTTTGACCGTGCCGCTGACCGACTTGTCCGCCGCAACCGTAATGGTCCCTGTACCGGAAGCGGATGTCGTCACCGGAGGAGTCTCCTGCGCTCCGGTCAAATCAACCTTCAGATCGGCGGCAAGGGCCGATCCACTGCCGATGACAAATGCCGCAGACGCCATCAGTCCGCGAAAGCTCGTAAAATTGATGAAAGACTTCATGGTCAACTCCAAGGGGTTGTTTCGGATGAGTGCAACTGGGGGGGCCAAGAGACGTCCCGCGCAGGCTATCAATGCCGCGATTTCCGCGGGGCAGGATCTTTAATTGTGGTGCGTCAGGTGGTCACAACGCCATACGGGCTCGCCAAAAACCTCCCCGCCGTGAGTGTTACGCCGCCTTCGCATGCTGAATTACCGGAATAGCGCGATCCGATAGAATGGTCTGCAGCTCCTCCGTGCTCCGCCCCTCCGGCGTCAGCCACGCCTCCACGTGTTCGGGTTTCAGGTTGACGATACACCGGTCATGCCCCGCCGCCGCCACATCCGACGGCGGTTCATCGGTAATGGCCGCGAAGCCGCGGACGTCCGGCTCCTTCGGGTCCGTCCAATGCGACCACAAACAAGCGACCAGCAACGGTTCCGCCGGTTCCGGTGTGAACTGCAGAACGACATTTTGCGCCTCTTCCCCGGCCTTGAGCTCTCGATGCTCCATGGCGTGCAGTTGCACGTTCTCGTAGAAGCTCTCCACCACCATGAGAGCATGATGATGGCCGAACTGCTCTCCCCAGAACTTCTCCAAGTTGTCGCGCCGCGCGTTGTACAGCCCCGGGAACTTCTTGTCGTAGAACGACGGCTTCCCGGCAGGCCGGCAAAAATACCGCATCGGCGTCAAGACGTTGTGCCCGCCTTGCTTGATGATGACGCCGGCATAGACCATGGGAAAAATACGGTTGTCGTCGGGCGACGTTTCACTGCGCCGCAGATCACTCAACTTGGTCGTCAGCGCCTCAATTTTGTTGGTTGCAATTCGCACCTCCTCGCGAGCTTTCTTGGTCTGCTTCTCCTTGAGCGACCGCTCCGCGTTTACCAACCGCGTCTTTTGCGAGAATAGGTCCTTCTCAACCTTCGTCGCCGTTCGGGAGCGATGTTCATCGATCGCCGCTTTGATTTGACGCTCCTGATCATCAGCCGGATTGTCGAAGTTCGCCTCGAACCCGCGGGATATGGCGATGCCCGGATCGTCGAGGCGCCGCATGAAGAGCTGAAAGGCCTCCTGGTAGTCCAGCCGAATACCCAGTTCTCGATGCAACTTGCGGACGACTTGAATTACTTGCGCGGAATAGCACATACGGGAATCCGGATCAGGCGACGAGGTTGCCGTGACTGAAATTAAGGCGAAACACGTCAACCCCCGCGAGAAACAGCCGGCGCAGCGTTTCCCGATCAGAGCTGGCGGGCCCGACAGTCGCCACTATTTTGGCGTTGCGCGTTCTACGTAGGTTCATGTCGGGCCCTTGGGTTGTGGCAGCGGACGCGTACTCGCGGAAGCCGTTCAGGTTGGTCCGGTAATTATCGCATTCTCGGGCTGGCCGTGCGGTTAGCGTCACCTCCGGGATAGCGGTCGACCCTCGATGAATTCGGCGTAATGCATGTCGGCGGTATCAACGATTCGACGTTGTTATTGCTATGGGCGGTAAACCCGTGCGGTTGGATCCGGAGACTACGACCATGAATCGCCTCTCTATTCGTCTGATTTTGTTCATCATTGTGCTATCGGCACTGCACATTTCCGCCATCGCACCGAGCACGCCTCCGGTGTCCGTTCGCACCAGGTAATTGGACCACTCCAACCATCCGTGCTGCGTGATACGCTCGTGCCTTCGTAGCGAGAGGGCATGACGATTGAAAGTCTTCGTACTAGTGACTTTGGCCTGCCTATCGGCCTGCAGTTGGTTCGGTTCGAGGCGACAAGAGTTACCGGACCCGACCCAGCTCATCGTGACCGGCGCCCCCGGGGGTTCGATCATACTCGTCGATGGACTGCAAACTGGACAAGAAGCGCCGGTCGGCGATCATCCACAGGTTCTCAACGTCACCGCGGGTGCCCACAAAGTGGAAATACAGATGGGTGACAAGGTCGTCTATCGGGAGGAGACCTTTGTGGGCCCCGGCGAACACCGTGTAGTCACCGTTTTGTCCGGATTGACCCGGTAGCGCTGGGCTACGATAAGAAATCGCGCAGCTCCATGGCTTCGGACTCACCGTAGCCGACGAGGTCCGGCACCAGGAGGCGGTAACCGGAATTCCCCAACAAAGGCACGACACGCGACCACAAACCGCGCGTCGCGGGGAATCCATGCAGGAGCAGGACCGGACTGCCTTCGCCGATATCATCCAATGCGATCGTGGCATTCGTGACTTGGATTTTGATCGCCATCTCCCCATCACTACCAAAGCCGGGAGGAAATATCCAGTTCCTCGCGGGGAATGCAGAGCGCGCTATACGACAATGTTGTCTGCTCCCAATGCTTGTGCTTAGCTATGAGCACAGGCCGCTGCGGCTGGGCGGGGGTGTGGTATGGCGCAGAAATTTGTTGCGGGCGAGTTCGTCGAGGCGGCACAGAAAGCCACCGGACTGCAGCGTTTCGATAGCGAGAGTTTTCGCGAGGGACTCGACATTCTCTTGTCGGACTCGAGCAAGCTGGATTACCCCGAGTTGGGGATCGAACGGCTCCGCGGCGCGGTCATCGGCGCGCTCTCGACTCGGCTGAAGACCACTGCTTATCTCGAACAACGTCCCGAGTTGCTCAAGCGTCCAATCGAGCGGCCGGTCTTCGTGTTCGGCATTCCCCGCACAGGGACAACGCTTCTGAGCAACTTATTGGCTGCGGATCCGGCGCGCCGTTCACCGCTGGCTTGGGAAATTGACGATCCTGTTCCGCCGCCTGCCAAGGACATGCTCTACACCGACCCGCGCGCACTCGCGCGGCTGGAGATGGAACGTAAGATGCTGGCTGCGCGTCCGGAGATGGGCAAGTACTATCGCAGCTCCGCGATCTATCCGAACGAATGCATGTTCTTCATTGCGCATGATTTCAAGGCGCTGATTTGGGAAGGGCGCGGAAGGCTGCCGAACTATCGCGACTGGCTGTTCCAAACCGACCTGACGTCGACTTACCGGTATCACAAGCGCTTCCTGCAATTGCTGCAGGCGGACGCGCCCGGTGTTTGGAACCTTAAGCAGCCCTCGCACGGATTGTGGATTACGACCCTGCTCAAAATCTATCCGGATGCGCGCCTGATCTGGGCTCATCGTGATCCACTTACCGCCACCGGCTCGTTCTGCAGTCTGATGAAGATGGGCGCCCAGGCATTCGGATTGAACCCGGACATCGAGTGGCTGCGCGAGAATTATCCCTGGCAGGCTGTTCAACATGCCGATCGCATCATGGATGCGCGCGAGAAGCTCGGACACGATCGAATCATCGACGTGCACTATGCCGACCTCATCCGCGATCCGATTCCCGCGATGCGCAGCCTGTACAAATCGCTCGGCGATGAGTTCACGCCGGCAGTCGAATCCGGAATGCGCGCGTGGTTGGCCGACAATCCGCAGGAAAAGTTCGGCAAGCACGAGTACAAGCTGACGCAATTCGGCCTGACCCCCGAGAAGGTGCGGGGGATGTTCGAGCGCTACCTCTCCAAGTACGAAGTCGAGCACGAAGGCTGATTCGCACATGAGCAACCTGAGTTCCGGTCGGAGCGATGCAAGAGACTACACGCCCGTCGCAGCGTGATTGCCATGATCGGTTCCAATCATGATCGGTTCCAATTCAGGAAAGCAGATATCGGTCCATTTCCTGGTGCATGTTCAGGATCATCTTCTCCTGGTTGCTCGCAAGCCACGTTTGACGCATCGCCCGTGAGTGCAAGCCTTTTTGCATGCGCGGAATGTTGCCGAGATCCTGCCGCGGAATTTGCAGCACTTGCTGCGGGTCGGTGAGATCGGTCACTTGCTGGACTGTCGCGCGTGGCGGTTTGACCGCGGCAGGATAGGTTGTGGTGGAGAAGATCTCGAACGTGCAGCGATCAGGATCGGACCCGACCGGCCGGGCGCGATACATCATCGCATTGCCGGCTTGCGGCAGGATCATGACCACCATTGCCAGCCAGCCGCCGGGGGGCAGTCTGGATACCCACACGGCCGCAGCGTATCGTAGCAATACTCGCCGACCAATCTAAATAGAAGGAGTGTCGCTGATGGACCCTACCAAGCTCGAGGACCTGCGAAACCGATTTTCGGATCGCGAAGTCTTCAAGGACGGTGACGATCCCGTACTGATCGAAGCCGGCCGGCAGGTGCAGTCGCCGGACGGCAAGCGAACGAAGCCATACTCGGGCATACCGACTTTCTTGGGACTTCCGTCCGCGTCGGATTTGACCGACCTGGACGTCGCGCTCATCGGAGTGCCGATGGACCTCGGCGTGACCAATCGCCCGGGGGCCCGATTCGGCCCGCGTGCCGTTCGAACCATCGAACGGATCGGCCCCTATCACCCGACCTTTCGCATGGTGCCGATGGGCACCGTCCGCGCGGCCGACGTCGGGGATGTTCCGTTTCGCAGCCGCTATAGTCTGGAACAATCCCTCGAGGACATCGAAAGTTACTATTCGGAGTTGGTGGCACGCGGCGTGCGGCCTCTGTCAGTCGGCGGAGACCACTCCATCACGTACCCCATTCTCAAGGCCTTGGGCAAGAAAACCCCGGTCGGACTGGTCCATATCGATGCCCATTGCGACACGATGGGCAGTTTCGACGGATCCAAGTTCCACCACGGTGGGCCCTTCCGCCTCGCTGTTCTCGACGGTGTGCTGGATCCGGAACGCACCATTCAGATCGGCATTCGTGGCTCGTCCAACATGTTTTGGGAGTTCTCCCACGCGAGCGGCATGACGGTCATCTACATGGAGGATTTCCTGCGTATGGGAGTCGACGCGGTGGCCGCCAAGGCGAGAGCAGTGGTGGGCGATGCACCTCTCTACATCTCGGTCGACGTCGATGGTTTCGATCCGGTGTATGCGCCGGGCACCGGCACGCCGGAGGTGGGAGGGTTGAACGCTCGCGAGGGATTGGCGCTATTGCGCGCATTGCGCGGCAAGAATGTAATCGGCGCGGATGTCGTGGAAGTCGCCCCGCAATATGATCCCACCACGAATACCAGCCAATTGGCCGCTCAACTGCTGTTCGAGGAATTTGCGTTGATGGCCACGGGACCCGCGTAGCAGAAATCCACTCCGCCTAGAGAAGTCGCGGCGAATCGTTTCAAGGTGTAGCGCATTGATTGTAGTTGGTTTCGACAGTGACGGTTTGGCTGGCAGTCACCCCGTCGCCTTCAGCTGCGCCATGTATTTGTCACCTTGCTCTTGCGCCCTTTTGTAAGCCGGCCGCTCCGTGATACGCGCCAAATACGCCTGAAATGACGGTCGCGGATCGAGGCTCTTCATCATCATCCCGAAGCCGATCTGCGACCCAATGTAGACATCGGCCGCGCTGAAGCGATCCCCGAGTATGAATGGCCCGGGCGCTACCGCCTTTTCAAGCGCATTCATCGTATCCTCGTAGCACCCGTATCCAAGTGCCGTGGGCCTGTCGGCTGCGGGACGCGAGAGCATTCGATCCATGAGTGCGGGCTCTACGCAACCCGCGCCGAAGAACATCCATCGGTAATAGGTCCCGCGCTCCGGCGAATCGAGAGGCGGTGCAAGGCCGGCGGCCGGGAATGCGTCGGCCAGGTAAGCGCAGACTGCCGCAGCCTCCGTAACCACCGTTCCGCGATGCAGCAATGCCGGGAGCTTGCCCATGGGGTTCACGGCCAGAAACGCGGGCATCTTGTGCTCGCCCTTATCGAAGCGTACCAGCTCCATCCGATACGGCTTGCCCACTTCCTCGAGCATGAAGTGCACGATTCGGGCCCGCGACATCGGGTTGTAGTAAAGGACGATCTCTTCGCTCATGACTCCCTCCATTGCCATATGTGCCCAGCATTTCCCCGTCGCATATCAAATATCCGATGTCGCCGGATTTTGCATGAGGTCGCGGGCGAACTCGACACTTTCCCTGAAACATTTCGAGGCAGGAACATCAAACGCGCGCGCCTTTTTCGTGCACGGTATCGCGCAAATCAAGTCGCAAATTCTCTCAACTTACTGATATATCAGCAATATTCAAACTTGGCACGATGGGTGCTCTGCAGCTCACCGGTCCGTGCATCCTCCGTTTCATGGGATGGCGGTCATCTATCAAATATGCGGGAGGGATATCGTCCGATGAAACTAATTACCGCAATCGTTAAGCCATTCAAGCTCGATGACGTTCGGAAGGCAATCAGCGACGTAGGCGTGCAAGGCGTGACTGTGACCGAAGTTCGTGGCTTCGGCCGGCAACGTGGCCACACCGAAATCTATCGGGGTGCCGAATACTCCGTCGAGTTCGTTCCCAAGACAAAAATTGAAGTTGCAGTCGTGGATGCCTTGGCCGACCAAGTCATCGAAGCAATTGTCAACTCAGCCAAGACCGGCAAAGTCGGCGATGGAAAGATTTTTGTCGTCGATCTCGCGCAAGTGGTCCGCATTCGCACGAATGAACGCGACGCTAACGCAATCTAGATAACTACTACAAGGGGATTAGCATTGATGACTAAATTGTCTCGATTGGTCGTACTCGGCCTGTTGACGTTCTCCATTCCCGCGGCGTGGGCCGAAGACACGCCCGCCTCAGCGGCTCCCACCGCACAAACGGCCGCGCCCGCGACCGCCGAGCCTGCTGCGGCCGATGCGGCGGCGCCGGCTGCACCTACCGAACCGCAACTCATCGGCACCGACAAGATCAACTCCGGCGACACCGCCTGGATGCTGACGTCGACGGCATTGGTGTTGATGATGACCATACCGGGACTCGCACTCTTCTACGGTGGAATGGTCCGCAAGAAGAACGTGCTGGCAACCTTGATGCAGAGTTTCGCCGTCACCTGCGTGGTAACGCTCTTGTGGTGGTTGATCGGATACTCATGGGCATTTACGCCGGGAAGTGCATATCTCGGGGGTGCGACACGCGCATTCCTCAATGGCATGACCATCATGAAGGATGCGAACAAGATAACCGTGTCGCACCTGGCGCTCACCATTCCGGAAACTGTCTACGCAATGTTCCAGCTGACATTTGCGATCATCACTCCGGCATTGATCGCGGGCGCGTTTGCCGATCGCATGAAGTTCTCGGCGATGCTGGTATTCATGTCGCTCTGGTCTCTGGTCGTGTACTGCCCAATCGCTCACTGGGTCTGGGAACCGTCGGGTTGGCTTGCCGTCAAGGGCGTTCTTGACTACGCGGGCGGCACGGTGGTGCATATCAATGCCGGTATCGCCGGGCTGGCGAGCTGTTTGGTGCTCGGAAAGCGTGTCGGCTACGGCAAAGAGGCCATGCCGCCCCATAACCTGACCTTGACGCTCATCGGCGCCTCCCTGTTGTGGGTCGGCTGGTTCGGCTTCAACGCGGGCTCAGCAGTCGCTGCGGACGGGCGCGCCGGAATGGCGATGGCCGCCACGCAAATAGCAACGGCTGCGGCCGCGATGGGTTGGATGTTCGCGGAATGGATCGTCAAGGGTAAACCCAGCGTCCTCGGCATCGCATCGGGCGCCGTCGCAGGATTGGTTGCCATCACACCGGCGTCTGGATTCGTCGGGCCCACGTCGGCCGTGATCATCGGCATCGCCGCCGGCGTTATCTGCTTCTTTGCGGCGACCTCGCTGAAGAGCGCGATGGGCTATGACGATTCCCTCGACGCGTTTGGCGTCCATTGCATCGGCGGCATCATCGGTGCCTTGCTCACCGGCGTCTTCGCCAGCAAGGAAATCAGCGGTGCGGATGGCTCGGTCGTCACCCAACTATGGGGCGTGGGCACCACGCTGATTTACGGCTTTGTGATGAGCTTCATTATTCTAAAAATCATCGATATGACCATCGGTCTACGCGTTACCGAGGAAGAGGAACGAGAGGGTTTGGACATTTCTCTCCACGGCGAAAAAGTGGAGTAACTCCTCGGCGGCAAAAAGAACAGGCCGGTGGCGACGCGCGCCACCGGACCTGGGTTCCTTTCTTCGATATCGGCGATTTCACGATTATTCAATAGTATGAGGGATGAACACATGATGATGACGCAAAAGTGGTTGACCGCCCATGCCCTGGTGCTGGGTCTCGCAACGTCTGGCATGGCATTGGCGGCGGATGAACCGGCTGCGCCGGCTGGCCCTAGCTTAAAAGACGTGCTCACGACGTCGGGTATTGACATTCACGGCTATGTCGACGCCGCATACTCCTATATTTCAGGCGCTGGGGTCTTCACGAGTGGCGTTCCGGACCGTGTTTTTGATACAGAGCCCAACTCCTTTAACGTCCATCAGGCAGCCCTGACTGTGGATTATCTGCCCAAGGAAGGCTTCGGCGGACTTGTGAATCTCACCGCCGGTCGAGATGCACGTGTCATCGCATCCGCGGGTGAATCGACGAGCAATTTCGATGTCACGCAGGCTTTCGTGCAGTATGCCCACGGGCCGCTGACGATCATCGGTGGAAAATACGTCACTCTGGCAGGCGCAGAAGTCATCAACTCCACCTTGGATACCAACTACTCGCGCTCCATTCTGTTCGGTTACGCGATTCCATTTGCACACACGGGCGTACGCGCCACCTACGCAGTCTCCGATCAGGTGAATATTATCGTGGGCGTCAACAACGGCTGGGATCAGCTCCAGGATCAAAACAAACAAAAGACCGGCGAGTTCGGTGTCGCCTACACGCCCAACAAGATGTTCGCACTCGCCGTGCAGGGCTACACCGGAGTGGAGAACACCGCCGCCAACGCGCACGGACGCCGCGATCTGATCGACGCGGTGGGAACGTACAACGCAACCAGTCAACTCACGTTGATCCTGAATGTCGACTGGGGTGATCAAGAGAACGCCACCTCCCTCGTCGACGGAACCAATATCAAGGCGAAGTGGGACGGCGCTGCATTGTACGGTAACTATCAGATCTCAGATCCGTGGGCGGTTTCCGTGCGGGTCGAGTATTTCGATGACAAGGACGGCTACCGCACCGGCGTAATTCAGAAGTGGAAGGAAGGCACAGCGACGCTGAGGTATATGCCGAACATGAATTTTGAAGTACGCGCTGAGGGGCGCTACGATCGCTCGGACGGCAATAACTTCGTCAACGACGCCCTCGCCTTTGCCGCGTCAGAAGGCGCACTCGGCACGAAGAATAGCGGGTGGTCACTCGGCTTGGAGGGCATCGCAAAGTTCTGAGCAACTTCCGGTATCAAGTAGTAGTATTTGAGCGATCGGACCCGTCGGCGCATCACGGCCGACGGGTCGATCAGGAATTGAACCCCGGCGCCAGCCGGGCAAAAAACAGCTAGTCAACCTTCGCGAGGACGCACATGACTCCCGCCGATGCTCTACAATTAATCAAAGAAAAAGAGGCGAAATTTGCCGATTTGCGCTTTACCGACACCATCGGTAAGGAGCAGCACGTCACCATTCCGACACGCCTGGTGGATGAAGGATTTTTCAAGGATGGCAAGATGTTCGACGGCTCGTCGATTGCCGGTTGGAAGGGGATCAACGAGTCTGACATGATTTTGATGCCGGACCCCGCCACCGCGGTGATCGATCCGTTCTACGAAGAGACGACGGTGGACCTGCGCTGCGATGTGATCGAACCGATGACGATGCAGGGCTACGAGCGCGATCCTCGATCCTTGGCGAAGCGCGCGGAAGCGTATCTCAAGTCCTCCGGAATCGCGGACGGGGCGCTGTTCGGTCCGGAAAATGAATTCTTCATTTTCGACAACGTCACCGTCAGTTCCGGCATGAACGGCTGCTCCTACGAAGTGGATGCCTACGAAGGGGCTTGGAATTCCGGCAAGGGCTATGAAGACGGCAACAAGGGACATCGACCGGGCATCAAGGGTGGCTACTTTCCCGTGCCGCCGGTCGATTCGCAGCAGGACATTCGCACCGCAATGTCGGTGGCCTGTGAACAGCTGGGACTGAAGTTCGAGGTGCATCATCACGAAGTGGCAACGGCGGGCCAGGGAGAAATCAACGTCGCCGCGAATACGCTGGTCAAGAAGGCCGATGAGGTGCAAATCCTCAAATACGCCTTGCAGAACGTGGCGCACGCTCACGGCAAGACTTTGACGTTCATGCCGAAACCGATCGTCGGCGACAATGGAAACGGCATGCACGTGCACCAATCGTTGCAAAAAGAGGGCAAGGCGCTGTTTGCCGGCGACAAGTACGGCGGCTTGTCGGACACCGCCCTCTACTATATCGGCGGCATCATCAAGCACGCGAGAGCCATCAATGCGTTCACCAACGCCAGCACCAACAGCTACAAGCGTCTCGTGCCGGGCTTCGAAGCTCCGGTGAAGCTTGCATACTCGGCGCGCAATCGGTCCGCGTCGATTCGCATTCCCTGGATTTCCAATCCCAAGGGTCGGCGAATCGAGGTGCGTTTTCCCGACGCAACCGCGAATCCGTATTTCGCGTTCGCCTCCATGCTGCTGGCGGGAATCGACGGCATCCAAAATAAGATCCATCCCGGGGACCCTGCCGATAAGGATCTATATGACCTCGAGCCGGAGGAGGACAAGAAGATCCCGACGGTTTGCCACTCCCTCGACATGGCGCTCGACTATCTGGACAAGGATCGTGGTTTCCTCAAGGCGGGCGGTGTGTTCACCGACGACTTGATCGACGCCTATATCGACTTGAAGATGAAGGAAGTGACGCGCTTGCGGATGACTACGCATCCGATCGAAGTGGAGATGTACTACAGCCTGTAAGGCGAAAATCGCGCGCGGGCGGTACAGTGACGGCGGCTTTCGCCGTCACTACCGCGCCCTCACCACGCCTTTTTTAACAACATCCCTATACCGCGCTGACTAGGATTTCAGCCTATCCGCATTCGGCGGCGCCCGCTCGCTAAAGGCGGCGCTGCAACTCGCATGGGTCAGGTGGATCAAGGGGCAGCTGCGATCCATCGAACACGACTGCACGCGGGGCGACGAGGCCGCCGCCACTTCAAGTTTGCACGAGGTAAGCAATCTTCTGAATGCCCGGAGACGCGCGGGCGGTTGAGTGCCAGCGCGCCGCTCTCAAACTCCGAGCCAGTCGCACACCCGCCCGTAGGCGATGCGCGCCCCCACACCGACACGCCACAGCCGATGGAACGGCACCTGCGGCACGCTCGTCACGGGCAGCGAGAGTGAATCGAGAGCCGCGCCCGCCGCGGCCTCTGCCAGCTGGGCGCCGAGCGCCGTGCCGAGCGCAACGCCGCGACCACTGTAGCCGAGACCGATCAGCAGGTTCGGCGCGGGCGAATGCAGGCGCGGATAGTAATCCGGGGTGAGCGCGAACTGACCGTTCCACCAATGCGTCCACTCGACGCCGGCGAGCCGGGGCCAGAGCCGCAACGCATGGCGCGACAAATGTGCGTAGTCCCGGCGCTCCTGCGCGCGGCGCTGTGCCCCGCGCCCGCCCATCAGGAGCCGGCCGTCGCGGTCGAGGCGGTAGTAAGTGGTCACATCGCCGCTCTCGTACACGACCTCGCCGCCGGGCAGGATTGCCGCGGCAAGCTCCGGCGGCAACGGTTCAGTCGCGACGATCGAACTGTGGATGGGGACGATGCTGGTCCTGAGTCCACCCCAGAGGTCGTCGGTGTAGCCGTCGGTGGCGAGCACGACCTTGTCGGCGCACAGGGTTCCACCCGGCGTTACGACGCGCCAGCCGTCGCCTTCGCGATCTACCTTAAGGGCGCGGCTCCCGCTACAGAGCCTCGCGCCGGCAGCGATCGCGGCCGCGGCGAGGCCGCGCGCCAGCCCGAGCGGATTGACGGCGCCGCCGCGCGGGTCGAAGGTCGCCGCGACGTAGTGCGCAGTCCCGGTCGCGGCCTTCGTCGCGGCGGCGTCCCACAACTCGAGTGCGGCTCCGCGACGCCGCCATTGCTCGACCGAGTTGCGCAACGTCGCGGCATGCCGCGGGTGGTGCGCTACACGCAGCGTACCCGTATGGCGCGCCTCGCAGTCGATCCCGAGCCGGGCGATCAGCTCGAACAGGTAGCCGGGTGCCTCGCCGGCGAGCCGCACGAGCCGCGGCCCGTACACCTCGCCAAGGTCGCGTTCGACCTCGTCCGGCTCGTGTTTTAGTCCGGCATTGACCTGTCCGCCGTTACGACCGGCGGCGCCCCAGCCGGGTTCGTGAGCCTCGAGCAGCGTCACCGCGACGCCGCGCTCGGCGAGGTGCAATGCCGTCGAAAGACCGGTGTACCCGGCGCCGACGACCGCGACCTCGGTCCGTGCATCCGTCTGCAACGGCGGCGCCAACACGGCGGGCCGCGCTGTCGCCACGTACAGGCAGCGCGGTTCATCGACTTCGAGAGGAGTCGACGTAACGTCCGGGCGCAGCGGCGCGCCCGGGCCAGCGCTCATCGGTGCCATGCTCAGAACCGGAAGGTCAGATCGGCCCCGTAAGTCCTGGGTTCGCCCACGAGCCCATAATCGAAGCCCAGGGCACCGGTGTCCGGATCGTTCTGGTTGAGGCCGTAGGCCAGGTACTTGCGGTTGGCGATGTTCTTGATCCAGGCGCCGGCGCCGAAGCCGGGTTTTGCCGTGCTCTCGAATGACACGCGGGCATTGGCGACACCATAGGCTCCCTGCGCGATCCGCTCGGTGTTGAATGCGTCGAAGTACTGCTTGGCGTACAAGTTGCCATCCACCATCAGACGCAGATCTCCGGCCGCGATGCGCGCGAACCGCCAGTCGACGCCCAGGCTCGCGTTGTAGTCCGGTGCCTGGATCAGCTGGTTGCCCACGCAGCAGTGGCGGGTTGGCGTTGTCGCGTGCAACGTCAGCTCGACGTACTTGCTGTGGAGCAGGCCCAGCGCCGAGCGGATTTCGAGGTCGTCGGTCGCCTTGGCGCGGAATTCGAATTCGGCGCCGTCGACGCGCGACTTCGGCGCGTTGACGGTGTGAAAGCCGCTGCCGGCGCCGCCCGGCAGGGTGAACGCGTCGAGGAATTGCTGATTCTTGTAGTCGTAGTGGAAGAGCGCGACGTTGAATTCGCCGCGCCGGTTCCACAGATCCGTCTTCAGTCCGATTTCGAACGAATTGAGCTTTTCCGGAGCCGCGAAGTTGGCCTCGGCCGGGAAGTTGAAGGCCTGCCCGTTGAACGCAGCGCCGCGGTAACCCTGGCTGAAATTCAGGTAGGCCAGAATGTCCTCGCTGAGCTTCCAGTCGGCGCCGGCCCTGAAACTGACATTGGTGTTGTCTTCGTCACGGTTGAGAGTCGGGCCCTGCGGTGCCACTCCAGTCTGGTATTGGGTGAAAGTCGCGGGCAGCGCGCCGATGGTTTGCGTCCAGAACGCGGTCGTCAAACCGTCCGGCGTATTACCCACGGGAGGCACCGCCGGCCCACCCTCGAGCGCATAGAAGTGACGGATGGCGACGTTGTCCTTGGTGAAGCGCGCACCCGCGTGCAGGGTGACGGTTGGAACCACTTCCAAGGTGGTGTTCAAAAAGACGGCCTTACTCTCCTTGACCTGATCGAAATTGTTGTATTCATCGAAACCAAAGAGCGGGGTTCCATCCGGCAAGGCGAAGAATCCGAGGTTGTATCCGTCGAAAAAATGATACTCCACCGTCGCGTGGGTGCTCTCGCGCCCGAAGTAAAGACCCGCCAGCCAGCCGAACGCACCGGTGTCGTGCGAGGCGAGACGCAGCTCCTGGGAAAAGTCGTTGGTGCTCGAGAAGTACGTATTCGGGTCGTCGAGACGGACCGTGATCGGCAGTCCGCCGTCGTCGCTCTTGGTGTACCAGCGGCCGTAGTCGAAGCCGGTGACCGACGTCAGGGTCGCGTGGTCGCTCACCTGCCAGTCGATTTTGAGCGTCGCATTGTCGTCGCGAATGTCCTTGTGGACGGCGTACTTGGCGCCATTGTCGAACCAGCCGATGGTGCCGTTGAAGCCGGTCGCGGCCGGGTTATTGTTGAGCGCGTGAGCGCCGTACGGGGTGCCGCCGGAGCGGCTCATCGAGAGCTTCAGGTTGGCCGTGAGGGTGTCGCTCGGCCGGAATAAAAAGGTCAGGCGGCCGGCGAGCGCGTCCACGCCGTTGAGGGGCTCGACGCCGGGCACGATGCTATGCACCCAGCCGTCCCGCTTCTCGTACAGGATTGCTGCGCGCATGCCGAGCTGGTCATTCACGACGGGCCCGCCGGCCGCCGCATTCAGGGAGTAGGCGCTGAAATTGCCGAAGCCCGCGGTGACGTAGCCCTCGCCCTCGGAGAGGCTGGGGTTCTTCGAATAGAAGCTGACGGCGCCGCCGGTCGCGTTCTTGCCGTACAGGGTGCCCTGCGGACCGCGCAGCACCTCGACGCGATCGATGTCGTAGACCTGCAGGGCCTGCACGGCGCCGACCGGCTTGTACACCTCATCCACGTACATCGCGATCGGGCTGCTCTGATTCTGGCTGTAGTCCTGCGTCGTGACGCCGCGCAATGTGAACGTCGGCTGCGCCTCGGGGCCGTACGGCGAGTTGAGCAGCATGTTCGGCACGCCGGCCGTGATGTCGCCGGCCTGGCGCACGCCGTGCTCGGCCAGGTCGGCGCCGGAGAGCGCCGTGATCGCCAGCGGAACGTCCTGCAGGCGCTCGACGCGGCGCTGCGCCGTCACGACGATTTCGTCAAGGGTGCCCTCGGCGGCGTGCGTGGCGAGCGGCAGGAGCGCGCAGCTCACGAGGCTCAAGATGGTGAATCGCATGGTGTACTCCCTGGCGGCGCCGCTCTTTGTCATGGCGAACGGTTCGAATTAACGGTTCATGCAATCGATTATCGATACATCCCTATCGACTATAGAAGTACTGTACGGGAGACCGGGCGCTCCGTCAAACGCCGAAGCTGCCGGTCGCTTGACTATCCGCAATTGCGCACGGCAAGCTCACGACTGGTCGGCCGCAGGCACAAGGAGGTAAATCGTGCGCGTGCAAACATTGATTGGGACGTCAATCGCTGTCGCTGTGCTTGGTCTCACAGTATTCTCCGGCTCGGCCCTCGCCGGCAAAATGGATGCGCTGTTGGGCGATTGGGATCTCAATATTGCAAAATCGAAATTCAATCCCACCCCGCCTATGAAAAAGTACACGATGAAAGTGATCGACGCCGGCGACGGACGCCTGCTCATCAAAAGCGACTGGATCGACGCGGACGGTACAGTCGGGCATGTGGAGTACTCCACGGCATTGGATGGCAAACCGATATCAATCATCGACTATCCCATCGCGGACACCGTGATCGACACGATGGTCAATCCGAGCACTTGGAAATCCATTTGGAAAAAGGGCGGAAAAACGGTCGAACGGGAACTTGAACACATTTCTCCGGACGGCAAGACATTCCGCGAGATCGATGAGGGGAAGGATGAAAAGGGAAGGCAATACAAGAATCACTTGGTTTTTGAGCGGCCGTAGACCGCGCGACGGCTTCCAATGCGGCAGTTGACCACGGTGTTATCGATTAGGACGGAGCGGCAAGGATTGCTCGAGGTCACTGATCGGATTATCGCCGGCGGCCGCAGTCGCGTACGCTGGCTCTGCATTTGCTGGGAGAGTACGAGTCCGATAGGTCGCCCGCGAAGCCGGCTAGGTGCGCCGGCTTGATTCGAACAGAAACCAGGTGCGGCGCTCGGTTTCGTCGATCCAATTCTCGATCAAGCTCGCGGTTGCGATATCCCGGTGTTCGTCGACCATGTCGTGCACCTCGCGCAATCGAGCGGCCAAAGTCTGATTGTCCTCCCGCAGTTCGGCAAGCATGTCGGGCGGATCAACGTATTCGGCATCGTTATCCTTGATACGCTGAATCCGTGCAATATGCCCGATGGACCGCAAGGTCGAGCCGCCGGTTTTGCGGATACGCTCCGCGATTGGATCGGTCATCGCATACAGTTGGTCGGCCTGCTCGTCGAGCAGCAAATGGTAGTCGCGAAAATGCGCTCCGCTCATATGCCAATGGAAGTTCTTGGTTTTCAAATACAACGCGAACACATCGGCAAGGATCGCATTCATCCCGCCGGCGATATCCTTGGATGCCTTGGCGCCCAGATCGCTGGGCGTCACCAAAGGTGCCTTGCGGCGGCTCTCCACATCGCTCCGGCTTCGCGACTTGCTCTTGGCCATGACTTCACCTCGCGTTTGTTTTGTTGGAATTTCCAAGTCTTAGGGAACTGGTGTCGCCAGCGGCTTGCCCTTGTCGATGATCCAGGCGGATACGGAAGTACCCCCCTCGCCGCCCGGGGCCGCCGCAAGGCTGTGCACCGCGCCCAGCGGATTGAAGAAACTGTCGCCGGCCTTGAGCGTACGATCCGGCTGTCCCCGGGTCTTCAATATCAAGGTCCCTTTGAGGACGTAGCCGGCCTCGTCGCCCGGATGGGTGTGATACCCGATCGCCGTGCCCGCCGGCAGCATCGCCGACCCGATCACGATTTCCTTGCCGGGGACGCCCGACTGATCGTGGCGTTCAAACACGGTGCGCACCGGCTCCGGCGACGACTTCGGCTCGTCTGCCGCGACATTCACGGTGAGGGCGACGATGGCGATCAGGGCAGCAGGCATCGAGTTCATTACGGTATCCTCAATGGGTTGAACGATCGAAGCGGATGCTGGCGAAATATCCGCTCACGGCGGCGATGTCGGCATCGTTCAGCCGGGCCGCCACCGAACGCATCAATTCGCCGGCATCGTTTTTTCGCGTGCCCTCGTGGAAGGTCTTGAGCGCGCTCGCGAGATATTCCGCCGACTGACCGGCCAGATACGGTGCTGCGTGAGCAACGCCGATGCCGTCCGGCCCATGACAGGCGTTGCATGCCTGCACACGTCTTGTTTCATCGCCTTGATAGGCGAGTTGGTGCCCACGGACGAGCTGCGCGGCGCCCGCCGTTTGGGCTGCCGCGACATGCGGCGCGGTCATCGCTGCGTAGCGCGCCGCGAACTTGGCGCGCTGCTGCTCGCTCAAAGCCTTGGCAAAATTTGACATGATCGGATTGTCGCGCGCGCCGCTGGCATAGTCGTCCAACTGCTTTTTTAGATACTCGGCCGTTTGCCCCGCGATGCGCGGAACGTGGGCCGCTTCCATCCCCTCGCCATGCGCCCCGTGGCAGGCTTCGCAGGGCGGCGTCGCGGCTGCCGCCGGCGCGGCCGGTGCCGGCGTGGCGGTCGACTGCGCGGCGGGGGCCGCTGCCGGGCCCGCGGCCATCGTGCGTGTTGCGGTCACGGTGAGCATGGCGCCCGCGAGCAGGATCCAGACTCTCCGGGAATGGGCGTTCACGCCGACACCAATCGGCCGGGATTTTTCAGGTACTTGTTCTTCAGGGCATCGATGGCCCAGTAGGTCAGCGCGCCCAAGGTGCCGGTCGGATTCCAGGAGGCATTTTGCGGGTAATTCGAGGCGCCGATCACGAACACATTCGGCACGTCCCAGGATTGCAGGTAACGGTTGACGACGCTGGTTTTGGGGTTGTCGCCCATGACCGTGCCGCCGGTGTTGTGAGTGGTCTGGTATTGCGTGACCGTATAGGGACCTTTCCGCGGACTGCCCGCCACCTGTTTGGCCCCCATGGCTTTGCCGATCTCGACGCCCTTCGCCGTCACATAGGCCGCCATCTTGATATCGTTCGGCGGGAAATCGAACGTGATTCGCAGCACCGGCTGTCCCCAGGCATCCTTGTAGGTGGGGTCGAGGTCACAATAATTCTGGCGCTGCGACACCGAGCTGCCGTGCAGGCTGAACATGACGGTGTGGTTGTAATGTTTGACCACCGCCTGTTTCCAGCCCTTGCCCCAGTTCGGTGTACCGGGAGGAACCGGGTGATATTGGATGGGCCGGCCATTGGTGTTGACGGCACCGATAAAAGCGCCCCCGATGAATCCGAGCCCGCCGTGATCGAAGTTATCGCCGGCGAAGTCGTTGATGAGAGTGCCGGACGCTCCCGAGGCCATGAAGGGGTTGATGATGATGTCGTCGTCGAAAAATGACGCCACCGTGCTCATGGTCTGATAGGCGTAGTTGCGGCCGACCACGCCCTGGCCGGTCGCCGGATCGTAGGGTGTGCCGATTCCCGAGAGCAGCAGCATGCGGACGTTATTGATCGCGAAGGTGGAGGTGATCACCAGCGAGGCGGGCTGTTCGAATTCGCGGCCCACGGCATCGATGTAGGTAACGCCGGTCGCGTGCTTCTTGGTCGAGTCGAGGTTGATGCGCTGCACCTGGCAACCGGTGCGCAGTTCGAAATTCGGATTGGCCAACAACACCGGCAATATCACCGTCTGCGGAACCGACTTGGCGTAGTGCTCGCACGCATACCGCTCACAGAAACCGCAGAACACGCAGGCATTGAGCTTCATGCCTTCGGGATTGGTATACGGCTGACTCAGGTTCGATGAGGGCTGGGGAAAGGGGTGATATCCTAAGCTGGCTGCCGCCTTGCGGAACAGCGCCCCCTGGAAATGCTCCTTCTGCGGAGGAGTCGGATAGTCGCGGGATCGCGGCGATTCGTGGGGATCGCCGCCGGGCTGGATCTTGCCCTTGATATTGCCGGCCTTGCCGCTGGTCCCCAACAGGTACTCGAAGCGATCGTAGTGCGGTTCCAGGTCATCGTACGTGACCCCCCAGTCCTGAATCGTCACATCGGGATCGAGGAAATCCTTGCCGTAGCGCTCGCGAGTCCGGGTCGCCAATTGAAAATCATTGGCCTGGAAGCGATAAGTCTGGCCATTCCAATGCACCATCGACCCGCCGAGACCCGTGCCGGGCAGGAACGACTCCCACCGCCGGACTGGCAGGGCCACCTGCGAACCCTGGTTGCGAAACGTCACCGGTTCACGGGTGTTGTCCTGCATCAACGCCTTGCGGATATCGAAGCGCAATTCATCGTGAACTCCGGGGCTCTGAAAATCAGGCACCGTGAAACGGGGTTGACCACGCTCCAATCCCACGACCTTGTACCCGGCGGCGGCCAATTCCTTGGCGACGATGCTCCCGACCATGCCCACACCGATGACAACGACATCGACCTCTTTGAGACGCTGCGCCATGGCGGCTATCCTTACAGATTGGCAGGAATATCTTGGCGCACGTGGACCTGTCCGTGGCCGTCCTCGGCGAGACTCATCGGCTCGCGCTCGAACTTCACGCCGTGCCGATCGATGGCCTCGAAGTAGTCGGCGTAGGCGCCGGGGAAGCCGATCATCCGCCACGCCACCATATCGCGGTTACCACCGTACACAGGATCGCTGAAAAATCCTTCCACGGTCATTTTCAACAGCATGTCGAAGAACACGCCCGAGGGCACGCCGTCGAGATCATGCGCGCCGGATTCCAATGATTTGAGATACGTGTCCTGGGCCTCCGCCGACATTTCGTGAAACGGCGTTCCGCGCCCCAGGTCGCGCCTGATGGCACGCAACGAGGTATGAAACAATTCTGCCGGCGAGAACGGCAATTGATACCCCTGACTCGGGGTCCCCGATTGCCATGGACCGCTGCGATACAGCCGCTCACCCGCGCCCCATGCGCCGCCCAGCTGCTTGTCCAGGTAATTGGGAACGCCGGCGCCCAGTGCGCCCGGTCCAGACTCATCCGGAGGGATCAACCGATCGCACGCGGCTTCGATGAACAGCGCCTCCTCGGAATCGAAGAAGAGGTAGGCCGTCTTGGCGGGTTCAATGGATGATTTCTTAGCCGGCGCTGGTGCCGCGGCATGCGCCGTCGACGACAACAGCGCCGAGGCGGGCACCACGGTCGCCGCGCCGACCGTGGTGACAAACGAACGTCGGGTGACTTTCTCCATGAGGGACTCCAACGAGTGACTCCAAACCGATATTACATAAGTTGCGCGCGCAATAGTTGGACCGTGCGGTCGCGAGTTGGAGAATATTGCTGCCGCGACGCGGCGGACGGACCGGGCAGTGCTGCCGAATGACCGGCAACACTCGGCGCCAACCATGTGACGCATATCACATTTTGAAGAATTCCCATCGGGAATGGTCTCGGCGAGCACGCATTGTCAAGCTTTCCCCTATATCGCCACCATCCGGGTCCCGCTAGCCTTCGTCGGGACAGGAAGTGCCGGATCCGACGATGCGTGTGACAGCCAATCGGACGGAGAAATGATATGCCATCCTTGAGCGCAGCATTGGTCACTGGTTCAACGGAGCTGCGGCTGTTCATTTATACGGCAGTCATATTTCTTTCGGTGATCGGAGTCGGCCTGCACCGCCGCCCACAGTTCTCATCGATCGTGCACTTCGAGATGGCTGCCGGGCTGGCGGCGGCTCTCGCCGCGGCCGCGTGCACCGGTGGCTTGCGCTCGGGCGCCCTGGCGGCATTTCTCCTTTTTCCGGTCTATGCGGGTTACGCTGTCGGCCTGCCCTCCACCCTAAAGTACGGTGGCATTGTTGCCGGCTTGATGCTCGGAATGCTTGGTCTGGACGCTGCGGGATTCGGGTTCACCAACATTTTATCGTCGCACGAAGACCACATTTTCACTGTGGCGATGATGATTGCCACGCTAGTCGCATTGATCGGGGCGACCGCGGCGTTTCTGCATGCGAAACACCGGATCGAGCGACGTCTCATGGCAAACAATCGAGAAATGGCGGCTGCGCGCAATCTGGCGGAGGCGGCGACGCGCGCCAAGAGCGAATTTCTCGCGAACATGAACGACGAGATTCGCACACCGATGACCGGGGTCATCGGCATGTCGGAATTGCTGCTGGAGACCACTCTGACGGCCGGACAGCGCGACTACGCCGAGGCGGTACGCGACAGTGCACAGGCACTGCTGACGGTCATCAACGATATCCTAGACTTCAAGAAGGTTGAATCAGGCGAGCTGGAACTGGAGCTGCTGGATCTGGACCTGCGTGACACCGTCGAGGACGTGGCGCGTCTGTTGTCGATCCAAGCTCACGAGAAGGGCTTGGAAATCACGGTGCAGATCGATCCGAAGTTGCCGGATTTCGTGCGCGGCGACGCCGGACGTATCCGGCAGATTCTGCTGACCTTGGGCGGCAACGCGGTCAAATACACGCAGCGAGGCGAGGTCTCCCTGGACGTGCGAGTCCTCGAACAGCATGACCGAGGTACGTACGTCCGTTGCGAGGTCCTCGACACCGGCATCGGCATACCCGGCGATCGTCTAACGGACCTGTTCACCTCCTTCCCACAGGCCGATGCCGCGCCCGCTGGAGAATTCGCGGGTACGGGTCTTGGATTGTCGATCGCCAAACATCTGGTGGAGTTGATGGGCGGAGAGGCCGGTGCTGACAGCGAGTTCGGCATGGGATCGGTCTTCTGGTTCACCGCTCGATTTGCACCCGCCGAACACGCCAAAGCTCCGCCGTATCCGCAAAAATCCACCCTCAACGGGCAGAGATTGCTCCTGGTGGATGACAATTCCACCAACCGCCGAGTGCTGATGGCACAGTTGATGCGTTGTGGCAGCGACCCGGTCTGCGCCAGTTCCGGCGATGAGGCGCTCGCGATGATGCGGGAGGCCCGCGCCAGCGGTCGTCCGTTCGAGGTTGCGCTGCTGGACCATCAAATGCCGGACTGCGACGGTTCGGAATTGGGGCGGCGGATCATGCGGGACAAGGAGCTTGGAAACACGCGGCTGATCCTGCTTACTTCCTCGGGCCGGCGCGGCGACGGCCAACTGTTTGCCGATATTGGTTTTGCAGGTTACTTGCAGAAGCCCGTCGCGCAGCGCGACCTCATCGAGTGTTTGATGGTGGTGTTGGCGCAGCGGGCTGAGGATTGGCGCTCGCAAACTCGACCCATCGTGACGCGTCATCAGCTGCGATCCCAGCGCTCGCGCGGAAGGAATCGCATCTTGCTCGCGGAGGACGATATCCTGAATCGGAAGATTGCCGTTCGCGTGCTGGAAAAGCTGGGCTACCGCGTCGATGTCGTGGCCGATGGATGGGCGGCGATCAGTCAGTGGCAGACGGGGCACTATGGCCTCATCTTGATGGACTGCAATATGCCTGACCTCGATGGCTATGAGGCGACCGCCGAGATCCGGCGACAGGAGTCCGACGGCGCACATCGTGTGCCCATTGTTGCGCTCCTGGAGCGCGGCACGCCGGTTTCGGAGCTTACCTGTATCGACGCGGGCATGGACGAGTTCCTGTTCAAACCGATCGCTCGCAATGAACTCGTGGCGTGTTTGGATCAGTACTTTGGCGCTCCGTCGATCGAGGCAGCGGCGCGATAGCAGCGGCCATTGAAGGGAACTTGTTTCCGGGCAGCGCGTCTACACTAAAGCGAGCATGGGCGGTACGCTTCTACCGCTGCCGATGGGCTCGTTGATGGGCCTTGCTCCGATCGAACGATAGGAGTCATATGCACGGGTTTGTGTTGAAAGCCACGATGGGTTCCGTTGTCGCGCTGGCCACAACACCCATCGGCCCGATTGCGGTTTTCGCTCCCGCGACTCCACCAGGGGGCCCATCAACGAACGAGTGGATCCGGCACGCTCATGCGGTCCATGTTGACCGGCCTATTCCGGGTCAGCCTTGCCTTGTCGGAACCCCAAGCTGTCTCTCCCTGTTTCAAAAACCGCCGGCGCCTTGCTTGCTCTCGACAGAACGATGTGAGGTCGACGGGCGCGTGATGAAGCTATCCGACGCCCAGTTGCGTGGAGGGTTTCGCCGTTGATTCATTGGCCACGGGGCCGAGTTGGCGGCACCAATATCCACGTTACGAGGACCAGTGCAGCAAAGGCTATGTAAGCCATTGTGAACACCCAGACAGGAGCGTCGTAAAAGATGATCCGGTCAATCCAGCGTTCAATGAAGCCGTCCGCGGTTCGCCGGCCGCGCAACGTGTCCTCCCACACCGTCAAAGGGCACGTAATTCCCAGCATGGACTCGGCAGCCACGAATAGGATGGCACCAAGGTGCAGTATGCGCCAGCGCCAGCCTCTCACCCATGGCCAGTGCAGCGCGGCACCTAAGTAAACGAGCGGCACGCCCAGCAGAATGAAAAGAACGATCAGCAGATGGGCGCCGGCGACGATATTAGCGAGCATTGTCGAGGAGCGGGGGTGTCTGCAACGACTTGGTGAACATCAGTCGCTGCAAAAGGAATTCCGGATCGGTAGGGAGCCGGCGCAAGCTCGCCAGCCCCTCTTCGAGCTTTCGCCCGCCACCGTTTGCGTGGTAAATGAGCTGTTTGTTTGCAGCCGGCGTACCGTGCTCGCGGCGCCGTCCGCACCAATGACCCACCTGGCACGCATCTCTTCGGTTCGCCCGTCCATCACCACGGAGAGTGTCACTCCATCAGCATCCTGGTGCAGCTTCTGAAGTCGAGTGCCGAATCGGACGGTCGCGCCCTGGCATCGCCCTGCACCGCAGTCCCAGTGCCCTCGATGCAAGTCTGCATCAGCATCAGGTGGCGAAAATCGCCCGCGTCAACACGTACGGGTATCGAGTACTTCAATTCCACGACCTGCTAAGGATAGCGCTGCGCAAAGTGGATAGTCCACCGACTGCCGGCGGGAATACCATAGGCGCGCTGCTCAAGCCGAGCGTCTTTTTTAGCAAGAGGAGATCATTATGGATGGGGTATCTACATCAACAGCAGACATCGTTCTGGTTCACGGTGGCTTCGTAGATGGCTCTGGCTGGCAGAGTGTCTATAAAATCCTGACGAAGGATGGCTACAGCGTCAGTATCGTTCAGAATCCCACGGCAACCTTGGAAGACGACGTTGCTGTGACGCGGCGCGTCATCGCCTCTCAGAAGCGACCCGTAATACTCGTCGGCCACTCCTATGGCGGAGCGGTCATCACGGAAGCGGGCAACGATCCAAAGGTCGCCGGACTCGTTTATATCACCGCGTTTGCTCCTGACAAAGGTGAATCGGTGTCAACGCTGATCAAGGACCCGCCCCCCGGCGCACCCGTGCCGCCTATATTACCGCCGCAGGAGGGCTATCTGTTCCTCGACAAGGCGAAGTTTCCGGCCGCATTCGCCGCCGACGTCGATCCAGAAACGGCGTCGTTCATGGCCGACTCGCAGGTCCCGTGGGGCGTCGGAGCTTTGGGCGGAACTATCAGCAAACCGGCGTGGAAAACCAAGCCGAGCTGGTACCTCATCGCTACAGATGACAAGATGATCCCGCCGCCTGCCCAACACCTCATGGCGCAGCGGGCCGGTTCGACGGTTGCCGAGGTCAAGGGCAGCCACGCGATTTACGTGTCGAAGCCAGAAGCTGTCGCCGCGCTGATCGAGAAGGCCGCCAAGGGTGTGAAATTGGCAGTGAACTAGGTTCGCCGATTAAGCCGCCGCCGACATACCTCTCATGAGCTTGCCGGCGGCGGCAATTTGCCCTGCCGCGCAAGAGTCACGCCGCGCTCTCAAACGCTAGCTTCTTGCTCCGAACACCAGCCGGGCGAAGCGCATGGGCGAGGTTTTTAGCGAGACTGCGAACGCGATAGCAGTTGGCGGCGAATTATGTCACCCCGCTCGCCGCACGAACGCTTTATGATTGGCGGGAGGTAGTACGCCGCCTGACTGAAGGGTTTCATGTCATGAACGAGAACGATACGGTGAAGATTGAACGTCCCATGTGCTGCCGCCGCCACGAGGATATTGGCGGTCGCATCAAACAGGATTCGCTGGGAAATACCATTAGAGTAAGAACCCGCGCGCACGACTCACAGGATGATCTGTCCTGCTCGTGGCTCGAACTTAGGGCGAATTTGGAGAGCAGTTCAGCGGGCTGACGCAAATTGCACCATCGCTTCACGGCGCTCCCATCGCTTCACGGCGCTCCCATCGCTGCACGGTACTCACGTCGCGCTTCAGATACGACGCGATCTTCTTCCACGAGTCAAGCCGGCCCGCCCGCATGCCTCGCGCGGATGCCCCGTTGGCATCGGTGTCACCATCGTCCATAACGCGCTCCACCCTTCATCTGAGCTCCTCCATCAGGGCGGCCACGAACTCTGCCGCCGGCAGTTCCCGGGCAAGCGGCGCGCCCTGCCCTGCCCACTGCGCGCCGTATCCTGCCTCGTGCGCGGCCTTTGCAGCCGTATTGAGCGCCTTGCCCGCGTCGTACGCTATTGGGTACGAGGGAATCAGGCGCGGCGAAATGCCCGCACCCAACGCGGTGAACCGATTCCGGAGACAACGGGCCGGGCGCCCGGAGATGGCGCGCGTCATGACGGTGTGGTTCGCCGCATCGCCGGCCAGCGCCTCACGGTAACCCGCATCGGCATCCGATTCGGTGCAGGCGATGAAAGCCGTGCCGAGTTGCGCGGCACTCGCGCCCAGGCGTAGTGCCGCAGCAATGCCGGCGCCATCCATGATGCCGCCGGCTGCGATGATCGGAACGTCAAGTTGGCGCACCAGAAGACGCGTCAGGGCCATGGTCCCGAGACAGTCATCTTCGGCGTCGGGATCGAATACACCGCGATGACCACCAGCCTCAAAACCTTGCGCCACGACTGCATGCACGCCTGCCTTTACCACCGCGCGACCCTCTGCGACATTCGTCACGGAAGCGAGGAGCACGAGGCCCGCTTCGCGTAGCGCACGAATGCGCTCAGCGGAAGGCACTCCAAAATGAAAACTCACGACACGCGGCTTGTCCGCGAGTACCGCCGCCAGCAGGGCATCGTCTTCCACGAAACTCCGGTAGATCTCCTTCAGCCTCAAGGGAGGTTTTGCGCCAAACCGCTCGAAGTGAGGGCTCAGGTGCTCGAGCCAGGCAGCCTCGAGCGTGTTATCGACCATCGCCGGCTTGTGACAGAAGACATTGACGTTGAGGGGGCGCTTGGAGCGCTCGCGGAACGCCGCTATCATTCTACGCGCGCCCTCGGCATCAGTCGCCCCAACGCCGATCGACCCCAGCGCACCGGCATTGGATACCGCCGCGGCCATCGCAGGCGAGGACACTCCGGCCATCGGGGCTTGAATGATCGGCAGATCGATGCCCAGGGTTTCGAGTAGTGTCATCTGCTGACTCCTTCGTTACATGACGGAGCATTGTATCGCAGGCAATTTTCGGGTAGATATCTGGACGGGATCCATCATGAAAATAAAGCCGCTATTGCCCGTCGAGATCCAGCTGGCTCAGTCGCCGCTGACGGCGCCAGTCACGCAATTTCTCACCGAACGATCGCTCTTGCGCCCGCACGATTCCTAGATTAAGCCACAAGCGTTCCGGACGCTACCGCGTGGCGTGCAGCCATCTGCGAGAGCAATGAGATGCTCGAACGTGCGAAGGCGTAGTTCCGTGTGAATTCTCCTAAAGAGAGGCCACTTGAAACTCCTGCACCGGTAGCAGGGATGCGCTATCCGTCAGCAGCGGTTGTGTCATGGTCGGGAGGTTGCACTCATGTTTGCGTTCAGGGCGGCCCGCGCCCAAAGTGGTATCGCTCATGGTCGTGCTGACGTAAGTCAGAATCGCGTCGTCCACTCTCGCGCTCGCGGACCGCGCCGGTCGTTCGGCGCTTCCCTGTGTTCCAGGCCTGACACCTTGTTGTAAGAGCACCGCGAATTCGTACGAAGCGCTCTGCCATTCCCTATTCTTCAACAGCGCTTTGGCGTAGGCCAACCGAGCATTCGGAGTGGCGGGAAGTATTGCGGCATCTAAAGCAGAAGTCGTCGCCAATGGGGGCACGAATCCCTTCCGACTCCACGTTTCGTAAGCAGTCACCGCATCGGCCGCGCGACCGGTTTGCAGGAGCGCCTCGAGATAAGCGCTCAGCACGGCATCGGTCTTGGGAGAATCGTTGTCCGTCCTGGGAGAATCATTGTCGACCGCAGCATTTAAATCCGCCAGTCCCGCCTCGATTTTGAATGGATCCATCCCCGAGGTCTCAATTTCGATCTCGCCGCGGACGCGACGGGCATCTACATGAGTGGGTTTCGCCGCGAGGACTTTTGTTTCCTCAGCTATCGCCCAGTCGGAGAGTCCAAACCCGCGAAGCGCCTTCCCCCAATCGGAAATCACATCCAATGCGCTGTCGTTTTCTTTTCTCTTTACGTAGTTATCGTACGCTGACTGGAAACTCGCTTTCGCCGCATCAAACCGGCATTGGCCGGCGTACACCGAGCCCAACAGTAGTCGGAGACTCCGGTTCGATTCATCATGTTGCACGGCCGTCTTCAGTACATCTGCAGCCTCTATGAGTTTTCCCGCTTTATAGAACACATAACCCAGCCTGCCATACGCCTCCCAATAGTCCGGGCTCAATTCAATTGCCTTGCGAAAATGATCCTCGGCATCGTGCAGTTCATCGTCCTGTATATCCCGTTCGTCGAAGGAGTCGTTGCGACCATGAATTAACAACAAGCCACGATCTAAGTGTGCCGCCGCCGTTTGGTGCTTCTCCAACGAGTTGAGGTATGCTTGGTCGGCTTCCTTGGTTTCGTTTAATAAGCTGTATTGCATTCCCATCGCGTCGTACGCGAGCGCATAATCTGGTTCGATTGCAATCACATGCTTGTAGGCCTTAATTGCGAGCCTTCGCCTTTCTTGCATCTCACGCAGCGTCGGCGCCGCAGCGGCATAGTCGGAACGGGCGGCACCCAGCTGCATCCACGCAGCGACCTCGGCCCGCAAGTTCTTGCCGCTGAACGGCCTGTGAGCGGCCAGCGCACACTTGAGGCGTTGCCATCGCGAAGGCGGCGCGTCGCTGTCATCACACGATGGAGCGCGTGGCGCCAAATTTGTTGCTGCCTCCGCCATGCTCAGTTCTTCGAACAATTGATTGAGGTACGAGAAGTGCACGGAGAGTCCCACCAGTGCATTCACCCGCGCGGCGGGAGGTGACGTCTCATCCTTACTGACGCGGCCATAAAGCTCAACGTCGTCCCTGACAACGCATTTTTCCTTGTCGGAATGGCTGTCGCTGCCTGCATTTTGCTTGTCTATATAATTGGCCGCCACATCCGGCGAGAGCTCCGCGACGGTTCTTAGCGCCAGACAGTCGAGCGTCTCATCGACGTTCTCGAGCGGCGAAGTATTCGCTCCCGAAATGGGAAGTTTCTGTACCTCAACGCCGCCGGGTTTGACAGTTGTCCACTGCAGAATCAGCTTGTCTCCGTCTTGGACGATGCTCCCGGAGACGTCGGCGGAGGTCATCGGGATGCCGAATGCGCGGGCGAGCGACTGGAGATTCCACCCTGTATCTCCGATTTTTACATCGAGCGGGACGGTGGATTCTCCGAGCTTTCTCTGTTGAAACGATTCTCCAGATTCGGAATAGATTTTCGAGATTTTCGCCTTAGTCTGATCAGCGAGCGCGGCGGCGGAAATTCCCGCGGTGCCGGGTCCTTCCACGACTGTGAAGGGCCGGATCGCAATAGGGCCGTCGAGCCATTGTTTAAAAGCAAGCCCGGCGGAAATCGATACCCCCAAGACGGTGAGAGCCGCGCTGCTCTTGAAAAAAGTCCAACCAAACATCCTTGCCAGCTCTCCCTTCGTGGATGGGATGGCTTTCTCGATGTTCTTCGATGAGCTACGGATTTTGCGCATGGCACGATGCTGCGCCGGCGCGGGAGTTGCCGGCAGTGCCTTAAGTCACCCCCAGATCGCGGGTCGTTTCGGCGGGCGCCGCTAGGCGGCGAAGGCGGTACCTTCGGGGCCGAGTCAGTCCTTACCGAGCGTGGCGGTCGAGACGAACGCTTTCGCGTGGGCGATTTCCGGCCGAGTGGAGCGGGCACCGTCGCCGGTCGACTTGAGCAGCGCAGTGTAATAGCGCCTGGCTGCCGCGGGATCTCCGGCGGTCTCCGTCGCCATGCCGGCGCCATATAGACCGTTGAAGCGGTTCGGGCTCAACTTCAATGCCTGCTGATACTCGACGAGCGCCTCTGCCGGTCGCTTCGTTTCGAGCAGCATATCGGCCAGCATCTCGCGCGCCGGAATGTCGACTTCGCCCTGGCCCACCTTGTCCTGCAGATCTGCACTCTCGCGCATCCTCGCGAGTGCGTCCTCCATCTTGTCTTCGGCGAATGCAGACCAGGCGCGGATCTCACCTCGCCGGATCTTCGCCGCGGTACCGTCAGCGACGTACGCGAGGGGCCCCCTGCGCATCTCCTCGATCAGCGCGTCGTAGGCGCCAAGGTCCTTCTGAGCTTCCACCGCGCGATGCAGGTGTCCGGCGGCGATCGCCCGCGCCCAGTACACCTGCGTTCGAGTCTCCGCCGGCGCATTGTTGACCGGCTCGACCTCGAGCACCGTCGCCCATTCTCGGGTCTCCAGGCCGACGAAGATCGGCAGCTTCATGCGGTAATAGGGGAACATACCCGTCATGTAGTGATCCGGCGACATGTCGGGCATGGTCTCGTAGTGGGCAATCGCGGTATTGGCCTCCTCGGCGATGGCCCGGGCTTTGGCTTCCTGTCCGCTTTGAAGATAGGCGTAGACGAGGAAATCATCCGAATGAAACTGATCCATCCAGCCGTTCTCGTGGCGTGCCTCGGCCGCCCGCGACGCCTCCACCGATGCCGTGTTGGCGGCAATGTCCTCCGGCCAAAGGCCGAGCCGGGAGAAGATGTGCCCGGGCATATGGACGGCATGGGGTCCCGACGGTGCGACTTTGCCGTAAGCGCGCGCCGCCGCAAGCCCCTCAGCGGCCAGCGATGGATTGTCGCAGGCATGGATGATGTAGTGCACGAGGCCCGGGTGATCGGGATGCTTGTCCCACAGCGGCATGAGCAGCGTCATCGCCGCGCGCTCCTGCTTGAGGCTGGTGTCGGTCGGCGCCTCTACCGCCAGCAGCGATAGCGCATAGAAGGCCCCCGCATCGACGTCGCCCGGATAACCGGCGTACAGCTTTTCCATCGCCGATGAGTACGCCTCGATGCGCGCCTCGTAAGCCTTAGGGCCGGGTCGGAAGAACTCGGCCAGGGCCGCAATATATTCCCGCTCACGCGCGGTCTTGGCTGGATGCGTCTCGGCCGCCTCGAGTTCGCGCCAGCCCGCCGCCCTCGCGGCCTCGTCCGGCCGGTCCCAGATCTGATGGAAGACGCTCATCGCAATGCCCCAATGGGCCATCGAGCATCTCGGATCGCTCTTCAGGATTCGTTCGAACTGAGGCCTGGCCTCCTCGTACCAGAAGTCGTGCAGCAGCGCGACGCCCCGATTGAATGGCGTTTGCACCGAAGCCGCACAGGAGACGGGAAACGCGACCACGCCAAGGCGCTCGGCCGCAACGGCCGGTGCGGCGGCTGCAGTCCCGCGGGAAGACATGAGCGGGAACGCGGCCAGACATCCCGCCGCGAGCGCTCCCAGCAATTTGTAGTTGCGCATGCATTTCCCCAATGCATTAAGGTGGGCGGAAAAATAGCATGGCAGACGGGATCTCGTCAGCCAATCGCGGGGTTCACGCGAGCTCTAAGAGCATCTCGGTAAGCTTCTTGGGCTCGGTAATCATCAAATCGTGTCCGGTGCCGGGCATCACAGTCCGAGCGAGGCTAACATTCCTCCGTCCACGCGGATATCGCATCCGGTGACGTAGGACGCGCCTTTTGAGCAGAGGAAGATAGCGACAGACGCGATCTCGTCCGCAGTGCCGAGGCGCCCCAGTGGTGTTCGAGCAAGGAGCGGTTTCATCTGGTCGCTGGCGGTTTGCTCAGCGCGTGTCATGGCCGTGTCGATGAGGCCTGGCGAGATCGATACGATCCGCGCGCCCCGCTCGCCGAAAGCGGTCGCTTCATGCGCGACGAGCCGAATGACCGCACGCTTGGAGAGCGGGTAGGCGATCTGAGGACTGGTTGCCAAAGGCAGCAATACCGCTGAATTGCGCGCCGCGACTGCCTCGGTCAGCGCGCGATCTATTTCGTCCGATTTCACCATATGGGCTGCTGAAGACGCGACCAGCACAGCGCACCCGCCCTTGGCCATCCTCGGACGTGCCGCCTCCACCAGTCGGGCCGTCGCGTCAAAATTCACTCTCAGGATGCGTTCGGCATCTGCCATCGTCGGAGAAAGCCCGGCGGTGTGGATGAACACGCCGATCTCCCTTGAACCGAGAGCAGCGGTGAGGCGCGCAGGATAGGAGGCATCGGCGATATCCCCGGCCAGGATCTGCGCAGAGCGGCCGCCTGCCAGAGATTCCGCGGCGATGGGCGCCAGCCGGCCTGCATCGAGATCACACAGAAGAAGTGGCCAGCCGGCCGCGGCGAGGTGCGCGACCGCGGCAGCCCCCATACCCCCTGCAGCACCCGTGACGACTGCAATCTTCTCATTGTATGCGGTCAAGCGATCGATTCCTCGCCGTGCAGCGTGGTTCGGTCCATCATCCGCTTACTGTCGAGGTCATAAGGCGCGGCCTTGTGCATGGTGCCGGTGTTGTCGAATAGCAGGAAGTCGCCAACGCTCCACTTGTGGCGGTACACATATTGCGGCTGCGTCGCAAATTCCTGCAGCCGGCAGAGCAGTGCCCGGCCTTCCTCGAAGCCCATGCCCTCGATGAAGTAGGCGGTCGCGCCGATCAGCAGCGACTTATGCCCGGAACGGTGTTGCCAGACCAGCGGGTGAAACCTGGACGTATGGGTCTGCCAGCGCATCAGTTGGGCATAGGTTGGATCGGGGTTGACCATGCGCTGCGTGCTTTCGAGGCAATGGCGTGCGCGAAGATTGGCGATCAGTTTCTTGTCCTCGTCGGGCAGGTCTTCATAGGCGGCAAAGGTATTGGCGATCATGGTATCCCCCGTGCCTTCCTCAGACAGAATTCGGCAGTTGAGCATGGTCGCCTTGGCCGGGACATCGTCATTGGCACCGTCGATGTGCCAGTAGAAGGCACCGCGGGTGTAATCGGCCACAGGGTTGACCTCGGGATCCATTGAAATCTTCTGCACTTCCTTGCCGCCCACGAGGAAAATCTTGCCAATGGTGCTGGCGAAGGCAAGCTGCTCTTCAATGGTCAGATGCATGCGCGGAAAGACCAGCGCGCTGCGCTCCGCGAGCAGCCGGTTGATCTCGGCGGCATAGGTGCCCTTGACCATGTCTTCCTTGGTGGTCCGGATGACGGAGCCGACGCGCGGGGATGCATGCTGAATTTCAAACATGTGCTTTACTCTTCCTTACTAACGCCAATTACTGTCGATGAACCTCTGTCAATCTGCCCCATTGTCACGCCCGCTTCAAGCAAAACTGGCGCTCTGAGAAATTCAAAATCGCGAAATCAATGAGTTGCAGGCGAGTGAATTCGCACTGCCTGGCGCGAAGGCGCTTTTGTGTCGCCCCGGATCAACTGCCTGTCGCGACACATCACTCAGCGCACTTATTTTGGAGGAAAGTACGCACCCGCCTTTGGGTGCGCAGCTAGCAGCGACGGCTACTCTTCAGAAACGCCTCGAGCACCCGTAGCGACGAGCCCGAAATGAAATGACGACGATGCATACCACGTCCTAGCGCTGCGCGGCCACAGAATTTGGGAACACTCGGCCGCCGCGATTGCCCCAGGTGGCCCGCAGGAAGTTGGCAAGCTGAGCAATCTCGCTGTCGGTCATCTTGTTTTTGAAGGACGGCATATCTTCCCACGCGTCGAAGGCACTCGGAATTTCCTCGGCCGGCTTGGCGCCATACACAATCACATTGACGAGAGACGCGGCATCTTGGGCCTGCACGATCGCGTTGCCGGCTACGGGAGGCGCCTTGCGAAAGCCGCCCCGGCCGGTCGATAAGTGACATTCTTCGCAGTGTTTGTCGTAGAGAACCTGCCCGGCGGCGCGCTCATCGGCGCTGAGTGTCTGCTGCGAGCTTTCCTTGTCGGCGGGTACGTTCTTGATATAGGTGGCCAATGCCGTCACGTCGGGGTCCGTCAGATAACGCAGGCTATTGCCGATGACCTCATTCATTGGCCCGAAGGCGCCCGCCCGGCGGCTACTGCCAGTCTTGAGGTATTTCTGCAGCTCTTCGACCGACCACTTTGCCAGTCCACTTTCGGCGGACGTCAGATTCGGCGCCGACCAGTTTCGGTATTTTCCCTCTTCGACCTCGCCGATTTGTAGGCCGCCCGCCAACGGGGCCGCAGCGCGCTCCGCGAGCAGAAGATTACGCGGCGTGTGACAGGCTCCGCAATGTCCCAAGGCGTCCACCAGATAGTGACCGCGATTCCAAGCATCAGACTTGCCCGAATCCGGCACGAGTTCGCCCGCCTCGAAGAACAACGCGTTCCACAACACCATCAGCCAACGCTGCCGAAACCAGACGCTATTTTCTGGCGCAATGGAATGCACCGCGGGGATGGTTCGCAGATACGCATAGATCGCCTTGATGTCGATTGTAGCGAGCTTGGTAAAGGAGGTGTACGGAAACGCGGGAAACAAGTGTTTTTTGCCGGGCGCCACACCGAAACGCATCGCCCGGATGAAGTCGTCCTCAGTCCAACCGCCGAGCCCGGTCTCGCGATCCGGGGTGATATTGGAAGAGTAGATCTCGCCGAAGAAACGATAGGCCGTTTGGAAAGCTTTACCCCCGGCGAAGGGCGTTCCGTCCTTGGCCGTGTGGCAACCGACGCAATTCGCCACGCGGACCAGATATTGACCCCTTTCGACAGGCGTACCTTGAATCGCCCCGGTCTCCTGCGCTGCTTTCACCTCCGCCGGCACACAGAGACAAATCGTCAGAAGCGACGCGACAATAAGTGCAAACGGGGTTTTGGCGGACATGATCAAGGAACTTATACACGTCGGCTTGATTATACAATACTCAGACATATATACTAATTCATATCTTGAACTTTATTTGACGCGACTGTATGATTGGTTTCGGGCGCGGCGGAGTCACGAGGCCATGCTGAACGTCGCGGACATCATTTCCGAAGCCGAGAAGCGGACCGGCATCGCGGATCCGGAGCCCGTGTTCCGGCCCAACCTCGAGCACCTGGTCGCCGCACTCAAGACGGACAACACGCTCACGGCGCTCGGCGCGGCCACCGCGCGCAAAGTCCTGATCGATCGCACCGCGGATCGCCTCGAGGGCCTCAAGTGGCTGCGCGACTTTCCCGAGATTGGCGAGGAAGTGGTGTCCGAGCCGGTGTTCCTAACCGGCCTGCCGCGTTCGGGCACCACCTATTTCCAGTACCTGTTCGACCGCGACCAACGACCCCGCCACGGTGATGGCCGAGGTGCATGCGGGGATCGGCATCGCCTCGCCGGAAGAAATACGGACGGTGGTGGCCGACTGGCGCCGCGACAATCCCAAGGGCGCACGCGGCGCCAATCCCTACCGTCTCGAACAGTTCGGCCTCGACGCGCACGAAGTGGCCGAACGGTTCGGCGAGTACATGCGCTATTTCGACATCCCGCGCGAGCAAGTGGGTCTCGGTCGTGGCAGGAACTGAGGCGGCCCGCGGGCGGGGCTCACACAATCTTCCTCATTTCCGCACTCCTCTTCAAGGCAGAGATTGCGCGACCTCTTCCATCTGCCGGATCATGGTCCCCCAGCCATCGAAGAACCCCATGTCTTCATGCTTCTTGCGATCTGCATCGTCTTTGTGGAGGCAGCGCGCCGTGTAGCGGGTGCCGGAGCCCTCATCCACCAAGGTGAAGATGCCGGTCATCCCCAACCATGGCGCCGCCGGGCGCCAACCTGCGACAAGCATGGACGTCCAGACGATCCGTTCCATCGGAACGACATCCAAAAAAAGTCCTGGATTGTCGCTCTCCCCTCCGTCAGGACCGCTCATGAAGGTATGAAATGCGCCACCGCTGCGGAAATCGAAAGCGCGCACCTCCGTGGTCCACGGCTTCGGGCACCACCATTGTTTGAGAATGTCCGGATCACGCCAGGCCTTCCACACTTTCTCGCGCGGCGCAGCGACCAAACGCACGATCTCAAGATCCAGTCTCGTGTCAGTCATCCTCAGGTTCCTCCAGCAAGGCATCCAGGCGATCAAATCGCGATTCCCAGAGCACGCGTTGTTTGCTGAGCCAGGCCTGCGCAGCATCGAGTTGTTTCACCTCGATCCTGCAGGTGCGTACGCGGCCCTTCTTCTCGCTGCGCACTAGCCCACTTTCCTCCAGCACCTTCAGATGCTGAAACGCGGTCGGCAGCGACATCGGCAACGGCCTGGCCAATTCGCTCACGCTGGCCGGCCCACGCACCAACCGCTCCACCATGGTTCGGCGCGTTGGGTCCGACAAGGCTGCAAACATCCGGTTAAGCGCCGACGATTTGTTAGTCATATCACTAAGTATCACGAGGCGGCCCGGAAAGCAATCAAAACTTTGTCTAACACCTAAGTGTCAGAAAACGCGACTGAGTTCCTGGAGACTGAACCGCCCTCTACCGCCCCGGTTGACGGTTAGCTGTTGAACAGCGCTTGCGGTCCCGTTGCCGACAGAGCCAAACTCGGTCTAGTGTGGGATTGAGGTCCAGCATTGGTGTCGCGAACGTTGCTCGTTCTGCAGCCTTTTACGATGCGGCTCTGATCTGCCGGACAGGCTGGGCGCCGATGGCTGAATTGGTCGCGACGGACGAGTTCAAACGCGTGGGCGCCTACCTCGAGGTCATGAACTGGAGCGAGTACACCGCATTTCTCACGCAGTGGGCCAGTGACACGGCCTTCGACTCGACATTGCGGCGGATCAGCGAGGCAGGACAAGCGGTATTCTATGAGATCGAGGAGCGGCACTTCAGAGGAGCAGAATCCATTGTGAAAAATGTAATGGCCGTCTTCGAGTTCAATGAAAGAAACAAGATTCGCCATCTGGACATCTACGAACAAGCGAAGAACACCGGACAATGGATCATAGAGGCTGCGCAGGCTTCTATCGCTCCGAGCTCGAGGCCTTAGTCAGCTCTTGCCATCCTTCGGTGTGTATCAGATAAGATTGGCGCGCCCCTCGAATTTTTTCCCACAAGGGCATATCCTCTCGCCATGGGGGAGACTTCATTTCGTACCCGGCTGCCATGGAAAACGGGTACGCGTGAACTGACCACATCAATCGCGTCGAGCTTGGAATGACTTACGACCCACAAAACGTGTTTGCGCGCATTCTGCGCCATGAATTACCGTGCGAGCAGGTCTTTGAGGACGCGCATACGCTCGCCTTCATGGATCTGATGCCGCAATCCGATGGTCACACCTTGGTGATCACTCGCGAACCCGCTGAAACTCTGTTTGAACTGTCGCCAGACGGTGCAGCGGCTTGCATCCGTACCACGCAGCGAGTAGCTGCGGCCGTGAAGCGCGTTTTCGAGGTGCCGGGCATCATGATCGTGCAGGTCAACGGCGCAGCCGCGGGCCAGACTGTGCCGCACGTGCATTTTCACGTCATCCCGCGGCGCCCCGGGGAGTTACTGCGGCTACATGCCACAGTCAAAGCCGATCCGGCGCACCTGCGCGCGAACGCGGAGCGGATTCGTCGCTGCCTGACCGAGATTTGCTGAACCATGAATTTACATCTCAATGATGTGCGCGCATCGATCGATCGGCTATGGAACGAGTCGATTCTCGAGCGGCTCGAAGCTTACATCCGGATCCCGAACAAGTCGCCGCATTTCGACCCGGAGTGGGAGGCGCATGGGCACATGGAAGCGGCGGTGCAGTTGATGGCCGAGTGGTGCCGCGCACACGCGGCGCCGCGCATGGAGGTCGAGGTTCGGCGCATCGCAGGTCGCACGCCGTTGTTGCTGGTGGACGTACCGGGCGAATTGCCCGGCAGCGTGCTGCTCTACGGACATTTGGACAAGCAGCCGGAGTTCACGGGTTGGGCGGAGGGGCTTGCGCCGTGGACCCCGGTATTGCGCAATGGCCGTTTATACGGACGCGGTGGTGCGGACGACGGTTATGCCGTGTTTAGCTCCTTGGCGGCCATCCTGGCGCTGAAGGCGCAGAAGGTGCCGCTGGCACGCTGCGTGCTGCTCATCGAGGCCTGCGAGGAAAGCGGCAGCATCGATCTGCCGGCACACCTTGCGGCGCTCGGCGAGCGGATCGGGAATCCGTCGCTGGTGGTGTGTTTGGATGCGGAGTGCAGCGATTATCAGCGGGTGTGGTGCACCACTTCGCTGCGCGGCGATTTGATCGGGCGATTGCGAGTGCGTGTGCTCACCGAAGGTGTGCACTCCGGCATGGGGACGGGCATCGCGGCGACACCCTTTCGTATCGCGCAGCATCTGTTGGCGCGCTTGGAAAATCCTGCAACCGGCGAAGTGATCCCAAAAGAATTGACCGTGGAAATTCCTTCGGATCGCCGGGCGCAGATCGCGGCCACGGCGCGTGTCCTCGGCAAGAACGTCGCCGGCAAGCTGCCCTGGGCGGCTGGTGCGCATGCCATCTCCACCGATACGGCGGAGTTGATCGCCAATAATACCTGGCGCGCGACGCTCGCCGTCACGGGGGCGGACGGGCTGCCGCCGACGGCTACTGCGGGCAATGTGCTGCTGCCGGAGGTGTGTCTGAAATTATCGCTACGGCTGCCGCCGACCTGCGATGCGGAAGCGGCCACGCAGGTAGTGCGTTCGCTCCTCGAGCGCGATCCGCCCTATGGGGCGGCGGTGTCGTTCGAGGCGGGCCCGGGTGTCGACGGCTGGAACGCACCGGCGTTCGCGCCGTGGCTGTCGGAGGCGATCGCCCTCGCCTCGCAGACGGTGTACGGATGCGAGGCAATGCACGCCGGCTGCGGCGGGACGATTCCATTCATGGGTATGTTGGGCCGGCAATTCCCCCGCACGCAGTTCTTCATCACGGGCGTGCTTGGGCCGCATTCCAATGCCCATGGGCCGAATGAATTCCTGGATGTGGATTACGCCAAGAAACTGACGGCGAGCGTAGCCGTGGTGCTCGCGGAGCATGGACGCACTTGTGGCCGGTCGACTGACTGAACGCCTAGGTTTTTGATCCAAACACTTCAGCATTGAGGTCCGCCGGCGCGCGCGGGGCACTAGGACCTCGGGGTGGTGGCGTGTCCGCTGGCGCCGCTGCGAGTGAATTCGAATTGCAATAGCCACTTTCGAGAGGCGTGGTTGTCCGCGGGCACGAACTTCCATTTTCTGGCGGCTTCGGTTGCCAGGCGGGCAAAATAAATGCTCGGGCCTGGTTTTTCGACCGTTTCATGCACAACCTTGCCGGAGCTATCGACAGTCACGCGAACCGAGACCTTGATATGGCCGCGGATCGTCTCGCGGTTGCGGCGCGGAACGTTCGGAATCTCTTCGTGGAGCACGGACGGTAGCCGGTTCGCCAACGGCTGTGCGGGTCGATCTGATGGGCGAGAAACAAAGGGTGCTGAATTTGAGTCGGCGGACTTCGCGCCGGAAGAGGGAGCAGAGGTCCCGGAGGGCGCAGACAGAGGCGTCTCTGGATTCTGCGAAGCGGCCATAGGCGGAGCAGCTCGCTGCAACGAAGCTTGAGAACTAAGCACGTGCAAGCCCACCCACACTCCCACTACTACTATGGAGAGCACTGCAATCGCCGCGAGCAACAAGCGCTGTTTCCGCAGCTTGTCTGGCGGAGTGGCTCGGTCCGGAACTTTGCGAACAAGGGGCTCAGGTTTCGACACGAGTGGTTTAGGTGCCGAAAGGGGAATCTCGGGCACCGAATCCACGGGCCATTGTGGCACCGGTTTAATCCGGGCTTTCACGTCGTCGACTGTGGGCCGGCTGGCGGGGTTGAGATTTAAACATTGCCGGACAATCGCCGCGAACGCCGGCGGAAGAGCGGCGGGGAAGGAGGCAGTCTCGGATTTACGATCAGGCCACGAGGGAAGGTGCTGCGTGAGTGCCTCAACCATGGTTATCCCGAGACCCCACATATCGCCGGCTGCGGAAAAACTGTGGCCCTTGGCTTCTGGAGGATCATACATGGAGGACTTGGCGCTGCTTGCCGTGGATTCGCCGGCGGGTCGGACGGTATCACTCGCCAGTTTCAGTTGATCGTTGACGGCTAGAATGTTTGATGGCTTCAGCTGGCCATGCACCAGGTTCTTGCTGTGAAGGAAAGCCAGGGCGTTCAGGGTGGGAAGCAGCATTTCCCGTACTTCTTCGGGAGTGAGGGCTCGTTGCGAAAGAATTTGCGAGAGAGTCTGTTCGGCGTATTCCATCACGACGAAGAGATATTGGAGACCTCCGAGCTGGCAACGGCCCGCCTCGAGAAGTCGAATCAGATGAGGATGGGTGAGGGTGGTCGCCGTCGTCCAATGCGAAAGCTGTGCCTGCGCGAGAGCCGCAATAGCCGGGACCAACTTGAGCGCGGCATTGGGAAGGTTTTCTGCCTTATATTCGGTAAGGAATACCGCACTATGGTCAGAGGCGCTCAGAAAGCGGCGGAGGGGAAAGACTCCATTGATGACCTGGCCTTCCCACTTCGTCCAGACCTCAGTCATCGTTAGTCTTGCCTTTGGCGAAGGACGACCCGCTTGCCGGATGTTACCACAACGCACTCTTTCCGACGCAGCGCAGCATTGAGATGAATTGTCCGAAGGTGTCGCAGCTAACATTCATCCGTGCCAAATGGGCGTAGGGTGCCCCCCTACAAGCAGTAGCGCGATGGCCGAGGGTGCACTGGAATAGCTCCATGCACCATTCCTTCGCGGCGGTTGGAAAGACCCCACCACCAGAGGCGTATATCCATGACACCGGAACATCCCGGCTTCGCAGCGGCTGTTCGCGTAGCCAAGCGCACGCTAGCCGAGCGAATCGCCGCCAGAGCTATCAAGGTCGAGCCCGCCACCACGTTGGCGGCCCCGCCAGTGGAACCTTTGCCCAGGCGACCGCCTGATAATCCCGACCCTCCCGAGGGCGCAGCGAAGCCATGGAAGAAACCCTGGGACAAATGATGGCGGTGTCGGCGGAGATCTAGCACTAGCGCCGTGCTAACGTGACACGCCGAGGGCCTTTGATGCGAATCGATTGAAAACCTCTCGATTCGTCATTCAGTCCCGGTGCCTTGAGGGAGCTAAGTGGTCGCTACGAGGAACGCCTCTCCACTCGCCGGTTGAAGCCCATCGGCTCGACCGGTGAAGTAGCGCTGGGCAAGATCGGCTGTGGATACGTGCCGGGTCTTGCTGAAGCCGGCTTCTTGGGCCAGTGCCAGCATCTCGGACGGGCTGAAGAAGCTTAGAAACGGCGTCCCGGCTGCTCGCGCGCGTTTATAGACCTCCTTATGCTGCGGGCGCTCCTCGCGATCGATGAGCTCTAGCGGCAGTATCTGGATGGCAACAACATCGAGGCGGTGTGCCGCGAGTTCAGGGGCTAATCCAACGGCCAGGGTACCGACGCGGGCAATGTGACTTCGTCCTCTGCTACTGCTGCGAGCTTGACGGCGGCGTTTTCGACTTCACGCCACCAGGGTTTGACGGTCTCCGCATGCGCCGGCTCCACCGCTTGACCGAGCAACGGCATGAGCAATTGCGCACCGGCGTGGGGCGCGAGTTCCAGCAATCTCTCCGCCGGTTGATCCCAAGCATGCATGGCTAGTGCAAACGTACCCCAGTGCACAGGCATGAATAGGCCGCCGAGCATGGCGTGTGCTTTAAGGGCATTGTCAGGTCCCAAGTGAATGTCGCCCCAAGCAGGATAGAAGGCTCCGACTTCCAGCATCACGACATCGAATGGTCCAAGTCGTTCGCGAATAGATCGATACTCCGTGGTCAAACCCGTATCTCCACTGAAGAATACGGAATGTCTTGGCGAGCGGATCGCCAGCGATGACCACAGCGTCGAATTGCGACTCTTCAACCCGCGTCCGGAGAAATGCTGCGACGGCGCGGCCGCCAGCTCAACACCCGTATTCGGCACCGAATACGACTCCCACCAATCGAGTTCAGTGATCCGTTCGGCCTGGACACCCCAATATTCCAGGTGCGCGCCCACGCCGAGTGACGTGACGAACGGCACGTTGGTCTTGGCGAGGGCACGAATGGTTGGGTAGTCGAGATGATCATAGTGATCGTGCGAGACCACCACCACATCGACCGGCGGCATCTCGCGAAGCGATATGGGCACCGGCTGAAAACGTTTCGGTCCGATCAGCGCAGAGGGAGACGCACGCGGTCCCCACACCGGATCGGTCAAAATGCGTACGCCGTCGATCTCGATCAACATCGTGGAGTGTCCGAGCCATGTGATCCGCAATCCGCTTTGCGGTTTCTTAGCCCACGCGTCGAGCGGACTTATCGACGGCAACGGTCCTCGTGGTACGCGCCGTTCGCCGCCGCACATAAAATCCTTGAGCGACGGCATGGGCACGGTCGGATCGCGCAGATTCGGCAGCACCGGATGCACGTTTTGAAAGCGATCGCCCACCCATAAGGGCGATGCGTGCATGCGTTCAAGGCGCGCGCCATCGGCGCGTGTACCCATGGATTTCACAGCGGCAGTCTAGCAAACGGCAAGAGACTGATCGCCGTCATGCCGGGCTTGTGCTCCTCCGCACTCTCGCAGAAGAGTTCACCGTAGCTGCGCGAGGTCTTCAGGTCAGCGCTGTCTTTCAGCCGGCGCACAGATCGGTAACTTGTTGAAAAGTATGAAGTACTTCCGTAGGAGCTGCCTGGATCAGCATCCATCGTCGATCCTAAGTGCCGCAGCACGATACTCGCGACGCAGCATCGCGAACGCTACAGCATTTTCCCCCTTGAGTCCTTGCTCAAGAATCTGCCATATGATGCACCCACCATAAGGGAGTCGAAGACTATGGAATGTGCAAACAAATCCGTGGCTGCGACGATCATCACGCGGGCCGCGCAAGTGACCTTGGCGTCTTTCCTGTTGAACACCGCCGTGATGGCCTCGCCGGTCAAGTACGAGGGCTATCTGGTGACAGATATCAGCCTGGCTGGTGTTTTCTATCATAACGCGCAGATCACTATTGATTTCGCCGGGGACACGAAGGATGTGCATACGCTACTGCAATTCCCTGTGCAATCGGACCCCACGAACACGCAGAATGGGGGCGGCGCGTTCATTGCTCGAGGCGTTGCGAGCGTCGTTATTGTTGCGAATGGTCGGCGGATTAGTGCGCGGCTTGGTCCCAACCAAATAGTGGTCGCGGTGGATACGGCCAACGGCGGTATCGGATTTGGAGCTCGAATTGGACCGAACGGGTTTGAGCCGGCTTACCCTCTCGGTCTCTCTATGTTGGCTCTTCCTTCTCGGCTCTGTTTCCATGGCAAAAGCGACCTGGTCTGAACCCGTGACCTACACGGCGCGCGCGGTGGTCAGCGGAAGTCTCGGTTCGCATGTATTTTCGAATGCTCGAATGGCCATTACGATGCGCGGGGACACTCGGAACGTTCAGGCCAGGCAAGGGATGTATCCTTCCGGCGTGACTGCCTGCTGCGAACTGGAGAATCATGGATATTCGGCGTCTATATCGGTCATTGAAAACAACGGCCGGAAATGGTCTGCCCTCGGCAAGTGCTCTCCTGGCAGGTGCAACGCATACGTGCGCCAACGGAGTGACAGGGAACTATTGTAGCGATGCGGCCCCGCCGGCGCTGCATACCGATCAAGGTGACCTCTATTTGAGTGACCTGATGTACGCTGATCCGGTCACGGGAAATGTCGGAATCTTTTTGATCGAAGTCGGGAATGATGACACTCTTTGAAAAACCGACATTACCTCAAGAGCCGCGAGCGCTGCGAAGTCAATCCAGGATCGCAACGGCGCGCGTCCAGCCAGCCGACGTCGATGACGATATCTACCCCGCGACCTCATCCGTCGAACCGCGGCGCCGCCGACGTCGATGCGGAACGGCGTAGTCCAATTTAAATAGTCCCGCGCCGCGCCATGTGCATATCTTTAGAAGCGATACATCGTATCGAAAGATATTGGCTAGCAAGGTAGACCACCAACTCCTAGGCTTAGGCCGTGCGCGTCATCGATGTACTGCCACTCTTAAGCACGGTCGCCGGACTGCCGGCGCCGTATAGAACCGGCCAAACGTCGGCCAGGCGAATTGTCTCGCACACACTCTCGCCATCGATTGTCCTCTTCTGGCTTCTTTGCTTACTTTTGCTCCAAGGATGCGCCGGACTCGTGGTGGGCGTCTCTAACACATCGATTGATGGACGGCAGCCCGCCGAATTGCCAATGAAGTTCCGCACGTTGGGTCCTGATCATCGGTTTTCGGAGTTATCCTCCACCGCAGTGGCCGAGCGGCTCCGAGCACTGCGCCCCGGAGAACCTCTGAGCATCCTTGCGCTTTCCGGTGGAGGCGCCGGTGGCGCATTCGGTGCCGGGGCTGTTGCCGGCCTCACCCAGACCGGTGCGCGACCGACATTTGATGTTGTAACAGGCGTCAGCGCCGGCGCTCTGGTCGCTCCTTATGCGTTCCTTGGGTCCACGTGGGATGCGCAACTCCTCGATGCCTTTACCGGCGTCGCGGGAGACAACTTGCTGCAATCCCGGGGACTGGGTGTGATTTTCGGTTCGAGCGTCTACAGCGGTAGGCCTTTGCAACAGCTGATCGACGCCTATGTCAGCGACGATATGGTCCGAGCGATCGCTCGCGAAGCAGATAAGGGCCGCTTGCTGCTGGTAGCTACGACGGATGTGGCCAGCGGCGAGCCTGTGGTTTGGGACTTGGGCGCGATCGCGAGAAACGGCGGGGCATCTGCGAGAACACTGTTTCGCGACGTTCTGGTGGCGTCAGTGAGCGTGCCCGGCATGTTCCCGCCGGTCATTATTCGGGTTGCGGAAGATGGTTTGATCCATGATCAAGCACACGTTGATGGGGCTGCCACCATGCCCTTCTTCGTGCCCGCTGCCCTGTTGCAAAACACGCGGAGCGCCCCGGGCAGCCCTCGCGCCGCGGTCTTCGTCATCGTCGATGGTTCATTGAGCGAAGCAGCACGATCGACGCGGTTGACGGCTCGCGCAATTCTATCGAGAAGCATTCGCGCGGGGTTGAGCCACATGTTGTTGACGACCCTGGAACTGACAGCGGCGACCGCTCAGCTGGCGGGCGCCGACTTGCAGTATTCGTCGTTGCCAGCCGGTTATCCTCTTCCGGACACTTTTGATTTTAGCGCCAGCATCAGGCGTCCGCTCTTCCGCTATGCATACCAATGCGCTGAAACGGGACGATTATGGACGGCGTTCCCGCCCGTTGACGACGATAAAAAATCGTCACACGGTATAACGCGGACGGAGACGGCGCCGTGCCCCGCGGATAATCCGTTCTTTGGGTATCTCGCCACGCGTTAAACAGGATCGCGGCGAGGTGGCATGGAGACAACATAAATCCCCGGCAATGCCCTGCATCATCATCACTCGATGTGGATCGGCTCGGCACTGCCCCCACCCTTGCGCAGCAGGAAGACCAGCGGGATCGCCGCCAGACACAACACCACCATCAATTTGAAATCGTTGTTGTAGGCGATCATGGCCGCCTGCTCCGTCACGGTGGCGTTCAACCCCGCCAAGGTGCGCAAGCTCGGCGGTCCGTCCGGCAGCTGCGCGCGCAGAATCGGGCTGTAGCGGGTTACATGCTCGCCGAGCGTCGCGTGCATGATTTGCGTGTTGCGCGTCAACAGGGTGTTCACCACCGAAATGCCGATGCTGCTGCCCAGGTTACGGGTCAGACTGAAGATCGCCGTGCCTTCGTTCCTCAGCGCCGGCGTCAGCGTCGCAAAAGCGGCGGCCGCGAGCGGCACGTAAACGAACCCGGTCCCCAGTCCCTGCGAGATACCGGACCACACGACCATGGCGGAGTCCATCTGCAGATCGAACCCGGTCATTTGCCACGAGGCAAAGGCGCTCAACGCAAAGCCGCTGCCGATGATCAGACGGATGTCGACCTTGCCCATCATGCGTCCGACGATGAACATCGCAGCCAGGGTACCGACCCCTCGCGGTGCCGTCACCAGGCCCGTAGTCACGACCGGGTAATTGAGAAGATCTTGCAACAGGGGCGGCAACAGCGCCAGCGTGGCGTATAGAACCGCCCCAACGATGAAAATGAACAGATTGCCGGTGAGGAAGTTCCGGTCCTTGAAGAGCGCGGGACTCACGAAGCGCTGCTCGGTCGTCGTCAGCATGTGAATGACGAACAAATAGAAAGCCACCGCCGCGACGGTGGCTTCGACCCAGATCTCCGTCGAGCTAAACCAGTCCTTCAATTGGCCGCGATCCAGCATGATCTGAAAGGCGGCTATGCCTAAACTCAACGCCGTAAAGCCGAAGAAATCGAAGCGCGACTTGCGAATCGCCGCCTCCGGAAGAAAACTCACGATGCCGAGAAATGCGAGGATCCCGAAGGGGACGTTGATATAGAACACCCAGCGCCAATTGTAGTCCTCCGTCAACCAGCCGCCGAGAGCGGGGCCGATGATGGGACCCAAGACAGCGCCCATCGCCCACACGGCCATCGCGCGGGCGTGACGCGCGGGCGGGTTAATGTCGAGCAACACCGCCTGCGACAACGGGATTAGCGCCGCACCGCACAACCCCTGCAGTAGCCGCGCCAAGACGATCTGCGGCAGGGATTGCGCGACGCCGCAGAGCATGGACGCCACGGTGAAGCCCGCGACGGAATACAGGAACACCCGCTTGCGGCCGATTTGGCCGGCGAGCCAGCCGCTCAAGGGCGTCATGATCGCCGCCGCCACGATGTACGAGGTCAGCACCCACGCCATCTGATCCTGGGTAGCCGAGACGGAGCCTTGAATGCGCGGTAGTGCGACGTTGGCGATCGTCGTGTCGAGCGACGACATGATCGATGCCAACATGACCGAGACTGTGATGAGTGCCCGGCGCAGTCCATCGATCTTGTCCGTCTGCGAAGCCGCGCTGTTCAAGGTGACACCCCTTTTGCGGAGGTGGCTGGGGTTGCAGCGGTAAGCTGGCGGTCACTCGAATGCGTGTCGACGGTCACATTGGCACTCAATCCCGCCTGCAGCAGAAACCCTGCATCGACGTCGGCCAACTGTAGACGAACCGGCACCCGCTGGACGACCTTCACCCAATTGCCGGTCGCGTTCTCCGGCGGCAGTAGGGAGAATTGCGAACCGGTGCTCGGGCTCACGC
>WNFR01001912.1_pt1 | contig 50066 bp, 42 predicted proteins | sample 5400221 | NCBI WGS metagenome assembly WNFR01 (sample SAMN13153357, study PRJNA577476) | soil metagenome | isolation source: 40 cm soil under Madrone tree | place: USA:California | collected 2016-06-14 | reverse complement strand
GTTTTCCATTCTTGTCTGTGACCGGGCGGCCCGTTTGATCAAAGACAGGCAGGATTACTGTGTGGCAACTGCCGCACAACGCGGCTGATTTGATATGCGCACTGAAACCGGGCGTAATACCCGTGGCATTTTTCATCGGCACCGTGATTAGCTGATCATAAGGGCCGTTAACCACATTAGCCGGATCGAGTTTGAACTTGCCCGTGAAAGTATCCGGCGTTCCCAACCCGTCTTTTGAGATCCGATGACAGACGGCGCATGAGACACCGTCGCGAGCCAGCGCGCCGTACTTGCCGTCAGCGTCGTCGGGTAGAGCGTAGACCATGCTGTGTTCGAATGGCTGCTGCTTGTCCGACTCGATCTGGCGCTGGCCCATCACGCCGTGACAGCGATAGCAGGTGTTATCGAGAAACCCCGCCTGCGAGGGTCGCATGGTTTTTTCGGATTCGAGTTGCGCGTGAAAGATTGGATCCCGTCCGGCCAGTCCCATCATCGACGCGCGCCATTCCGTATACGGGGAAAGGTTTACCGGCGGCTGCGGTCCCTCGGTAAACAGAAAGGCCATGTTTTCTTTTGAAGCGGAATGGCAACCGAGGCATTGGCTGGAAGTGAGAAACCCCTGCGGGCCGCTCGGTCCGGCAGTTACATGATCGAATGACTCGCCCGGAAAACGCTTGACCTGAGTTAGTGGTACGAGCGGCAGCCCTTTGAAGAGATTCAGAAAGTTAGGTTCAGGAGTTCTTCGCGCGGTGCCGAACGGTCCTCCTCTGATCTCCTTCGTGTTGGCGACCTGCTGATGCTCGTCTTTGGTTGGAGGCGGCAGCGGCTGCATCGTCGGCGCCGAGATGAAGAAAGAGATCGGATCGCCTTCGACGTTCTTGACGGTGCTGAAGGTCGATTCCTTTTCGGCGGATGCATGGCAGCGCAAGCAATAAAGACCAAAACCGGAATCCGGGTAGTCTATCGACGGGTTTTTGTTTGAGCCAGTCCCAAACTTCCGGCGAATAAAAGACCTTCACGGCGTTATGAGTGCCGAAAGAAGCTCTGCCGATGAATGGTCCCGTATTGCGAATTTGTGAGTCGGCAACCCAGTTGCGATAGCAACCCTGGTCGAGGAACGAGTAGAGCAGTTTTTCAAACTTCCTGGGACCGATGTCGCTGGGCCTTGGTAGGGGAAACGCGATTTCACACCGTTTGGCCGGGGTCTGGGACGGGCTTTGAGCGTGACTTGGCGGGGACTCGATCGCGCTCGTGACAAACAGCGTCGCGAAGGCCGCGAGCAGTGTGACGATCAGCAGCCGGAGGGTGAATCGATGGTTCATTCTCAGTTGGTTCGTCGCTACTCAACGGTTGTGAAAACCGGCCAAGGCACCGGACATACTAGACTACAATCAACGGTCTGAGAAGAGTTTCCAGATTTCACCCCAGAGAGATGAGATGTTTATAGATTGCCTGTACAAACCCACTGGCTCCGTTCGAAGGAGCGAAATGATTCTGGAGTGGTAACACCTGGTTGCTTTCCGCTCCTTCGAACGGAGGTGGTGAGATAGTGCTTGAGTCTATAAGCATTTCATTCCTACCGGAGTGAAGACCTGTCCTTGCGTGATCACTCTCGCCGGGGCAACATTGCATTTGTGTTTGCTCAAAATTGAAATCGATTGGGGGCGTCACGTCTGAATGGTGCGTGTGCCTGGAGGATTGCTGGTGGAATACAACGTGTTAGTTGGACATCTGGCTGGACACCTCGCGTCCATCCTGACCATGGCGGCGTATATTTTGAAAGATATTCTCTGGTTGCGGCTGTTGACGATCTTTTCCTGTTTCGCCGGGATTGCCTTCAATTACTTTGTCCCGGCCACGCCGCTTTGGAGTGTGATCTATTGGAACATACTGTTTGCCCTGATCAATATTGTCCAGATCGCCATCATTATTAAGGAGCGCACCGGGATCCACTTTACCGAAGAAGAGCAGGAACTTCACGAAACGCTTTTCAAGAACTTTGCCCCCTTTGAGTTCATGAAGCTGATGCGCATCGGCAAATGGTTGGAAGCAAAGCAGGGTGAAATCCTGGCGGCTGAAAAGCAGTCGTTGGACGCCGTCATGCTGATTTATAACGGACTGGTCGGTGTCGAGACGAATGGTAAGGAAGTCGCTACCTTGAAAGACGGAAATTTCATTGGTGAGGTCAGTTTTATCACCGGCGGCGAAGCCACTGCCACCGTCCGGGCCCTGACGCCGACACGCTACATCGCCTGGCCCAAGACGGCGATCAGCCAGCTCTTGAACCGTAACCCGAGCATGAGATTCGCGGTGCAGTCAATGCTGAGCACTGACTTGAGCAAGAAGCTAATGCATCGCGCACCATCATTTCGTGGCCGGATTAGTTTGAGTGCTATTTTAAGGAAGCGTAAGAAGTGAGGTAGTGCAAGCTGTCAGCTGCACGACTCGCAGTCCGGTTGACTTGGAGTGAAATGGACACGACAAAACGTTGGAAAGGTCACAAGCATGGAATGTACACACCTCGATCAGATCAAAGAAGTCACGCCCAGCGCGAATGGATGTGAGGATTGTCTGCGCATCGGCAGCACGTGGGTGCACCTGCGTCTGTGCCTGACGTGTGGCCACGTCGGTTGCTGCGACTCTTCACCTAATAAGCACGCCACCAAACATTTTCATGCGACTCGACACCCAATCATCAAGTCGTTTCAACCCGGCGAAGAGTGGGGCTGGTGCTTTGTCGATGAAGTAATGTTTGATGAGTTGTGAATGAATTGTACGAGTCTGACGGAGCGCGGACATCCTGTCCGCCTGAGCGCGCAGCGCGAATCTTCCAAAGTGATCTTTCCCAGTTAGAGGAGCGTGCTTCGCCCGCTGGCGGACAGGATGTCCGCGCTCCGCGGGCGCGTGCCCTTACCCTTTGCGGAGCGACTTGTCTCCGCCAGCAACTCTTTCAAATACCCTTGCCAGATCGCCGGTAGAGTATGGGTACCATGCCCGCGGGTTTGATCGGTGATCGGAAGCAGAATGTAGCGGCCGCGCTTTATCCTCTTGATCTCTCGTTCCATCAAACCTAACTCCGGTGGATTGATGAAATCGTCGTTCGAGTTGATCGCGACGAGCTGCGCTTTGATCGTTTCCAGTTTCGGTGAAGGATTGTATTCGCGCGACGAGTCGAGCTGATACAAGAGATCGTTTGCATCCAGTCGCGCCACCGCCGCTTTCAAACGGCCTGCGTAAAACTTGTCGGCCGCATCGCGCGTGGGTGCCTGCATTTGCCAGAACAGAGGGGCGCTGCCGGCGATTAGTAAAAGGTTCTCTGCTGCGACCAGTGCGCGCATCGGTTGCATCTTATACTCGCCGCCGAGCCAATCCGGATCATCGCGAATCGCATCCATGACCATGCGGCGCCAGACGCGATTGCGGCCGGCAATCTCTACCGGATTGCTCGCCAGAGGCATCAGCGCATCCATGAAATCCGGATAGGTCTCGCCCCAAACCCAGGTCTGCATTCCGCCCATCGAAGTGCCCATGACCAGCCGCAAGTGATTTACGCCCAGCTTCTTTGTCACCAGTTCATACTGCGCCGCGACCATGTCGTCATAGGTGTAATGCGGGAAGCGTGCGTGCAGGCCCTCACTCGGTTTACTCGAGCCGCCATGACCGATTCCGTCGGGAAGGATGATGTAGTAGCGCGTCGCATCGAGTAGCTGACCGGGCCCAAACAAGACATTTCCGAACTGTGGCGAGAGAAACTGCGTGCCTGCTCCACCCGTGCCGTGTCCAATCAGCACCGCATTGCGCACAACGCCTGAGCCATCCGGCTTTGGAGTCCCGATGGTGCGATAATGAATTTTCAGTTCCGGCAGCACTTCGCCGCTGCGAAAGTGAAAGTTGGGAATGACAAAGTCGCCCTCGACCGGCGCGGGATAATTTCGTGACATGGGTGTCGGGCTTGGCGTTTGAGTAAACGCAGTGACGGAAACGACCAAAATTAAGAAAACTAACAGTAGGGTAGATCGCATGGGGACTCCTATTAATTACCGGTTCAGATTCCCTTCAATGTCTCATTAGCACCTGGCTTCAGCCAGGTGACAAGAGTTACTTACCGAATCGGAAACCATTTTAAACGGTTTCACCGCAATCGTCCGGTCGAGATCACCTGGCTGAAGCCAGGTGGTAATGAGATCGAAACGAAGGGTTAACGAGAACTGCAGCTTAACACTGGAAATTAATTGGCCGAAAATCTCTTTCGTGTATCATGTCCCGGTTATCCATCGATTTCAAGACCCTTCGGAGAGAATTGCTCATGAAGATGTCCCGCCAATTGCTGTCAATTTCTGTGCTCGTTGCTTGTCTGTTGGTCCTCGCAATTGACGGGCAATCCCAGCCGGCACCCCGCGGCATCACCCCCGAAGATTATTTTTCATTTGAGTTCATTAGCGATCCCCAGACCTCGCCGGATGGGAAATTGGTCGCGTACGTGGTCACGAAAGTTGATCGGGCGCAAAACCGCCGGAATGCTTCCATTTGGATGGCGGCGATTGATGGCAGTCGCGCGCCCTGGCAGTTCACGACTGCGCCACAATCTTCGACTTCGCCGCGCTGGAGTCCTGATGGAAAGTCGCTCGCTTTTCTTTCCACGCGTCCAGCGGAATCAAATCCGGCGCCCGCCCCGGCAGCTGGCGCAACTCCGGCCGGAACCGCGGAACCGCCCCGCACACAGGTTTACCTGCTTTCAATGAACGGCGGTGAAGCGAAGCGGCTCACGAATCTAAAGAATGGGGTGAGCGTCTTTCGCTGGTCGCCGGATGGGACGCGGCTGGTGGTCGTCAGTCGAATCGGGCCCAGTGATGGCCGCGCCGACAACAAAGATCGCAGCGACGTCCGTCATTACAAAAATACCTCTTACAAGTTCAATGACACGGGTTGGTTTGATGATCGCCGGACGCACCTCTGGGTCGTCGATGTGAAATCGGCAGATGCGAAACAGATCACCGAAGGTGACGATTGGAACGACAGCGATCCGCAGTGGTCGCTCGACGGAACGCGCCTCGCTTTCGTCTCGAATCGGACCGGGAAAGAATATGAAGAGAATCGAAACACGGATGTTTGGGTGATTAGTGCGTCAGGTGGCAAGCTCACAAAGATCTCGGATCACGACGAATCTGATAATCAGCCGCGTTGGTCTCCGGATGGAAAATGGATCGCGTTTACGGGCGAAGTTCACGACCGCGATCATCCGAAGATCTGGCTGGCGCCGGCGGCGGGTGCTGCGCCATCGACACTCGCTGCGACCGGACTGGATCTGATTCCCGGCGGCCTCGAATGGTCAGCCGATGGCAGGTCGATCTATTTCGAGAGCGGCGTGAAAGGTGAATACCAATTGTTCCGCGTCGACTTGGCGGCCAAGTCAATCTCACCAGTCACTTCAGGCGCGCGCGCGGTTCGCAGTGTCGACTTCAATTTCGCGGCCGGCAAGATGGTTTATCTGGTTAACGACTTCAAGCATCTCGACGATCTCTACCTGGCTGATCTCAACGGCCGCAACGAACGCCGGCTGACAAATCTAAACGAATCGTTGTGGAAGCAACTAAGACTCGCCGATGTCGAGCGCTTTACTTACAAGAGCACAGACGACTGGGACATTGACGGCTTTCTGGTCAAACCGATCGGCTGGCAGGCTGGAAAGAAGTATCCGCTGATTCTCAGCATACATGGCGGGCCGGCGGGCCAGTACGGCGTCGATTGGTATCAGGAGTTTCAGGTGTACGCCGCGAAGGGTTATGCCGTCCTGTTTACGAATCCGCGCGGCTCGACGGGTTATGGTCAGAGATTTGAGCGCGGCATCACGGGCGAATGGGGCGGTAAGGATTACCTCGATATCATGAATGGCCTGGATGCGGCGCTGAAGCAAAATCCCTGGATCGATCCGGATCGAATGGGCGTGACCGGCGGCAGTTATGGCGGATTCATGACCAACTGGATCGTGGGCCACACGAATCGCTTCAAGGCCGCAGTCACGCTTCGCAGTGTTTCCAATTTCATCTCCGACGACGGCACGCGCGATGGCGCCTATGGTCACAGCCCGGATTTCGGCGGCGACATCTTTCAGAAAATGGATTTGTACTGGGACCGGTCGCCCTTGAAGTACGCGAAGAACGTGAAGACGCCCACACTGATTCTGCATTCGGATAACGACTATCGCGTGCCGATCGAACAGGGCGAACAGTGGTTTCGGGCCCTCAAACATTTCGGCGTGAATACAGAGGTCGTTTTCTTTCCGCGCGAGAACCACAACCTGACTCGCACCGGCGAGCCAAAACATCTGGTCGAAAGTTTGAACTGGCAGCTCTACTGGTTCGACAGATTCTTAAATGGAAACACCAGCGCCGTGCCGCCTGATGCGAAGTGACAATGCGCGTTTAGGGTGATCTGCATATCCGGTGAGTTCAACGGTCAATGCGCGAAGTGAGTCTGTAGCCCACCCGCTCACGCTGGCGTTACTGGCCTCTACTCGAGGATCCGCCTCTTCAACAAAGGCTTGCTCTGCTCCGATGGCTTTGGCCAGCCCCTTGCTATTAGTATAAGACTCAGACTCGTTCGGCAGACCTGTTACGTTGCACTTTAGCAAGACTTTTGACATGAAATGGGTACAGTCTCGCGAGGCGCGATCTAATCACAAGCAAGTGAGAGAAGGGACAAAGGTTTTGATCCATTGGTGGTTTGCGTTTCGTTTGAAGCGTCGACGGATGTTTGACGCATCCGTCGTTTACTCGCCGAATTTGTCGCAGGACTTTCTTCGGACGGTTTTCTTGTTGGCTCTGTCGTTACAGTTGGGCCAAATGGCCGAAGGACAGTTACAGCGTAGCCAAGGCCAGCCAACGACCCCGCAGCCCGGCCCATCGGTTATGCAACCCGCGCAAAGAACGGTTCCAGCGATCACGAATCCGCAGCAGGTGCCTGGCGCTGCCAGAATCAGTGCGGGACCGTCCGCGTTAAGTCTCGAACAGGCGATCAAGCTGGCGATTGAAAACAATCTCGCGACCTTACTGGCCAAAGAGCGGCGCAACGAAGCGCGCGGCTTTGAAAAGGAAGCCCGCGCCGGTTTGTTGCCTAATATCGCAGGCGCTGCTTATCAGGCCAGCATAACTGAGAATCTGGCTGCCCTCGGCTTCACACCCGGAAGGTTTCCCGGCTTCACTTCTACCTTTATCGGACCTTTCAAAAACTTCGACGCCCGCTTGCGGATCGAGCAGACAATTTTTAGTCTAAGCGCGCTCAGAACTTTTCAAGCCGGCCGTGCGGGCGTACGAGTCGCCGAAATGGAAGAGGGTTTGGCGCGCGAACAAGTCGCCACCTTCACCTCCCTGGCTTATCTGGAATCGATGCGGGCCGATCGTGCAGTCTCAGCGGCGCAAACAAATGTCACGCTCGCACAGGCGTTGCTGAAGCTGGCGCAGGATCAGCGCGACGCGGGGATTGCGACCGGCGTGGACGTGACCCGGGCTGAGACTCGGCTGGCGCAGGAACAAGTCCGTCTGTCACGCGCCCAAACAGACTCGGAGGAAGGGCGCTTGCAGCTTCAACGTATCGTGGGGTTACCGTTGGGTGGCCCGTTGACTTTGACTGATCCGCTGAGCTTTGTGATCGAAACATTGCCCGCGATTGAAACTGCTGTTGCCCAGGCTGAAGACACACGAGCCGAAGTGCGAGTCGCCCAGGCTCAGGTCACCGAAGCCGTTTACCAGAAACGAGCCGCGCGGGCAGAACAACTCCCGTCGCTTGAGTTTATGGGCGACTATGGTGTTAGCGGCATCACACCCGCGAACAGTGATTTGCCAACGCGGCGCGCCGCCGTTCAATTGAATGTCCCGATTTTCAATGGCGGCCTGACACGCGGACGAATCCAGGTCGCCAGCAGCCGTGCGAACGAAGCAGAACTGCAACTGGCCAGCGTTCGTGGTCAGGTCGAAGAGGATGTGCGGCTGGCATTTGCCGGCCTGCGCACCACGGCCGAAACAGTGCGCGCGGCCGATCTGGCGGTCACCCTGGCTGAACGCGAATTAGAGATGGCGCGCGATCGTTTCCGGGCCGGCGTCGCCGATAGCATTGAGGTCGTTACGGCACAAACGGCCCTGGCCAACGCGCGTCTGGATCAGGTAACGGCACTGGCGGTTTATAACAGTGCGCGACTGAATCTGGCGGCGGCGCTGGGTCGAGCGCAGACGTTTCGCTGGTGAATTGATGACTGTCTGTCTCATTAGCACCGTGGCTTTAGCCCGGTGATTAGGGATGGGGAATAAAGAAAGGAACCGTTTTAACGGTTTTGTTGGCCGATCGATCATAAGAAACCGTTAGAAACGGTTCAGGGATCATTTCGGCGACTCTTCATCACCGGGCTGAAGCCACGGTGCTAATGAGATCGCTCCGCGTTCTGTATGCCAGCATTGCGGAATCCCCGAAGGTTGGCTGACAACGCAGATAGCTACTACAAAGATGGAAAGAGACGAAGATAACAAGGAAGCGGGAATGGAACAGCCGAAGGACGCTGAACTTGAATCACACAACGACACCCCAAGTCCTGAAGATGCCGAGCCGGTTGACGAATACGGCGAACCACTCCACGATGAGCCGCACCTGCATCCCAGGAAGCGGCCGGTTTACAAACGCCCCGCCTTCTTAATCGGCGCCGTCGTGGTTCTGCTCGTGGTGGCCATCGTGGGTCTCCGCTACTGGCTCTATGCGCGCTCGCATGAGTCTACCGATGACGCTTTCATTGATGGTCATATCGTTCAGATAAGTCCCAAAGCCTCGGGTTACATATCCAAAGTCTATGTTAAGGACAATCAGAACGTGAATGCCGGCGACCTCATCGCCGAGATTGATCCGCGCGACTACGAAGCCAAAGTTGCGCAGGCTAAAGCAGCGCTCAACGCCGGAATCGCACAGCACAAACAAGCACAAACCCAGGTGACTCTCTCTGAGCGCAGTCGCGCCAATCAGGCGGCAGCGGGAATTCGCACCGCGTCGGCGAACGTCCAACAGGCGCAGGCACAGGTGGCAGCCGCATTAGCTGAGGCCGCGCGCGCTAATGCAGACGTGCAACGGTATCAAACGCTTTACGACAAAGACGAGATTTCCCGGCAGCGTCTGGATCAGGCAATCGCCACAGCGCGCACCGCAAACGCGCAGGTAGACGCGTCCAAAGAAAGAGTCGCCGCCGCCGAAGCGCAAGTCAACGAAGCTCGATCGTCGACGTCCGCGGCCGCTCAAAATGCGCAACGGGCCCAGACGCAAATCAGCGGCGCGCAAGCACAGGTGAACGAAGCCGTGGGAAAACTCGCGCAGGCTAACACTGCCCCCCAACAGGTCGAGGTCAGCCAGGCACAGGCAGCTTCAGCCGGCGCGAATCTTGAACAGTTGCAAGCCGCACTCGATCAGGCCGAACTGGAACTTTCTTACACCAAGATCTTTGCCCCGGAATCCGGACGCATTGCGCGCAAGGCCATCGAGGTCGGAACGCTCGTCCAGGTGGGACAGCCTTTGATGGCCATCGTGCCGGGTGAAGTTTGGGTGACCGCGAACTTCAAAGAGAGTCAGATTGGAAATATCCGACCAGGCGAGTCGGTGGAGATCAACATCGATGCCTATCCCGACAAAGTTTTCAAAGGACATGTTGACAGTATTCAGCCCGGGACAGGCGCACGTTTCAGTTTGATTCCACCTGAGAACGCGACCGGCAGTTACGTGAAAGTCGTCCAAAGGGTCCCAGTCAAGATCGTCTTTGAGCCAGATCAGATTGATCCTCAACATGTTCCGGCGCCAGGCATGTCGGTGGTGCCGCAAGTGAAAGTAAAGTGACTCTTGGAGTGCGGCGACTCGTCGCCGCTTTTCAAAAGGCGCGACTGGTCGCGCCTAACAAAGCGCTGATAAGTCAGCGCACTCCACAATAAGTTGAGATGAGCGCGATTGCGGATAGATTAAGACCTGCGGTGAGACGGACCACTGCGACGGCCCGCGAATGGACGCCCAGCTTCAATCCCTGGTTAATTGCGGCTGCCGTGATGCTGGCGACTTTCATGGAGGTGCTGGACACTTCCGTCGCCAATGTGGCATTGCCTCACATTGCCGGAAACCTCTCCGCGACGCCCGAAGAAGCCACCTGGGTCTTGACCAGCTATCTGGTGTCGAACGCGATAATTCTTCCAGCGGCGAACTGGCTGGGCCGCTACTTCGGACGCAAGCGATTTCTGATCGTTTGTATAACTCTCTTCACCTTGTCTTCAGCCCTGTGTGGGGCAGCCACCAGCCTGGGAATGCTAATCGTGGCGCGAATCGCGCAAGGCGCGGGCGGCGGCGCACTACAACCCATAGCCCAGGCCGTCCTAATGGAGAGTTTTCCCGTCGAGAAACGGGGTTCGGCGATGGCGGTGTTCGGTCTCGGCGTAGTAGTCGCGCCCATCATTGGACCGACCTTGGGCGGATGGATCACCGACAATTATTCATGGCGCTGGATCTTTTACATAAATATTCCGATCGGAATTCTCGCGATCTTCATGGCCCGAACGTTCATCGAGGACCCGCCATATATCAGAGATCAAAGACCCGGCCGCATCGATTACGTCGGCTTTGGACTGATGGCCCTCGCCCTGGGAACCCTGCAGTTGGTTTTAGATAAGGGGCAGGAAGACGAATGGTTCGCATCGTCCTTTATCACCTGGGTCGTCATTCTTTCGGTTGGGGCGGCAATCTCATTCGTGATCTGGGAACTGCGCTCAAAAGATCCCATCGTAGACCTGCGGGTGCTGGCTAATCGCAACTTCGCTGTGGGAACTTCGCTGATGGTCGTGATGGGTATTGTGCTCTACGGCACCATTGCGTTATTGCCATTGTTCCTCCAGACGCTGTTGGGCTATCCGGCGGTATCCAGCGGAATGGCCGTCAGCCCGCGCGGCTTTGGCGCCATCGTTTCGATGCTGATCGTAGGACGGCTCATCGGCAAGATTAACAGCCGCTATCTGATCATGTTTGGTTTCACGGTGCTCGGTTACTCGACTTATCAATTCAGCAATATCAACCTGGAAATATCGATTAGCAGTATTGTCTGGCCCAGCATCATCAGCGGCTTTGCGATGGGATTTATTTTTGTGCCTTTAACGACGATGGCCCTGGGCACTCTGAGTAACGAGCAGATGGGCAACGCTTCCGGCGTTTTTAATCTGATGCGGAACACCGGCGGCAGTGTGGGCATCGCCACTGTCACAACCTTTCTGGCGCGGTGGGCGCAGGTTCATCAAGCGTCAATGGTGGCGCATCTAACGCCTTACGATCCGGCCTATCAGGAACGGCTGCACCAGCTCGGGCAGGGATTTGCCGCGCGCGGCGGTTCGGCCGTGGCGGAGCAACAGGCGTATGCCGGGCTGTACGGAACCCTGGTGCGACAGGCAGTGCTATTATCTTATGTCGATGTGTTTCGGCTACTTTCATTTCTATGCTTTTTATGTATTCCGGCAACACTCTTGTTCAAGCGAATCAAAGCCAGGGCCGGGCCGGTTGCAATGCATTGAGGCGGGTGGGAACAAATAACTTTGCGGTCTGGTAGAAGTCAAAAGAGGTTTGCGATGTTCGCCCGGGCGTTGATTCCGCCGGTGGTGTTGATGATCTGCTCGTCGGGCGCCTACGCACAGCGGAAAAAGCCCGCGGCCAAACCGCAGACTCCGCCGGCCCAGTCCACTAGCGAACTCTCAAAACTGCGCGATGAGTACATCAAGACCACCAAAGAATACAAAGCCAGCCTGGAAAGACTCCTGGCTCTTTATCAGGACAGTGCGCGCAAAGCCGAGCAGCGCGTGGGCCAATCTCAGAAGTTGTTGGTGGAAGGCTTAATTTCAAAGCGAGAAGTCGAAAGAAGCGAAAGCGCTCTGGCCGAAGCTAATCTCAAAGTCAGCGGCGTGCAGCAGCAGATCGCCACCGCTGACACAGACATCGCGCAAACCCTGATCGAAATCGAGGGTGAGAAACAGATGGCCAGACTGGGCCGGGTGCCAAAGGGCAAGCTGCTGAAAACAACTTCTTTTATTCGCTATAATGGAACCGGATCGTGGCTACTTTCGCAGGCAGGTAAAATCGAAGTTTTCTTTCAGCAGACATTCAAGCGGCCTTTGCCGATCGCGGTGTTTGGCCAGGGATCGATTCATAATCAATGGCGGCTGGATCATCATAATGCCATGGACCTTTCGCTCAATCCCGATGGGGCCGAAGGCCAGGTTTTGATGAATTTTCTCCAGACGAACGGTATTCCATTCTCGGCATTTCGCGGAGCGATTCCGGGGGTGGCCACGGGCCCGCATATTCATATCGGCATGCCCTCGCACCGGTATTAGTGGCACTTACCCCTCTCCCATTTGGGAGAGGGGCCAGGGGAGAGGGTGCGAAGCTTGAGACGGTGGACGACACCATGATTTTTTTCTTCCTCGTCCGGAGAGACAACGCGAGGGAAGAGGCCATCGCTTAACACCCTCTCCCCAAACCTCTCCCAAGAGGGAGAACGTACAATTATGATCAAGAAGACCATTACCATTTCGCGCCAGATGGGAGCCGGCGGGTCTTACATTGGACAAGTGATTGCCACGCACCTGGGGCTGAAGTATGTCGATCGCGAAGTGTTGCACCAGGCGGCTAAAGAATTTGGCTGTGATGAAGAAACGGTAGCAGCCCGGTCTGAGAGAATTTCATCTTTTTGGGAGCGCGTCCTCGGCGGCCTGTCCCTGGGCGGGGCTGACACGCATTACCATCCGCCGCCGCTGCGCTCTTTCACTGATCGTGAACTCTTCGAAAAACAGGTCGAGATTCTCAAACGAATTGCTACTAACAATGATTGTGTCGTCGTCGGCTGGGCCGGGGTCTTCCTCTTGCCGCGTCATCGGGGCACGTTCAGTGTCTTCTGTCACGCGCCCAAAAGCTTTCGCGTCAAACGGTTGATGAACATCTATCCGGATCTGAGCGATGAAAAGGCCCGGCTTCTAATAACCGAGTCCGACCGCACCCGGGAAATCTATTTCAATGAGATGACCGACCACGACTGGACCTGTGCCAGAAATTACAACCTCTCGATCGATACCAGCCTGATGGCGTTGGACGAAATCGCGGAATTGATTATCAAACTCTCTGAACGACAACGTGAGTAGCGGAGTGGCACGACGGGATTGACACGTCCGCAGATTACGCCGATTTCACAGATTGGACGAACCAGCAAACGGAGCTGGCAACGATATGCTTTTGCGCCCCAGTCCCGATTTTTCTCTTAATCGGTGAAATCTGCGTTATCTGTGGATCAAGCCTCACTTAATCTCGTCCAATCTCTCTTTCGCCTGCGCGATCATCCAGCGCAGCCTGGTAAAATCATCGAGCGTCATCAACAGACGCGATCGATCAAAGAAACCACCTTCGACTGCGGCGGCAACTCCGCCTGAGACTTGCTTGAAAACCATAATCTCAAAGTCGCCTTTAGTGCGATAGCGGGCTTCAAAGTGGGTGAGCTTGGTAATCGAGTCATCCGATTTGGCGATTGTATCGAAGGCCTTGACGAGCGGATCGATCTCGTCATAGTCGATCAATGCGCGAATTTCGCCCGGCGGGCCCCCCTCGGCAACGATTGTGATCACCACGCCGTTGACGCGAGTCGAGTTGTTGGTGTCGCGAATCTCAGTGGCTTCGACGCGGGCCGTGCCATTCTGCGCTCGCAAGGTCGCGACATAAGTGCGTCCCTTAATCAGAATCGTCTCCATTCGGCCTTCGAATTCTTCCAGCTTGTTGCGCGGTTCGTAAAACTGCGGATCGCGCGGCGGCGGCACCCGCTCCCAGCGCCTCTGCGCACACACCGAACCAAAACACGCGACGATCATTAAGATTGAGATAAGTAATGAGCGAGTCGAGCGCATAGATCACTCCCTTTCGATTTAGCAGAAGTCAGAGAACGTTTGAACGGGAGAGAGAAGAACCTGTTGAGTGTAACCGATGAACAGGAGATTAGTTCCAAAAGTGTGAGTCGGCGAAGCGAACCAGGCCCTATGCGATACCACCAAGCCCTCCCTGACGGTCGGGCTACTGCCCCGCTTCGCGGACGCGAGCTCACTAACGCTCTTTCGCGATTAGCGGCTCGGAAGCCGGCTCGTGTGGTCTGTCCGTAAGGGGCAGCGGCGGCGGCGGATTGGCGACCAGTTTCTCGAGCGCGGCTTCGACCACTTCGTTGATGCGGTTGACGGGGACGATCTCCAACTCGCGGCGCACGTCTTCGGGAATGTCTTTCAAATCGGCTTCGTTGCGAGCCGGCAGAATAATCCGGTGAATTCCGGCGCGATGCGCGGCCAGCACTTTTTCTTTGATCCCGCCGACGGGAAATACCAGTCCAGAGAGCGTGATCTCGCCGGTCATGGCCGTGTCGGGCCGCACCCGGCGGCCGGTAAAGAGTGAAGCGAGTGCGGAAGTAATGGTCACGCCGGCGCTGGGCCCGTCCTTCGGTATCGCGCCGGCCGGCACGTGCAGGTGCACGGCGTATTCTTTGAACATGGAAGGGTCGATGCCAAACTCCTGCGCGTGAGCCCATAGATAAGAACGCGCGGCGCGCGCCGATTCCTGCATTACGTCGCCGAGCTGTCCGGTAATAGTAAAGCCGCCGGCGCCTCCCGGAAGCAGTGTAGCTTCGATGAACAGCAGCACACCACCCATGTCGGTCCAGGCCATGCCGGTGGCTACGCCCGCGGGTAATTCCTTGCGGGCTTCTTCAGGATAGAAGTGCGCCGCGCCGAGAAAATCCGGAATATCGCCGGCGCCGACCGTGATTTTTTTGGTTTCTCCCTGGGCAATCTTCAAAGCGACTTTACGCCCCAGGCGGCCGATGGTCCGTTCGAGCTGGCGCACGCCGGCTTCGCGCGTATATCGCGCCGCGATCAGGTTGACAGCATCGTCGGTTATTTCGAGTTGCTCTGGGGTCAATCCGTTCTCGCGCACCTGGCGCGGCACCAGATAACGACGGGCAATCTGTAGCTTCTCTCGATCGCTATAACCAGCGAGCTGGATCACTTCCATCCGATCGCGCAGCGGCGGCGGAATCGGGCCGAGCTGATTAGCGGTAGCGATAAAGAAAACTTTTGAGAGATCGAACGGCAGATCCAGATAATGATCCGTGAAAGTGTTGTTCTGTTCAGGATCTAAAATTTCCAGGAGTGCCGCCGACGGATCGCCACGGTAGTCGTTGCCCAGTTTGTCGATCTCGTCGCGCATCATTACCGGGTTGTTCACTCCGGAACGGCGGATTGATTGAATGATGCGCCCGGGCATCGCGCCGACATAAGTTCGGCGGTGGCCGCGCAATTCGGCTTCGTCGCGCACGCCGCCCAAACTCAAACGCTCAAAATGGCGGCCCATCGCGCGGGCAATCGAACGACCCAGCGAAGTTTTGCCAACGCCCGGAGGGCCGACGAAACAGAGAATCGGACTCTTGGCATCGGGCCGCAGTTTGATCACCGCCAGGAATTCCAGAATCCGCTCTTTGACGTCCTGAATGTCATAATGATCTTCGTCCAGGACTTTCTGTGCTTCATTCAAATCAAGCCGGTCCTCGGAAGATTTCTTCCACGGCAACTCGAGAATGAAATCCAGATAGGTGCGAATGACGTGATAGTCGGGCGCCATTGCCGGCAGTTTCTCCATCCGGCTCAGCTCGCGTTCAGCTTCCTTACGCACGTCATCCGGCAGATCCGCTTTGGCCAAACGCTCGCGCAACTGTGCAGCTTCGGCCTGCTCGCCGCCTTCTTCGTCGCCCAGCTCTTTCTGGATCGCTTTCATCTGTTGGCGCAGCACGTAATCGCGTTGCGCCTTATCCATTTCGGTCTGGGCTTCGCTGGCAATCTTGGAACGCAGGCGAATGATCTCGACTTCGCGCGCCAGAAAATCGTGAGCGTGGTGCATCAGATCGTCCACGGTGTTGGCTTCGAGCATTTGCTGCTCCTTATCAACGCCGAGATTGAGGATCGAGCCGAGGAAGTAGGCGAGGCGGATTGGATCGTCCGCGCTGAGCACGACCATGCGGACTTCCGGCGGCACCTGCGGCAGGTAAGCCAGCGCCTGTTGAATCAACTGCTGAACATTGCGCTTGGCGGCTTCGACTTCTTCTTTATTCCTTACTTCCAGATCCGGAAGAATCTGCACGCGGGCGCGCAGCAGCGGCTCGCGTTGGGCCCATTCCAGCACGCGGATGCGATCAGACCCCTGGACGATCAGGTGCAGCGTGTCGTCGACGCGCTCCATCCGTTTGATCATCACCAGCGTACCAATTTCAAAAAGGTGCTCGGGATCCGCGTCACCGTCCGAAGTCTTGTCAGGTCGCACGCTGATACAAGCCAGCAACTTTTCTTCACTGGAGAGTGCGGCTTCAACCGCTGCAATCGAGGCTGGCCGCCCGACCGCCAGCGGGACCATCGTCTCGGGAAACAGCGTGGTGTTCTGTAACGGCAGGACGGGAATCTCAAAGGGCACGCCTTCGCGTTTCTTTGGCACTTCCTTGTCAGGTGTCTTTTCTGCTTCAGCCATTGGTTTAGAAAAATGAAAGCTCAGATGTAATCCTCAGGAGGCGATAGATCACTTGCCGGCGGCGCTGGCCCGGCCCTTTTGGCCCTCTTCCTCCTCAACCAGGCGGAGAATCAGCAGACCGTGATGATAGTCGCGTTCGATCGTCGCGTGTTCTATAGAGCGGGGGAACTGGATCATCTTTTCAAAGCGGCTATAGGTAATTTCGAGCTGGTAATGGGAGATCCCTTCGCCGCAGATACCATCACGGCGCGATCCGCTGAGGCGCAAAACCCGGCCGTCGAGCGTAACCTGCACATCCGCGGGTTCAATTCCCGCCAGATCGACTTTCACGATCCAGCCATTGCTGGTGCGATAGACGTCGGCCGCCGGACACCACAAACGTCCTGAAGGCCGTGTATCACGCGAGCCCTGGATCAAACGAAAGTAACGCTCAAGCGATTCGCCGGACATAGTGACAGCTCCGATCAGAAATCATTGAAAGTTTCAGGCGAAAATCGAATGAGTGAATTATAAAGGTTTCGTGCGCGAATGTCAGGTGAGGTTCTCTCTTTGGGAGAAGGGCTGGGGAAGAGGGCTGTGGCCGCGTCTAACTCAGGCCCTCACCCCTTGCCCCTCTCCCAGCGGGAGATGGGAACTACCTCACCATCATTTCCAATCGCTTCGACTGGGCAGCAGGCCAGGGCTTCTTCACATGCGGCGTGCTCGGTTTCATTTTCGGGTTGCCGGCTAACATAGGAATAGGCCCGCTGGAAAGAGCGGGTAAAGTTTTCGGGAGCAGTCTCGCGGCAGACATCACAATCGATGCAGGAAGAGTCGACGTAGAAGGCGCCGTCACAGTTCTCCTTCACTTTGTCGTTTGGGTCAGGCACGAGTCCGCAGATTACGCAGATTTCACCGAATAGACAAACCGAAGCAAGAGGTGGAAGGCTCTTGAAGTCATTCTGTAACTTAGTCTGATTTTGTGGATCGCTCTTAATCGGATAGCCGAAAATTGCCATTCATGAAGTCACGCGAATCAACACGAACTTACGTATCTTCGCCGCCCGTCAACTATTTCCGGCGACCGTGAAGAACCAACCAGGCAGCCGTGGCAGCCTGCTTCTCATCGGTTCGCCACGGAGGAGGCAACGATCGGCCCAGCTCGTTTAGCTTTCTTTTGAGGGCCGCACTCTGCGCACCGACTTCGTTCTTCACAAGCTCGTCGAACTCTCGATCCGAGAATGTTCGCCTGGGCAAGCTGTTCGCGTCGGCCGCGAGATCCAGCACGCGGCGAAACAAAACTCCCTCGGCAGCGTGCGCGCGGATGTGAAAGTTGCCGATCCGAGCCAGATCTTTGTCTTTGGCGCCGACGATTCCAACTCCCGAAACTTTCAGCCCCGCGGACTGAAGTTCTTTAATCAAACGGACCAACGCTTTTCGAGCGATGGTCTCGATCGCTTGCGCTGACTTCCGCACGGCCTTCTGAGCCTCAGCCCAGGGCAGATCCATTACTTCATGATAGGGTTGCCCTGTCGCGGGCATCTGCGGATCGGTCAGGGCAAGCTCGAATTTCTTCAAGACAAACGGTGCATCGCTCGGCCCACCCAGGACGACTGCGATGGCGCGGGCGGTCTTGGCGCGGAGACCGATGGCGACGATGTTTGGTTCCTTCATGCGTGCGAAAACGAACCCGCAGATTACACAGATTAGACAAACCGAAGCAAGCGACGCAGAAAAAAGACCGGCTGGGCGCGGCCCGACGCTTGCACGGTTGTCTTGATCGTAATCGGTGGAATCTGCGTAATCTGCGGATTACGGATGAGTCATCTCTTCCGGCTTAACCAACTCATCAAATTTCTCGCCGGTTAAGAGACCCAGTTCAATCGCCGACTCGCGCAGGCTAATCCCTTTCTTATGCGCGTGCTTGGCAATTTTTGCCGAGTTGTCATAGCCGATGTGCGGATTCAAAGCGGTAACCAACATCAGAGAGCCGCGCAGATGTTCGTCTATTTGCTCGCGATTGACGCGGAGGCCGGCGATGCAGTATTCGACAAACCCGTGACTCGCGTCGTGCATCAGGCGAATCGAATGCAGGAGGTTATGAATGATCACCGGCTTGAAAACGTTTAGTTCGAAATTGCCCTGCGAATCGGCAAAGCCTATGGCCGCATCGTTGCCCATCACCTGCACCGCGATCATGGTCATCGCTTCGCTCTGAGTGGGATTAACTTTGCCGGGCATGATCGATGAACCGGGTTCGTTTTCAGGAATAATCAGCTCGCCCAAACCACAGCGCGGCCCGGAAGCCAGCCAGCGAATGTCGTTGGCGATTTTCATCAAAGAAGCCGCCAGGGTCTTCAAGCCGCCACTACAGAAAACAATTTCATCATGAGCCGAAAGCGCCGCAAACTTGTTGGGATGTGATTTGAAAGGCAGCCCGGTTAATTCCGCAATCTTCCTGGCCGCGCGTTCCCCGAATTCCGGATGAGCGTTCAAACCCGTGCCCACTGCCGTCCCGCCAATCGCCAGATCGTAGAGCCCGGGCAGCGTGGCATTCATTCGATCGACGTCGCGCTCAAGCAGGCTGGCCCAACCAGACATCTCTTGTCCAACCGTCAAGGGTGTGGCGTCTTGAAGGTGCGTGCGGCCAATCTTCACCACGCCTGCAAACTCTTTCGCTTTGGCATCGATGGCATCATGCACCGTTTGAATCGCCGGGATGAGTTTATTCATCTGCTCGGCGGCGGCGATGTGCATCGCGGTGGGAAAAGTGTCGTTTGATGACTGCGACATGTTCACATCGTCGTTGGGATGAATCGACTTTTTGCTCCCCATCACTCCGCCCGCGATCTCAATGGCCCGATTCGATATCACTTCGTTGGCGTTCATGTTCGTCTGGGTGCCGCTGCCGGTCTGCCAGACGCGCAGAGGAAAATGCTCGTCGAGCTTGCCCTCGATAACTTCGTCACAGGCCTGGGCAATCAGCTTCGCTTTTTCCGGCGGCAGCTTACCGAGATCCTGATTGACGCGGGCCGCGGCTTTTTTGAGCGTGCCGAAAGCGCGAATCATCTCGCGCGGCATGACGTCGTTGCCGATATTGAAGTGGAGCAGAGAGCGTTCGGTCTGCGCGCCCCAATACTTATCGGCGGGCACTTCGATCTCGCCCATTGAGTCGGTTTCGATGCGGATGTTTGGTTTAGTGGCTTCTTGAGACATTCGTTTTTGCATTGAGCCGATCAACAGATTACGCAGATTTCCCAGATTGGCAAAAGAGGAAGTCCAGTTCCCGTGGAGCGGCAGAAAGGCTAAATGCGTTCACATTCGTTGATGATGTGGATTTAACTCTGCCGCTTTCCTGGTCTGCGAAATCTACATCATCTGTGGATCACGAAATGGTCCTCTCTTCACCTCAATCATAACATCTTGCGGGAGGAGTTATGCTTCAGGGCTTCACGGGTTTCCTGATCGGCGGCACGGCTTTGGGAATGTCGCCGTCGTCCAGATTCAGTTGCTGGCTGTTTTCCTGTTGCTTCAACTTAGGAGCGCCACGCAGGCCGGGTGGAGCTTTCGGCGCGGAAATCTTTACGGTGGCCAGGGCCTCGCTGCGCCGCAGGATCGCGCCGCCGCGGCCCGCCACCCACGCGTTCGAGCCGCCGCGATAGGCGACAGCAAACAGCGGTGAACTGGTAATGGTCGGCTGTGTTTCCCAGGTTAGCCCGCCATCCCTCGAAGCCAGTACGCGGCCCTGATCACCGGCAATCAGGATGTCATCGCGTGACGCGACTGAAATTGCAAACAGGTTCGTCTTCACACTGCTCTCCTGGTCTTTCCAGGTCAGGCCGCCATCGTCGGTGCGCAGAATGATTCCTTTTTCGCCGACTGCATAGCCGCGCGATTTGTCGGCGAACCCCACGGCGTACAACCACTCTCGCAAATTATGCGAGACGTCTTTCCATGTTTCGCCGCCATCTTCTGTGCGCAGGATGGTGCCGCCTGAGCCGACCGCGAGGCCGTGCTTTTCGTCGAGAAAGTGCACGTCTTCCAGCCAGGCTTTGGTCACTGAAGGAACCTGGCGCCAGATGTTGCCGCCGTCTTCAGTCTTGAGGACGTTGCCGCGCGCGCCGACGGCCCAGCCCAGCTTTTCCGAGACAAAACATACGCCCAGCAATTCCTGTTGAGTATCGGTGTCCTGCGGCCGCCAGACGATGCCTCCGTTGTTAGTATGCAGAATCGTCCCTTGTTCGCCGACTGCCCAGCCATTGGTTTCGCCGAAGAAAGTGACTGCGTCCAGGCGCACAGTCGTGCCCGTGGGCCTCACCGTCCAGAACTTGCCGCCTGATCTGGTTTCCAGAATTTTTCCGTGCTGCCCGACAGCCCAGCCACGTGAATTGTCGAGAAAGAAGATGTCCGCCAGATCGTCGCGCCCGCCTTCAGTCAGACGCTGCCAGCCAAGGCCGCCGTCGTCGCTGCGCAGCACCAATCCATCGCTGCCGGCGGTCCAGCCCGTGTTCTCGTCGGCAAAGTAAACCGTCACCAGCCGCGGATTGGTTCTGACGCTCGCCGGTAACCAAATTTGACCTCCGTTCGCAGTGCCCAGCACCACGCCATTGTCTCCCGAGATCCAGCCATGCTGCTCATCTGAAAAAAAGACCGAGAGCAAGTCGTTGGTCATCAGCACGTCCATTGGTTCCCAGGTGAGACCCGCGTCTTTACTCAAGATCACGCGCCCGCCGTAGCCCACCGCGATCGCCCGCTTCGCGTTGATGAAGGTGACGCTGGTAAAAGGGAGCGAGCCAAGTTTTACAGCTTCTTTCCAGTGGTGGCCGCCATCAATTGTCCGCAGCACCGTGCCGCGATCGCCGGTAGCCAATCCAATGTTCTTGTTGGCAAATGAAACTGAGTATAGATGGACACGGGTGGGACTCTTCTGCGCGATCCAGGTCAGCCCACCGTCTGAGGTGGTAAGGATGCAACCATAAGTACCCACTGCCCAGCCACGCGTGGGACTGTCGGAGGCGAAGGTTATCGAGTAGAGGTGATCTTTGGTGGGCGTAGGGATCTCAATCCATCTCTCTCCGGCGTTTTTCGTAAGCACCACCGTGCCGCGCGCTCCGATCACCACGGCGCGCTTAGGATCCTGCACATAGAGTCCATTGAGATTCACGACTATTCGCGCACGCTGGCTTTCCCATTGAAAGCCGCCGTCGGTGGTGTAAAGAATCACTCCGTCTGCGCCTACGGCCCAACCGTGTCGCTTGTCAGCCGCGAAACGGATCGCGCTGATGGCGTTGCCTTGCGGTCGCGGGTTCTGCCATTCCCATCCGCGGTCGACTGTCTGCGCGAAACTCGAAGTGACGCTGCCAATTGATATGAGAGTCAGGACTGCCCAGAAAAAGAGCGGCTTGCGGTGACGAACTGATTTTGAAGACTGTATTAACACGTGTGCTCGTTGAGAATTAACGTCCGGTTTGTTGGTTGCCTGATTATAGATTTGTGAAAGCAGGAAAGCGAGAGCGAAGCGAGGACGAGTCTGCAGATGACGCAGATTTCAGAGATTAGACGAACTCAGAAAAAGAGCATGACCAGGCAGGCGGTTCAGGGGCATATCATTAATCTGATTTTCTTTATGGTATAGGGTGTAATCTGCGTAATCTGCGGATTGGGCAAGCCTCAAAACAGTTCCGGTTCTATGGCCGGTTCATCTTCGGACTCGACTACTCCGACCCGATCTACGGCATCCTGTAGGACGCGGGGCTCGACGTGGCCCAGCGCGGCGATCTTCCGGGCGGCGCGATCGGCGGCTTCCTGAATCACATGGCCGGCGTGCCCTTGCTCCCAGATCCATTCAACCTGATGACGCGCCGAGGCATTGTCCAGACGCTTCCACCATTCGTGATTTGCCTTGCGGCGAAAACGGCCACACATCGTCTCAACCACATAACGCGAGTCGGTATAGAGACGCACGACGCAGGGTTCGGTTAAGGCTTCGAGACCCAGCGCGGCGGCGGCAATCTCGGCCTGTTGATTGGTTGCTTTGCCCAGATAAGCTCCGAACGCCCGCCACAGTCCGCGGAACCCGAGTAGCGCTACCGCGGCAGCGCGAGTTTCATCCCGGCCGTTGCCGAGGCTCGAGCCGTCACAATAAATCGTGACCAGTTTCGTAGCTCTACGGTTGGGATTGGTTTCGCTCACGCTATAAGTTTAGAGATCAGCAATGTTCAGTTTCGTATCCGCATACTTCCAGGCGGTTTCAAATTCTCTCTGCGCAACGGCGGCGGCCTCAGTTTTCTTCTGGGCCTTCAGACTCTCCATCAATCCAAACAGAGAGAGCCCGCCCCTTCTGTTTCTCTCAAGATCGGCGCGAAAAACTTTTTCGGCTTCAGCGTATTTTCCGCTCCGCAATAAAAAACCGCCGAGCGATTCACGCACTGGATGAAACCACTGTGGTGGCTCATCGTAAGAAAGCGCGTCTTCGTCGCTCATGCCTTTGTTGAAAAATTCGAGTGCGGACCTGTTGTCGTGCTTTGCTTCGGCAATGCGGGCGCGCAGCACGTCGTCCGCGATCAAGAGAATCTTGCTGGTCGGATTCAAGGAGGACATCGAGCCGGCGGGGACCGACTTTGCAGTGTCCAGAAATGCTTTTTGTTCCGATTGAGCGTTGCCGAAATTGCCGCGCCGGGCAAACGCTATCCCGCGTGCCCAATGCCACATGGCCAATGTTGAAGACCACGACGCATCCGGCTGAGGCTGCTTCATGATCTCATCCCACTGGTTAAAGCGTTCCCAAATCAGAATCGACTTTGACAGAATCGGCTCGATCATGGGCATGCCTTTGGCCATGGGCCGCGCGAAATCAACCAGCTTGATCGATGCGTCCAGCGCATCTTGATAGCGACCCTGCATGCTGTTGGCCACCGCGAGGAAGTCGAGATTATGCGCGTAGTACATCGCGTAAAAACCCTGCGCACCGGTTGCTTTGAAATAAGCCTCGTCCGCCGCGGCCGCATCGGCATTGCTGCGCGCGGCCGCCTGGTAATCACCGACCCGTTCGTAGATGTGCGCGGGCATGTGCACCAGATGACCGGCCATTGGCATCAACTGTGGCAACTTTGGCGCGTACGCCAGCGCGCGCTCAGGATGCGGCGAAGCTTCGACGGCGTGAATGTAATAGTGAATCGCGCCGGGATGATTCGGATTGCGCCGTAGCACCGACTCGAGCACCGCGACGACCTCTTCAGTACCTTCGGTGGGCTTTCCGTCCGCGCTCCAGAGTTGCCATGGATGCAGATCCATCATGCTCTCAGCGTAAAGCGTAGCGGCGTCGAGATCGTCCGGATACTTCTTACTCAGTTCCGCCATCGCGTCTTTGTAATTAACGGCGAGCTTTTTCAGATCCGATTTAGGGTCGAGCGAGTAACGTTTGGTCAGCGCTTCAATATAGGCGCGCTCTGTCTCAGGTTTGTCCTTTGCCAGCGCGAGCGCCCTTTGCTCCGCGTCATAGGCGGCCTCTTCATGCGCCAGGTCAACCTCCTGATTGATGTTCGGACCCAACGCCAGCGCTACTCCCCACCAGGCCATCGCCATCTGGGGATCGAGTTCAGCGGCGCGCTTGAAGGAACGGACCGCTTCCTCATGATTGAAGCCGTAGATCATCCGGAACCCCTGATCGAAGAAGCGTTGTGCTTCAGGATTTTTTGTTGACGTCGCGTGATGCCACGAACCAAGGCCTGACAAAAGTGCAACCGGCGTTTGCGTCGCCATCCTGGTCTGCATGTCGGATTGTTGGGCGAAAGCAGCCGCACTCAGGGGAACCACGAACAGGGCTATTACCATGACAGTTCTCATTCGACGCACCCTCCAGGCAAATACGCAGAAGATTTTGAGGGATGATAGCTCTATCCAGTGAAGTTTTGTAGCAGGCAGGAAGAGCTGCCGAGTGGCGCGAACTTAGGCTGACATTTCCGGTGAGGTTAGGGGCAAGTTTGGTCAAGCTGTTCGGACAGCAGGATGGATAATGAAATCGGAAGGGTAGAGCCGGCGCACCAGGCGGTGGGCTGCCATTTGTCAACCCACCGTCTTGCGTACCGGGAGGCGAACTCCCGCGCAGATTAGCCTGCTTGCACCAGCGCGAATTTCTACTGCGAACGAGCGAAATAGATGCTGCGGAGAATAGTCGTGCCCGCAGAAAACTCGCGTCGGGTCCAGATGACGTTCAGCGTTCCATCCGGATTGAAGAAGCTGTTCATATAATCGCCCGGAGGATCGCTGGCTGAAGCCGGCGCCACCGGATTGAATTCATCAAGCGAAGTTAACAACGGCTTCTGCCCTGGTCTAAAAACCGCACCATAGACACGCCAAGCTGAAGTGTCGTTAGGACGATAATAAACTCCTACACCCAGCTTCTTGCCATCGTTAGAAACTGCCAACCAGGCATACTCATAACGTCCTCTCCCCGGCGTGATGTCTTGTCCTTTCCACGTCTTTCCATGATCCGTCGAGTGATAGAGCGTCAGCCGATTTGTCACCGGGTCACAAGTCGTCAGACCAGTTATGTCAGTGCCGCAGTTTGTTACCGTGGCAGCATCTACGTAGAGTGCCCAGATCGAACCGTCTGGTGACACGGAAACTGTGGGCCAACTCATGGTGCTGTCAGTCGAATCGTAGCTCCCAACTACATATCGCTCGAAGGAATGTCCATCGTTCGCGGAGACGTATGCGTACAAAGTGCCCTTTGGATTATTCGGCGAATAGACGTCGTTCGAGCCGCCATCATTGCCGCATACGACGTAAACATACGGCGAACCAGTAGCATGATCAGACGCAGGCCGGCACCACCCCGAGTCTTTCAGCGTATAGCCGAGACTGTCGAACGTCTGTCCTCCGTCGTAAGATGAGTAGACAGTGTAACGGCCCGGCCCGAAGCCGCTGCCAGTGCCTTGACCGAGTGGATAAGTTACCTTGTCCCCTTCATTGCCCAAATAGAAAACACTACCGTTGCCATGCGCTGTGACCCACGGGCGATCATCGACTGCTTCTGCAGAAGGAACCACCGGACGAGTGAAGTCGAGCGTGATATTTTGCAGACCCGGACCCGCAACGCTCCAACGGGTGATTGTGTCGTCGACAACGTTCGTATCGACAAAGTAAAGATGCCCGGCGTCGTCAAATGTCATATCACCTTCATCACCGAACTCGTGTTGTTCTAAAGAAAGAGAGGTCAGGCCCGGAATGTTGTCAAAGGTGTGACCGCCATCCACCGACACCCAAGCCCACGACATGCTGCGCGTGTAGGTCGGCGAATTGATGTCCGGGGCCAGGACGAGTTGCCAATTCTCCTTATGCGCCGTGGCAAAGATGTTGCCGAATCGATCGACCACCACGGTCGGCTCGTAGCCGTAGCCTAGTTCCGGCGTCACCTTGATAGGGGGGCCGAAAGGCGTGCCGCCCAGGGCTTCCGTTTTTCTCGGAGCAGTAAGCAGAATTAGTGAACCTATTGTCAGACTAATTACGACCGCACTCATCTTGGCGACCGTATACAAGTGATTGCGAAGCGATTTCATTACACCCTCCTCCGTCATTCGAAATCATTCATAGAAGCGGCTTGCGCTAAATCGACGGATACAGGATAGCCAGCGCGGTTGAGGAATTCTTGAGGTAGGGCCCGCTGAGATTACAGGTTAATTACGATGCGTTTGCAATCGAGATACTTTGAGTTTTCGACAGGCTGGATCCGCCACTTTACCTGATTGCCTCTGTGGCAATGGGCTTTGCCCAAAAAATATCTCACCGCACAAAATATCTCACCGCACAACTTGCCGCGCTTATCAAGTGAGACATACGACGAAGACCGGTACGGAACCGGGTTATCCGCACGGGTTACCCGCTTGCTACCGCAATCGGTTCCGTATCGCGTTGAATTACTTTTTGGGCAAAGCCGTGGCAATGGGCAATGAATTTCGCTGCTTAGGAACTGCGGCGAGCTGATTATCACCGCTCGATCTGAAACAGAGAATCTTGGAGGAGAGGAGCGAGGAGCGTATTATTTCAAAGATATGCTCAACGCTGGAAGCCTTACCTTCGAGGAGTTTGCCATGCGCGAACAATTGCCCCTGGCGACAATCCATGACGCGGTGCTCGAGTTTTTGCGCGGGCGCGATGATGCCGTTGTGTTCGGCGCCCAGGCCGTTAATGCATACGTCGGTGAAGCGCGAATGAGCCAGGACATCGACCTTATTTCCACGCGCGCGGTCGAACTCGCCGAAGAGTTGCGCGAACATCTGAGCGAACGTTTTCATATCGATGTTCGCGTGCGAGAGATTGGCGCCGGTAAGGGATATCGCTTGTTTCAGATTCAGAAACCTGGCAACCGTCATTTGGTTGATTTGCGGATGGTCGAGTCACTCCCGCATGCCCAACGAACTGAAGACGTTCTGGTAATTTTCCCGCCTGACCTCATTGCGCAAAAGGTGATCTCGTATCACGCGCGGCGCGGCCAACCAAAGTCCGGAACAGATTGGCGCGATCTGGCGATGCTGCTTTTGACTTTTCCGGAGTTGAAGCAGGAACAGGGCGCTGTTAGCGAAGCTTTGAAATCAATCGGCGCTAATGAAGAGGCGATGAAGACCTGGAGTGAATTGGTAGCGCAAAAGATCGTCGAGCCGGAGGAAGATGGCGACTTCGAGTGAAAGCAACTCATTACTCATTAACCTTCAACACCGCCAGAAACGCCTCCTGGGGAATCTCCACGCGCCCGACTTTCTTCATCCGCTTCTTGCCTTCCTTTTGTTTCTCGAGCAGTTTGCGCTTGCGCGAGATGTCGCCGCCATAGCATTTGGCGATCACGTTTTTGCCCATCGCTTTCACGGTTTCGCGCGCGATGATTTTCGCACCTATGGCCGCCTGGATTGGGACTTCAAAAAGCTGTCTCGGGATTAGCTCCTTCATCTTGGTGGCCAGGGCCCGGCCCTTCGCGGCCGCCGTGTCCCGGTGCAGGACCAGCGAGAGCGCATCGACCGGCTCTCCGGCCACCAACACATCGAGCTTGACGAGATCGCTTTCCCAATAACCCGCCAGGTGATAATCGAGCGAAGCGTATCCGCGCGAAGTTGATTTCAACCGATCATAAAAGTCGAGCACGATCTCGTTCAGCGGCAATTCATACGTCAGCATCACCCGATTGGACGTGATGTATTCAAAGCCTTTCTGCTGGCCCCGCTTTTCTTCCAGCAACGCCAGGATTCCGCCCAGGTGTTCTTCTGGAGTAAGGATCGTCGCCCGGATGGCCGGCTCTTCAATCTTTACGATGCGGCCGGGATCAGGCATCTTCGCCGGCGAATCGATTTCCGTGACCTTGCCGTCGGTCGTCGTCACCACATAGCGCACGCCCGGCGCCGTCGTAATCAGATCGAGATTGAACTCGCGTTCCAGACGCTCCTGTACGATCTCCATGTGCAGCAGACCGAGAAAGCCGCAGCGAAATCCAAATCCAAGCGCGGTCGAAGACTCCGGCTCGTAAAAGAATGAAGCGTCGTTCAGCCGCAGTTTGTCCATCGCGTCGCGCAGCTCTTCATACTGGTTCGTATCCACGGGATAGAGTCCCGCAAAAACCATCGGCTTGATTTCCTGATAGCCGGGAAACGGCTCCTTTGTGGGGCGCGCTGCCTCGGTGACAGTGTCGCCGATTTGCACATCGGCAACCGTCTTGATCGAAGCAGTGAGAAAGCCAACTTCGCCGACGCTCAATTGATCAATTGGGGTTGGCCCCGGGCGATTCACTCCCAGCGCGCGGTATGATCGCCTTTTGGGGGCGGGACGTCACTCACTTTCGCCTCCAGCACCGCCGCTACTCCGACACCGGTCTTGGCGCTGGTGAGAATGGCATTGTGAGTTTCGAGGCCGATGAAGTGTTCGATCTGCTCGATCGCTTTCTCAGGTTCAGCGCCGGGCAGATCGATCTTGTTGATGACCGGGATGAGCTCGAGATTATTCTCAAGCGCGAGATAAGTGTTGGCGAGGGTTTGCGCTTCGACACCCTGCGAAGCATCGACTATTAGCAAGGCGCCTTCGCATGCCGAAAGCGAACGCGAAACCTCATACGAGAAATCAACGTGCCCGGGCGTATCGATCAGGTTCAAGACGTATTGCTGGCCATCCTGCGCTTTGTAGTTCAGCCGCACGGCGTGCGCTTTGATCGTAATGCCGCGCTCGCGCTCGAGATCCATGTCGTCCAGTATCTGGGCGGACATGTCGCGCCCCGTCACGGCGCCGGTCAACTCGAGCAAACGATCGGCGAGCGTCGATTTGCCATGATCGATGTGGGCGATGATCGAGAAATTGCGAATGCGGGATGGATCCATTGGCGGTAGTCAGTTGTCCGTAGTTAGTTAAGGGGAACGAAGAGGATTTTGCAACCGAGGACCGCGGGAATCGCGCGCCCATCTGCGCAGGGCGTGGGATCAGAACAGGTGATAGTTGTATTGGAGTTCGAACCACATCGACACCGGATGGCCGTCTTTGATTGCAGGTTCGAACTTAATCTTTTGCGCGACCTCGATCGAGCGATCTGAGAGTCCATCAGGCAGTCCGGAAATGACATGAATGTTTGTTACTCGACCTGTCGAAGCAAAGACAACCCGAAGAACGACGGTACCTTCAATTCCATGTTTCCTAGCGTCTTTAGTGTACTTGGGTTCGGGTTTTCTCAGAACCCGCGCTTTCTTATCGACTTCTTTTCCTGTATAGATGCGGTTGGCATCCGGTGTTGGCGAAGATTCAGGCTTCCCAACCTGACCAGACGTTAATGACGGATCGGCGAAAAGGATCACGAATCCAATCGCCAAAAACAATAGCGTAGCCCTTTTCATCTGTCTTGCCCTACTCATCATCGTAAATATGAGGATAGGCGTCGGCGCTCCTGGCCAACCTAAGATCTTCTGGATGACGGAGTTTTCAGTCGTTGAAATGTTCGTCGACGTAAGCGCGCCCTTTTTCGGGTGTGTTGTACTGACCAAGCCAATCCGTGTTTTTGAAAATCCAGACGACGTGGTCTTTGACGAACTCGGCGTATTTATCATTTGGACTGTCGTCGGCATCAAGCAATCCGAGTTTCTTATTCACCTTCTTCATTAGTTCATTGTCGTGAGTAACGCTGGCCGCCTGGAACAGCTTGTGGCGATTGTCTTCAGACAGAGACGACAAACTGCCGGGAGCGGAAGACTGCGGCGACGAAGTGCCGGGCGCAGAGCTGGTCGTATTTGAATTACGACCCGAGCTACGATTGGAATTGTAGTTAGCGTTATCGGGCGCGGGAGCTTTCTGATATTGCCAGTACACGAGCCCGGCTGCGATCACTAACACGATCAGGCCGAGACATCCTGCGCCGCCGCACCCGGCGCCAATCCATTGATTTCTGGTCATGGTTCTACCTGATTATTGTTCTGGGGTAATTGTGTGTCGCTACCAGGTGATGCGGGGCACTAGCCCGACGGTCACGGAGGGCGCAATTAGTGCACCTCGGAGCCCTCCTTGACGGTCGGGCTAAATGCCCCGGAGACTAGCAACACGCTCTTACCCCACTACCTGATTATTGAAATGCTCGACCTTAAAGGTCTTCCATCGCATTATCGATCTGCGCGCGCTGTAGTTTGCCGCTGTAGTCAACGTAAATCGATTTCCATTCCGAGAAGATGTCCAGCACCTGTGTACCGGCTTCGCGGTGGCCGTTGCCGGTGGCTTTCGTGCCGCCAAACGGCAGATGAACTTCCGCGCCGATGGTGGAAGAGTTGACATAGAAGATCCCGGTGTAGGTTTCGTTCATCGCGTGAAAGGCGCGGTTCACATCCTGAGTATAAATCGCCGCGGACAAACCATAGCGCACGCCGTTCGCAATCTCGATGGCGTCATCCAGCGAATCCGCGGGAATCACCGAAGTCACGGGACCAAAGATCTCTTCCTGAGCGATGCGCATGTCGGGGCTCACATCGGTGAAGACCGTCGGCTCGATGTAATATCCGTGCCCGTACTCGCCTTTGGTCAGGTGATGCCCCCCGCAAGCGAGCGTGGCGCCGTCTTCGTGTTGGCCGATATCGATATAGCCCATGATCTTGTGCACAGCTTCGCCGTTGATTACCGGACCCACTTCAACCGCCCGGTCGGCGCCGTTACCTACGCGCAGGGCCTTCGCCCGCTCAACCAGTTTCTTCGTAAACTGCCGGTAAACTTTCTTGTGCACGATCAGACGTGAAGAGGCAGTGCAGCGTTGGCCCGAAGTGCCAAAGGCCCCCCAAACGGCGCCCTCGATCGCATTGTCGACGTCCGCGTCGTCCAAAACGATGATCGCGTTCTTGCCGCCCATCTCAAGCGAACAGATGGCGTTGCGTTCAGCACAGGCCGACGCGACCGAGCGGCCGGTGTCGGTAGAGCCGGTGAACGAAATCAGACGCAGGGAAGGATGACCGGTGATTCCCGCGCCCACGGTTTCGCCATAGCCGGTTACCAGGTTCACCACGCCGGGTGGTATTCCGGCTTCTTCGCAGGCTTTGACCAGATTGTAAGTTGAGAGCGGCGTGTCTTCCGCGGGCTTGATAACTACTGTGTTGCCGCAAACCAAAGCCGGAATTAATTTCCACGATGGGATCGCCATCGGAAAATTCCAGGGCGTGATCAAGCCGCAGGGCCCAATGGGTTGGCGCACGCACATGGCGAACTTGTTTGGCATCTCAGCCGGGGTAGTGAATCCGTGCAGGCGCCGTCCTTCGCCGGCCGCGTAGTAGGTGCAATCGATCGCTTCCTGAACATCGCCACCCGCCTCTTTCAAAACTTTACCCATCTCTCGGGTCATGTCTGCGGTGTACTTTTCTTTATTGCGGATCAGGATCTCGCCTACCCGAAACAGAATCTCTGCGCGTCTGGGCGCGGGTGTCCGCCGCCAGTCATCGAACGCCTCGGCGGCCGCAGAGACGGCGGCGCTGACGTCATCGCTGATTGAAAGTGGAAATCGACCCAGCAGATCGCGCGTATCAGCAGGGTTCCGGTTCTCGAGCCACTGGCCGCTTTTGCTGGGCACCCATTGGCCGCCGATAAAGTTGTGGTAGGTCTTGCTGCGCGTGCGCTTCGTGGCGCGCGAGGCGGTTCGCGATCTTCTTGCCAGAGCTTTTTTTGCTTGAGCCATTGATAATTAGAGATCAGAGGCCGGAGATCAGAGGTCAGCCTTGAAACCGTGCGCTGATCTCTGACGTCCGACCTCTGACATCTGCCCTCTACTGATAAGTGAACTGAACGATCCGCTGGGCCACGCGATTGAACTTTCGATCAAAACGCGAAAGGTTAAGAACAATTGCATCGCCCGGCTTTACTGATTCGACGACGCGTTGGAAATCAGCCAGCGTTATCACCGGCACGCGATTAATTCGGGTGACGACTTCGCCGGCAATGATTTCATTCGGCCGGATGTCGGCAGCCAGTCCGTTCGGATCGACTTCCTTCACGTAGAGGCCTTTCACGCCGTTCAGGTGCTTCTCTGTGATTAGTTGCGGCGTGAGTTCACCCAACGTCAAACCGATTCGCCCGGTACTGGATTTGGCGCTGTCAGACTTTTCTTTTGAGCCGGTAACTTCCACATCGCCCGGAGTCGGATCCAGACGTTCGGCCAGCGTTACGCTTACGCTGTGGCGGTCAAGTTTGCCGTCGACATCGCGCAGAAAGGTAAGCGTCGCTGTCTGGCCAACGGCCGTCGCGGCGACCTTGGCGATCAGGTCATTCGAATCCTGCACTGGCTGGCCATTAAACTCGACGATCACGTCGTTCGTCTGTAGACCGGCCTTGATCGCCGGCGATGGTTGCGCGTCTTGTGGCACATCGGCGACGATGGCCCCTCTGACCTCCGGAAGATGATACACGCGGGCGAACTCTGCCCGTACCGGTTCCACCGAAACGCCCAGGAAGCCCCGCTTAACTTTTCCGCTCCCCAGGATCTGTTCGCAGACGAACTTCGCTTCGTTTGAAGGCAGCGCAAAACCGATGCCGTTGTAATCTCCGGTCAGGGTCGCTATCTGCGAGTTCACGCCAATCGCTTCGCCGTGCATGTTGACCAGTGGGCCACCACTGTTACCGCGGTTGATCGCCGCATCGGTTTGCAGGAAACGTTGAAAGCTGGTGAAGGCCTGCGAGTCGCGCTCTTTCTTTGAAATGATTCCGGCAGTCACCGTTTGATCCAGGCCGAACGGCGAGCCGATGGCCAGGACCCAATCGCCGACCTGGGCCGCATTTGAATCTCCGAACTTCATCACCGGCAAATCATGCGGAGCTTCGATCTTGATTACCGCCAGATCGGTTTCCTTATCTATGCCGATCACCTTACCGCGAAACCTTTCGCCCGTCAGCAAACTAATCGTGATCCGCGTGGCTCCATCGATCACGTGATTGTTGGTCAGGACATAGCCCTTCGGATCGATGATGAATCCGCTGCCTACTCCACGTGTGGGCCGCGGCTGCGGGCGGCGCAGCATGTCGTAAAACGGATTGCTCTGATTGCGTTCAGGTTTGTCCTCGTTATCGCTTTCGGCAATGTCGTTTGAAACCTGCATCGTGTCGATGTTCACCACTGCGGGTTCGACGCGGCTGGCGATTTCGACAAACGAAGCCGAGAGGGCTTCCGGCGCCCGCGCCGCCGATTGCGGTCCGTCCTGCGCTATTGCCGGGTGGCCCGCCAGGATAGCGCCAATCCCAATGCCGGCCAGCACACAGACAACGGCCATGACCGCGATCCAGACGCGCAGTTTCCGCAGAATTGTTACTTCGGCGTCAGTAGTTTGTTTGAATGACTCGAACATGATTCACCGCCTTAGAAAATCTCTTGATCCGGGTTTCAATCAGGGGAACCGATCCCACGCGAATTCCACATCTTTAGGGGGAAGCAGATTTTGGCAGTATAACGAATGATAGCGGGAAAAACTAGAAGTCTGAGAGCCGGGTAGTAGGGTAAATGGGTGTTGCTGGTCTTGGCAAAGATCGGATAAAGTTCGGGGCCATGTCGCTCCAGCCTCCCGATCCTAATAATCCAGAGCTTCTGGCCTGTACGCCACTCCCTTTGATTCCTTCAGCTTTCAACAAGAAAGCGGTTCTGCCTTACGGGCTCACGACTCGCCATATCGCAGCCGCGATGAACGATTTTCTCGACTTTCCTCGCGTCGTAAACACCCGGCTCCATGACGAGAGAATACAGCGTCTTGAGTCCTTCATGATGCCAGCAAACTTTAGCACACTGGTAAGTGAGTTTATGAGTACGCGCATACCGGGGCAGTGCGACAGCCTAGCAAAGAACCTATACCACAACGGACATCCTGACATCATTCCGCGAGGGATGTTTCCGGGCAACTCCGTGCTACACGCGGCTGAGGGAACCGAGATCAAGGCGTCTCGCTACGGGAAAGGCTGGCAGGGTCACAATGAGGAAGATACCTGGCTGATGGTATTCGTGTATGACAGCAACAGACCGCGAGATGTAATGGTCAACCAGAGGCCATTTCAGTTTATGGGAGTGCTAGGTGCGCGGCTAGTTAAGGCTGACTGGCTTTTTGCTGGCCGGAAGGAGACGAGCCGCCGAACCATTACCGCGAGCGTCACGCCGACCGGGTACGCGAAGATGAATGCAAACTGGATTTACAGAGTGCCAGTGATCAAAGCTCCAAAGAACCCTGTTCAATCGAAACTGGCAACTTAGCCAGCAACGGAATCACCTTACGGCTCTCTTCGTAATAGTCCAAATAGCGCTCGCATCCGATTGCCGTCAAGCGCTTAGCTTCGGCTGCGGCGATAGTCGAACCAGAACCCATGAAAGGGTCAGCAATGATACCTACGCCGAAGGGAAGCGAAGCTCGAACAATATGGCGAAGTAAAGCTTGCGGTTTCAAGCTTGGGTGGTTGGCGATCTTCCGTTCGCGCTGTGGGGTGCGACCGCTCACAATGACGTCGTCAAAAGGTTTGTCAGGCCCCACTCTGCGAAGGCCCCCAGTCTGAAACTCACGCAAGCAATCGCTCACTCTCATTCCGGCTGGCAATGGCTTTCTCAAAATGCCCCACGGTTCATAAGAGCCACGCGCCATAGAGCAAACGTCTGGATACTCTGTTTCTGCATTCTTTGGCCGATCCCCGCCGCGCAGCGTTTGAACCAAGCGGATTAGCTCGCCGCGAAATTCAAATCCGCCTGCAACCAGCGCGGAAAAGACCAACTGTGAGAGAAACGAATTGCTGGCGACAAAGACGTGCGCGCCCGGCCTGAGTGCGTGAAGGGCAACCTTGGCCCACGCGGTAAAGAACTCCCTTATCAGGTCGCGCTCTTTCGGATTCAAAGCGGTGAAGCGGGGCAACGGTGCGCGGGTGTGACCATCGAACGATGGCGGTATGCGCCAGATGCCGCCGTTACCATTCTCGCGCTTTTCAATCTGATCAAGGTTGTACTCTTTCACACCATAAGGTGGATCGGTGACTATCGCGTGGAGACTGTTTTCAGGGATGCGACTCAGCCACTCAAACGCATCGGCGTGTAGGATGTAAGACTGGCCGATCAACTCAGAGCGATAATCGAGGGTCAGTGATCGTACCGTAGATTGTGGCTGCGCTTTCATAAGTGGTGATCCTGTCATACCAAAAACAATACTCGGTCGCAAGGATTGGTAGGGATGGTCGTGCTGATTGTTTGGATCACTCATTGCGAGCGAGCATACTGGGTGGGTCAAGTAACGATCTTTATCAAGCGTCATACCAGCGCGCGACTTTAGCAATACAGATTTACCCCGCTACCAAAACCCGCTTCAGGGCCGCAACAAGACTTTCAGCACACCCGGTTCACCGGCTCGCGCGATCGCCCGCACTCCGTCGACCAGCGGGCTTTCTTCGCTGATCAGGCTGGCGACGTCAACCGCGTTTGTTTTGAGCAGTTCCAGCGCCGGCGCGAACCGCCCGCAGCGTGACCCCACCACGCTAATTTCATCAACCACGATCCGGGCCGCGTTCAAATCCGTGGCGCCGTGAAAGGTGGATTTCAGGACGAGTGTGCCGCGCGGACGGACCAGATCCAGCGCGAGCTCGAATCCAGTCGCAGAGCCTGACGCCTCTACGGCAACATCGAAGTGTCGCGCGCGCAGCCTGGCCTTGTCGCTGGTAATCGTATCAATGCCGCGGCGGGCGGCGATGAGAAGTTTGTTCGGATGTTTTCCCACCAAAGTCACAGCAGCTCCGGTTGTCGCCAGCACTTGTGCGCAGAGCAGACCGAGTTTGCCGTCACCGATCACGGCAACATTCGTATCTTTGCAAACCTGTGCGCGCTCGAGAATTCCAAGGGCCGCCGAGAGTGGTTCGATGAACACCGCGCGTTCGTCTGAAATCTCCTCGGGCACCGGCAGCAGGTTTACGACTGGTAGTCGCAGAAACTCTGCGTGCGCTCCATCGCGTCCGAAGATGCCAAGCACTGTGCGCTTCTGACAATGGCGCGGATCGCCGGTGCGACAAAGATCGCAAATGCCGCAACCGGCGTTGATCTCACCGACGACGCGCTGGCCGGGTGTCAGTTGCCCGATGGTTAGGGAGGGCTCAGTCTTATTGAGGGCCCTCTCTGACGGTCGGGTCACTGACCCGGCCCCAGGCAAGGTTTCGATCACGCCCACAAACTCGTGTCCGATCGTTCCCTGAAAGCCGGCATAGCCGCGCGTGATCTCCAGGTCCGTGTTGCAAATTCCAGACAACGTCACGCGCACCAGGGCTTCGCCACCCGCCTCAGGTCTGGCGATGTCGTTCACTGAGAGCTTTTGGTTTTCGTAGCGGAGGGCTTTCATTAGTTTTGGAGTGCGGCGACTTGTCGCCGCTTTCGTTTTGAGAAACCAAGCCAACGACTACCAAAGAGACGATAAGTCGTCGCACTCTAAAGATTTTTCAAAACGTCTTCGTGCGTTCGTAGGCATTTTCCGTCGTTAGCTCGATGGTTTGTCCACGACCGGAAACCTTGACGGGCAGACGCCACTCGATCTTCTCGCCGCCGGTCAAAGTTGCCGTGGCCCGAATCCACCAGTTGCCTTCCGACAGTTTCGCGACAGCCCGGCCGTTGTTATCAAGTTGCGCCCGCACGGGTGACAGCCCCTTAATCCGTTGAGCGAGAAAATCATCGAAGGATTTTCCGGGCCGTACGGCCGCAGAATAATCTCGCTGCGCAGCCGCGAAATCGATCGGGTAAAGCTCCACCCGCGTGTTGACCGGCGTGGCCGCCGAATCGCTGCGCAGGATAATGGTCATTTCAGAGTTGGCAATCGTGTCAGAGGTTTCTGTCCGCCTCCAGGATCCATCCGCCGGCAATCGCCGGTACACGTTCCAGCCGGCGAGAAATAGTGCGCCGACTAACGCCCCGCCGAGAATAATTCTGATAATCGTCATGACCGCGACGTTACCTCGGGCGCCCAGGATTGTCAGATAGCCTGAATCTGGAGACTCCAAGGAGCGACATATTTTATAGCACCGAATCGCCATTATGAAAGACTCGGCCCAGGTACTGTAGCGTTTGAATCCCGCTGCGTTTCTCGTTGGGCCGCTTTAGCCCGGTGATTCATGATTTGATTCAGGAGGAAACCGTTTTCAAAACGGTTTCCGGTTGTGCCGCGGCTAAAGACTCACGGGCTAAAGCACGGTGCTAGTAAGACCGGGACCAGCAAAGGGAGCCAGGACGCCGAGAATTGATTATCGTCTCTCATGTTTTCGCGGATGTTCCACGTTTTCGGCATAGTCGGTTGAACTAATCTTGCACCTCGGGACATTTGCAAAGTTGAAAGCAACGCGAATGCGCGATAATCTCAAGCCGTGAATAATCTTTGGGACGACAAGCTGCACGAAGAGTGCGGCGTGTTCGGCATCTACGGACATACCGAGGCCGCACGCCTGACGTATCTCGGCTTGTACGCCTTGCAGCATCGGGGGCAGGAGTCGTGTGGCATTGCCGTCTCAAACGGCAATCAAATCGTTTCAGAGCGAGACATGGGTTACGTCTCGGAAGCTTTCGATCAGACGCGTCTGGATCGGATGCCCGGAACCAGCGCGATCGGTCACGTGCGCTATTCCACCGCGGGTGAAGTTTCGTTGCGTGAATGCCAACCCTTTCTGGTCACCTGCCAGCACGGGCAGATCGCGGTTTGTCACAACGGCAATTTGCCGTTTGCGCGCGAGGAACGAAAGCAGCTCGAACGCGAAGGCGCGATCTTTTCCTCGACCTCTGATACCGAAGTCGTGCTGCACGGAGTCGCGCGATCGCGCGCGGCGAGTGTGGCGGAAGCGATACCCGAGGTCCTGCGCCACACCGAAGGCGCGTTTTCGATGCTCTTTCTGACGCCGACAGAACTGATCGCGATTCGCGACAGCCGTGGCTTTCGCCCGCTGGCACTGGGCCGTCTGGGAGACGCCTGGGTGATCGCTTCGGAAACGTGCGCGTTCGATCTGATCGATGCCAAGTACGTGCGCGATATCGAGCCGGGCGAGATGGTTGTCATCAACGAAGATGGCTTGCGTTCGTCGCGCCCTTTGACGGCACAGCAACATTCGATGTGCATTTTTGAGCACGTTTACTTTGCCCGCCCCGACTCGCTCATCTTCGGGCAATCAGTCAACCGCTCACGGCACAAGATGGGTAAGCGTTTGGCGATTGAGCAGCCCGCGGACGCCGACATCGTGGTGCCGGTGCCTGACTCAGGCGTGCCGGCGGCGATTGGCTATTCGTCTGAGAGCGGTCTGCCGTTTCGCTTTGGGCTGGTGCGCAATCACTATGTCGGCCGGACATTCATCGAACCCAGGCAATCCATTCGCAGCTTTGGTGTGCGCATCAAGCTAAACCCGGTTCGCGATTTGATCGAAGGCAAACGGATCATCCTGATTGACGATTCGATCGTGCGCGGCACGACTTCAAAGAAAATCGTGCGCATGATACGCGAAGCCGGCGCGAAAGAAATTCACGTGCGCATTTCCTGCCCGCCGACGATCAGTCCCTGCTATTACGGAGTCGATACACCCAACAAATCAGAACTGATCGCCGCAAATTATTCTGTCGAAGGCATTCGTGACTTTATCGAAGCGGACTCGCTTGGGTACCTCTCGCTCGAAGGCATGCTGGAAGCAACCGGAATCAATCCGAACTCAGCCTGCGTCGCCTGTTGGAACGAAAAGTATCCGACGCGAATTACCAGCAATGCTGAGACGATGCATTCGCGCGAGCAGGGCAGTGCGCCAGCGCGTGTGCCGGTCGAGATTTAGCTAGAGAATTGAAAGGAAAGGATTCATCCGGTGGATTTGGCTACTCTCACGGCTGAGTTTCAAGAACCTATCAAGCCGGTGATTCACCCGGCAGGGACGTGCAGGAACACATATCGCCTCAATGAAGCTGTGAAGCGAAACAAGAAACGCTTTCCCGCAGACTTTATGTTTCAATTAAACAAAAAGGAAACCGAGTCTTTGACATCGCAATTTGCGATCTCAAAGAAGGGTCGAGGCGGACGGCGCACATTGCCCTATGCATTCACCGAACAAGGCGTAGCTATGCTTTCAAGCGTCCTGAACAGCGAAAGAGCAATACAAGTCAATATTGTCATAATGCGAGCGTTCGTAAAGCTCCGGAAAATATTGGAGTCAAACGAGGAGCTTAACCGCAAGTTTGCGATCGTCCTTCGGAAACTTTCTGCCCATGATAAGTATTTCACGGTTGTGTTCGATGAACTAAAGAAGCTAACGGTGCAACCGAATCCAGCGCGACGTCGAATCGGCTTTACTACCGAGCACTAGAGCAAAACCAATCACCTGAACTTCATGAACCTAGTTGGCAAACCCATCCCCCGCAAAGAAGGCCGGAAGAAAGTTACCGGCCAGGCTTTGTACGTCGACGATCTGGCTTTTCACAACATGCTGCATGGCGTCACGGTGCGGAGTTCCGTGCCACGCGGCCGCATCAAGAACATTTCTTTCGCGGGCGACGTCCCCTGGGATGAATTCACGATCGTCACGGCCAAAGACATTCGCGATTTGAAGCTGGGTGAAAATTACGTTGCGTTAATCCTCGACGACCAGCCTTATCTCGCCGACGAAGTTACCAATCACCCTGAAGAAGCAATCGTGCTGCTCGCTCATCACGATCGCTATCTGCTGGAAGAAGCAAGGCGGCACGTGATTATTGAATATGAAGAGCTGCCCGCGATTTTTTCTTTGCAGGATTCACTCGCGCAGAAGGAAATCATCTGGGGAGAAGACAACGTCTTCAAAAAGTTTCTGGTCGATAAGGGCAATGTTGACGAAGTGTGGGACAAAGCGGACTTCATCGTCGAAGGCGAGTATGAAACCGGGGCGCAGGAACAACTCTATATCGAGAATAATGGCGCCCTTGCCGTGGCGAACGCTGACGAGGGCGTAACTGTCTGGGGTTCAATGCAGTGCCCTTACTATATTCATAAAGCGCTGATCAAGTTGCTTGGTTTGCCGGAAGAAAAGATTCGCGTGATTCAGACTGAAACCGGCGGCGGCTTTGGCGGCAAGGAAGAATATCCTTCGATGATCGCCGGGCACGCCGCGCTGCTCGCCTGGAAGTCAGGCAAGCCGGTCAAGATGATCTACGATCGCGCCGAAGACATGGTCGCCACGACTAAGCGTCATCCTTCGCGAACCAGACACAAAACCGCGGTTGCCAAAGATGGAAAGCTGCTGGCGATGGAGATCGATTTCGTGATCGATGGAGGCGCGTACTGCACGCTGTCACCCGTCGTGCTATCACGCGGAACTATTCACGCTGCCGGTCCTTACTACTGTCCGCACGTTCGCATCAATAGCAAAGCAGTGGCGACAAACATGCCGCCGCACGGTGCTTTTAGAGGATTTGGGGCGCCGCAGAGCATCTTTGCGCTGGAGCGACATCTGGACAAAATTGCTAAGACTGTCGGTCTCACACCGGAAGACTTTCGCCGGCGCAACTTCATTCATGAAGGCGAAACCACCGCGACCAACCAGGTGATTCACGAGAAAGTCGACCTGGATGGTTTGCTTAATCGGGCCTTCGAGTTGAGCGACTATTATGCTAAACGCGAACGCTTCGCGAAGGAGAATGCTGCGGAGAGCTCGGACGTGACCGAGCGGGGCAGTAGCCCGACCGTAAGGGAGGGCTGGAGCGCGCTTACGCGCGCTGTGCGGACGGGGACGTCCGCGCTCCCAGCACCGAGAATCAAGAAAGGCATCGGCTTCGCTTCATTCATGCACGGTGCCGGGTTCACCGGATCGGGCGAAGTCTATTTGCAATCGATCGTCGGAGCGGAAGCGACGCCGGAGGGATTGATCAGAATTCTCGCGGCCAGCACGGAAATTGGCCAGGGCACCAATACCATCTTTGCTCAGATTGCCGCCGAAGCGCTCGGTCTTGATTACGATCTCTTTGAAGTGGCGCAACCGGATACTGCCAATGTTCCGAACAGCGGGCCCACGGTCGCGTCACGAACCTGCATGATCGTCGGCAAGCTGGTCGAATCGGCAGTGCTCGGTTTGAAACAGACGCTGCTGGGCAGCGGCTTATTAACAGATCAGTTTACTCAGGCAGAATTTCAAAACGCCTGCGGCGCCTACATCGAGGAGTTTGGTTCGCTAAAAACCTTTAGCAGGTACCAACCACCGCCGAATATTTTTTGGGACGACGAAAAATATCAGGGCGATGCCTACGGCGCGTTTGCCTGGGCGGTTTATGTGGCGGAAGTGTCCGTCGACACCTTGACCTATGAAGCGCACGTCGATGACTTTGTCGCCGTGCAGGAAGTCGGCCGGGTAATCAACCCAGTCCTCGCCGCCGGCCAAATCGAAGGCGGAGTGGCACAGGCCATTGGCATGACGCTTTACGAAAAGGTCGTCTGGGAAAGCGGGCGCATGAAGAATGGCCAGATGACCAACTACATCATGCCGACCGCGGCTGACATTCCAAAGATTTGCGTCTACTTTGAAGAGAACCCGTACGCCTATGGCCCGGCCGGAGCGAAAGGCATTGGAGAGTTACCGATGGACGGGCCGGCACCGGCGATCCTTAGTGCGATCGAGAATGCGACGGGGGAGAGTTTCAAGCAGATTCCCCTGATACCAGAGGCGTTAATGGAGGAGTTGGTTAGTTGAAATCGACTTAACGCGTGATGAGGTCCCTCCGCTCCCGGTATTGACGCCGTCTATCGTTATTGCTCTAAGCTCCGATGGAACGAATGATTAGCTCTGCCTTTTCCTTGTTGATAGGAACGGTCGGACTTTGGGCGGGTGTCAAACAGTTGAGGAATCGCACCAAGCTCAATCATTGGCCGACGACAAAGGGAAGAGTGATTGAGCGCGCCACCTTTCAGCCGGACATACCAGCGTTGGGTCCGCCTGCTTATCGCCATTCTCCTCTAGTGAAGTACGTCTATCAGGTTTCCGGTAAAGAATTCACCAACGATCGCATTCGACCGAAACGGATTCAGCAACCGCAGCACAACACCAGGAAGTGGGCGCAGAAAACGGCGAACTCATTCGCCGACGAAGTGACCGTCCATTACAATCCCGAAGATCCGAGCGAGTCTTTCCTCGTCCAAACGTCCAGGGCAATGCTATACATTGTGTGTGGCGCTTCGTGCCTGGCTATTCTGCTTGGACTGCTGTTTCTGCTGGGTTTTTTCGCCGAAGTAAGCAGAGCGCGCCCTTGAACAAAGTTGAGACGAGTTCGCACGATGGATACGCAAGACATCATCACTAAGATCTCAGTGCAGTGCACGGTCAATGGCGAGAGCAGGACACTGCACGCCTATCCGATGGAGCGTCTGCTCGACGTCCTCCGCGAGCAATTGCGTCTGACGGGAACCAAAGAGGGTTGTGGTGAGGGCGAGTGCGGCGCGTGTTCGGTGGTGATCGATGGCCGGATCATCAACAGTTGTCTGGTGCCGGTTGCGCAGGTTACCGGCGCGTCGATTCAAACCATCGAAGGCATTGCTACAGACGATCAACTGCATGCGGTGCAGCGGGCTTTCATTGAATGCGGCGGCGCCCAGTGCGGCATCTGTACGCCGGGAATGGTTCTGGCCGCAGTGAAATTGCTGGAACGCAAACCAAATCCGAGCGACGTTGACATTCGTAACGGCCTGGCTGGGAACCTTTGCCGGTGTACCGGCTATATGAAGATTTTCGAATCGGTGGTGCAGGCGTGCCGAAAGGTATAAAGAGGGTGTGATTGTTCGTCGCAATCACCGAAACGCACTGTCGCCCCGCGGGGCTTCCGGACCGTTACCCCGGGCCCGGGCTACCTTTTGTCGCCGCTTCGCGGCTCGTTGACCTAGTCCCGTCTCGATTGATCGAATGCTGAGTTATTCAGACTTTCAATGAGAGCCTACGTTCCATCCTACCAACTCATTTCGCCCGCCAGTTTGCGCGAAGCACTTGTCGTACTCTCGCGTGACGATGGCGAATGGCAGCCTTTCGCCGGCGGCACAGATTTGATGGTGCTGCTCGAAGCCGGAAAGTTGCCGCACAAGAGTTACGTCAATATCTGGAATCTGCCGGAACTCCGCGGAATTGAAGTGACCGACGGCCAGGTTTCGCTTGGTGCACTGACCACTTACACAGAAATCCAGGACCACGAAACGTTGCGCGCAGAGTTTCCGATGCTCTGTCAGGCGGCGAGCGAAACCGGTGGGGTGGCAATTCAGAATCGCGGCACCATCGGCGGCAACATCGCCAATGCTTCACCGGCGGCAGATTCTCCTCCGGCCTTGCTGGTGTACGATGCCGAACTTGAGCTTGTCTCAACCAAAGGGTCACGCACGATTCCTTATCGTGCATTTCACACCGGCTACAAGCAGATGGACATCCGGCCCGGAGAGCTGCTGCGCGCGATTCGTTTGCCACGCGCTTCCAAAGGGCTGACGCATTATTACCGCAAGGTCGGTACACGTAAGGCACAGGCCATTTCGAAAGTTTGTTTCGCCGGGGTGGCTCGGATGGATGCAGATCAGATCGTCGAAGTCCGCGTTGCGCTGGGCAGTGTGGCACCCATCCCGATCCGTTGTATCCAGACGGAAAACGCTCTGCGTGGCCAAACGATAAATACTGCGACTATTGACGCCGCGAAGTCCGCCCTGAGGGCCGAGATTGCTCCCATAGACGATCTGCGATCGACCAGAGCTTACCGGCTCAGGGTGTCGCTCAATCTGCTGGAAGATTTCGTTCACGAGCTTTCCTAATTTCCTTACTTCAACACTGCTTGTTAGAGTGGAACACCACGGGCGCAAGCTGGCAGCTTGCGCTACATCGGGCTTGCGTTAGAATCGCTGTCGAGCCCCCGCATGAAGGTAGTTTCTAACTCAGCCAAAGGTTTTCTCCTCGCCGCCCTCGCGGTAAGCATCCTCGTCTCGTCCTTTCCTGCTTTTGGGCAGAGTGCGCAACCTGCCGGTGATGATAAGCATTTCAATCTGCTGGTGCTTGGGGATTCAATAGCTTGGGGCCAGGGCCTGCGCGAAGAGCACAAAGCCTGGTATCTGGTAAAGACCTGGCTGGAGAAAAACGGCGGACGCCAGGTGCGCGAGCGGGTGGAGGCCCATTCGGGCGCGGTCATCGGTTCTGTCGGGGACTCTGCCGGCAATCCTGTGCCGGCGCAGGATGGCGAAGTGAATCGCGGTTTGCCGAGTGTAAATGATCAGATAAACAACGCCCTGCGGTCCTATGCTGATCCTGCGAAGGTTGACCTGGTGATTGTGGACGGCTGCATCAACGACCTCGACGCGCGCCGGTTGCTAAACGCCGTCAATACTCCCGATGGAATCCGTGAATTGGCGCAACAGAAATGCGGCCCCCCGATGGAAGCACTGCTGGGCAGGATCGCCAGAACGTTTCCCCGTGCGCATGTGATCGTCACCGGCTACTATCCGATCCTCTCTGAGAGAACGGAGAGCGATCTTTTCATGAGGGCGTTGGCGAAAAGGTTCTATACGGGCACCGCGCCGATGAACGACAAGCAGTTGCGCGCCAGGCTGATAGAAATCTCTCGTCAATGGTACGAGGGCTCGAATCAGATGCTGGCCATCGCAGCCGGTAGAGTCGATTCGCAGTTGACCGCGCAGGGCTCGCGACAGCGAGCATTGTTTGCCGAGGTGGGTTTTCTGCCTGAGAATTCGTTCGCAGCTCCCCAATCGCGTCTGTGGGGTTTTGATGCTTCGTGGCTCAGAAAGCTGCTGGTGATTTTTACTTTGGGTCGAGTGACCCTGAAAACGAATGATGAGCAGCGGAACCAGCGTGACACCAGTTGCAAAGAGATGTTCAAGCCTCCTGCCGGCGAGACAAAGGAGCAAAAGGAAGTGAGACGTAACCGGATCATGCTCTGCCGGCTGGCAGCTATTGGACACCCCAACCGAAAAGGCGCGCAGATGTACGCTGACGCGATCGCCAGGCAACTGAAAGTAGTGATTAGCAGTCCCGGATGGCTGCGGAGCAGGGACGCGATCGCCGCACCCGGGAGCACCGTGCCTTAAGTTCGCGATTGAGGTGCACAACGAATCTCTAAAGGCTCCTGACGCACACACCGAAGCGTTCGACTGTTGCCGCGCTGAACGGCAACGTGATAAATCTCAGCCATCGTAAGAAAACATGGCCTGCAACCGAAGGAGAATCCTCCAATGACACCAGACAACATTCAGTTTCGCACCGGCGTCATCAAGCCTGTGGAATGCGTGAAAGAGGGCTGGGCGCTAATCAAAGATCAGTACTGGTTGTTTCTGGGAATTGTCTTTGTCGGTGTCTTCGTTGGGAGTGCGGTTCCTCTCGTCCTGATTGGGTCGATGATGGTGGGTATTTACATGTGCTTCTTTCGGCGGATGCGCGGCGAACCGGTCGACTTCGGGCTTCTGTTCAAAGGCTTCGACTACTTCGCGCAGAGCCTGATTGCGGCGCTGATTCAAATGATTCCTATGGTGATCATAATGGTGCCGGCCTACATAATCATGTTTGCGTTGATGATCACATCAATGCCGCGTGGCCAAATGGATCCGGATGCCTCGACCAGGTTCGTGTTCACGTTTCTGGGGTTTGAATTGGTGTTCGTGGCGGTGATACTCGTCGTCGGTATCGCCGTCAACATTTTTTTCATGTTCGCTTTCCCCTTAATCGCCGATCGGGGTCTCTCCGGACTGGAAGCAATCAAGCTCAGCATCAAAGCGGGAAAGGCAAATTTTGGGGGAATCCTCAGTTTGCTTCTGTTGAATTTTGCGATCGGGCTTCTCGGAGTCCTTGCCTGTTACATTGGAGTGTTCTTTATCATGCCGATTTCGCTCGCGTCATATGCCGTGGCATATCGTCGAGTGTTTCCAGCTCTTTCGCAAAACTTCGCGTCGCCGCCGCCGCCGCCGGCGAACTGGGCCGCTTAAAGCATGCCTCAATCCCATCTTGTCATTCGTGGACGCCGGGTCGTGTTGCAAAATGAGTTGGTCCCGGCGTCCATCCATGTGACCGCGGGTCGTATTACCGCCATCGCCGCGTTTGAAGAAATTCCTGATGACTGCGAAATAGTCGAAGCCGGCGAAGCCTCGGTCGTGATGCCGGGTCTGGTCGACACTCACGTACATGTCAACGAGCCCGGCCGGACTGAGTGGGAAGGCTTTGCCACCGCCACGCGCGCTGCGGCGGCCGGCGGTGTGACCACGATCGTTGATATGCCGCTCAACTGTATTCCGGCCACGACGACTCTCGATGGACTGAAGGCAAAGTTGGCCGCCGCGCGCGGCAAGCTGTCGGTCGATACTGCGTTCTGGGGCGGCGTGGTGCCTGGTAATACCGCCGAACTGGCAAAGCTATGGGATGCGGGCGTGATAGGCTTCAAATGTTTCCTGGTTCATTCCGGAATAGACGAATTTCCAAACGTCACTGAAAGCGATCTCCGGGCGGCGATGCCGGAACTGTCGCGGCTGGGCGCGCTGTTGATTGTGCATGCGGAGGTGCCGGGTCCAATTGACTCGGCTTGCTGCCAGGCGCCGGATGGAGGAGACGGTGCCAACCGCTCTTATGAGACTTTCCTGCGGTCACGCCCGCGCGCGGCTGAGAATGAAGCCATTGAACTAATGATTCGTTTGAGCCGCGAAACCGGTTGTCGGATTCACATCGTTCATCATTCATCGGCGGACGCGCTGGTGATGTTGCGCGCGGCCAAAGCGTCGGGCGTGCAACTAACCGTTGAGACGTGTCCACACTACCTGCATTTTACCGCCGAGGATGTTCCGGACGGCGCCACTGAGTTCAAGTGCTGTCCACCTGTACGCGAGCGCGAGAACCGTGAACAACTGTGGGAGGCTTTGCGTGACGGGACGATCGATATGGTGGTTTCAGATCACTCGCCCTGTCCGCCAGATATGAAGTTGCGGGACGAGGGCGATTTCATGAAAGCGTGGGGCGGCATTTCTTCGCTACAACTGCGCTTGCCGGTCATGTGGACAGAAGCAAACGCACGCGGCTTTACAATCAATCAACTGGCAGAGTGGCTTTGCGCGGCGCCGGCGCGGCAAGTTGGCCTGGCTCAGCGAAAGGGTTCGATCAATATCGGTAGCGATGCCGACCTTGTGGTCTGGAATCCGCAGCGGGAGCTTCGTGTCGCCCGTGACCTAATTCAGCATCGTCACAAGTTGACACCCTATGCGGGCGAGACTCTCCGGGGAGTAGTAGAAAAGACTTTTCTTCGGGGAGAGATGGTTTATGATGACCGCGAGTTTGCGCGCGACCCTTCAGGAGAGATTCTCCTGCGAACGACTAATTAGCCGCAAAAAGGCCCAAAAAGCACAAAAGGACGGCGCGAACCGACGGCAAAACTTCTTATGGATTTCACTGAACTACTTGATCTCGCGTCCGAACGCCTCGGCGGCGCGGTGCTGTTTGCCAACGATGAATTCTTCGCGCCTAAAGAAAACCTGCTGAAGCCTGCCGCGCCGATCTTCATCGAAGGCAAATACACCGATCTCGGAAAGTGGATGGACGGTTGGGAGTCGCGCCGGCGCCGCACACCGGGATTTGACTGGTGCATCGTTCGTCTGGGCTTGCCTGGGATGATTCGCGGCGTAGTGGTCGACACCAGTCATTTCAAAGGCAACAATCCCGAGCAATGTTCGCTTGACGCTTGCGCGATCGACAGCCTGCCGACGACCGAACAGGTAATGGCTGAGTCGGTGCCGTGGACAGAGATCCTGGCGCAAGCAAAGCTTGGGGGTGACTCGCTCAATCCGTTCGCGATTACCACTGAACAGCGCTGGACCCATCTGCGCTTCAAAATCTATCCCGACGGTGGCGTGGCGCGGCTGCGAGTTTATGGCGAAGTCGTACCGGACTGGGACCGCCTGAAACAGATCGGCGGTGAAGTCGATCTGGCGGCGGTGGAAAATGGCGGGATGGTGCTGTCATGCAGTGATATGTTCTTTGGCCACCGGCACAATTTGATCATGCCGGGACGCGCCGTGAACATGAGCGACGGCTGGGAAACAAAACGCCGCAGGGGTCCCGGACACGACTGGACGATCATTAAGTTGGGCGCGCCAGGCCACATTCGCCGGCTGGAAGTGGACACGTCTTACTTCAAAGGAAATTTCCCTGAAAGCTGTTCGCTGGAATGTTGCCATGCGGGAGAAGTGCCGCTCGAGACTATTCAGGATCCTGAATTTGTCTGGAAGCCTGTGCTGGCGCGCACGAAGTTGCAGGCCCACACAAGGCACTTGTTTGACGAAGTCCTCGACCCGGGTGCTGTTTCACACGTGCGGTTTAATATTTTTCCTGATGGTGGAGTAAGTCGGTTGCGGGTCTTCGGGAATATCGAGTAATCGTGTCGTTCATCTGTAGCTACTCTTTTGAGTTTTGTGATTCTTATTGTGATTTCGTGGATGGCTTTTCTGTAAATCCAAACCCGATCCACGAAACCACACGAACTCGCACGAAAATTGAGCCCTGTAAATCTCATTGAGAGACACTACACATCGCATTCAATGGCTCAATTCACTGTCAACAGTTGAATGCCAGGATGAGTTCTTGAAGTGTTGCGGCTCTCGCAGCTGGGCGCGCGCGTTGACCGCCGCCCGGCCATTCGTAAGCGCGGCTGACCTGACCGCGAAAGCCGACAGTATCTGGTGGTCGTTGGGCGAGCAAGACTGGCTGGAAGCCTTTCGCGCTCACCCGAAGATCGGCGAGCAAAAGGCGGCCGCTGCGCAATCAGAGCAGGCGCGCAGCTGGTCGGAACGAGAACAGTCGGGGGTGCAGGACGCAGCCACGGAGACTAAGGCGGCTTTGGCCGCAGGAAATCGGGAATACGAAGAGCGCTTTGGTTTCATTTTCATTGTCTGCGCAGCCGGAAAAGATTCGGAAGAGGTGCTTGGGGCTTTGAATGAACGCTTGCGGAACGATCGGGGAACGGAGTTGCGCGGGGCTGCTGAAGAGCAGCGAAAGATCACTCGATTAAGATTGGAGAAACTGATTAACCAGTGAGCGCAATCACCACCCACTTGCTGGATACCTCGCGCGGACGACCGGCCCGCGGCGTGGCCGTGAGACTTGAGGTCGAAAACGCCGACGGCAGTTGGCGGCAGATTGGAAAAGGAACCACCGACGCTGATGGTCGGGCCAGACACCTTCTGCCCGATTTTGCCCTGACCGAAGGCATTTATCGATTGACCTTCGAGACGGGGCCTTACTTCGCCGGGCAGGAGATCGACGCTTTCTATCCAGAGGTTGTAATCGTCTTTACAGTCAGCGATCCGGCGCAGCATTATCATGTGCCGCTGCTGCTCAGCCCGTTTGGATACTCAACGTACAGGGGAAGCTGAATTTGGAGTGCGCTGACTAGTCGCCGCACTCCAAAAAGTGCAACTCCGCAAAATGAACATCAATCCAACAGTTCACGAATGGCTCAACCTTCTTTTGCGCTGGACGCACGTCTTTGCCGGCATCATGTGGGTGGGCACGACCTATTACTTCACCTGGCTGGATGCGCGTCTGAGTGAAGAAGAGAAAGCTGTGCGAGCCACGGGCGGGACGGCGCAGCTCTGGATGGTTCACAGTGGCGGCTTTTATGTGGTCGAGAAGCGGAGAGTACCGGATGAGCTTTCGCGTAAGCTCCATTGGTTTCGGTGGGAGGCGGGTACTACCTGGTTGAGCGGCATGGCTCTGCTCATCATCGTCTACTATCTGGGTGGCGGGGCGTTGATCGATAGAGATGTGGCGGACATCAGCTTGAGCACGGCGGTGGGAGTCGGAACTAGCGCGCTTGTCCTTGGCTGGCTGATTTATGACCTGTTGATGATTTCGCCACTGGGACGCAACGAAAAAGCGTTCGCGGTGGTGGCTTATGTCCTGATTGTGGGTACAACTTACGGACTATCGCGAGTGCTAAGTGGTCGCGCTGTATATATTCATATGGGCGCGATATTCGGCACCATTATGGCGGCCAATGTTTGGATGCGCATTCTGCCGGTGCA